>Ga0208867_1000005_pt1 | contig 88616 bp, 76 predicted proteins | sample CryBogCBE05Oct08_FD_185505 | JGI IMG/M metagenome (GOLD analysis project Ga0208867, IMG submission 185505) | Freshwater microbial communities from Crystal Bog, Wisconsin, USA - CBE05Oct08 (SPAdes) (version 2) | ecosystem: Environmental > Aquatic > Freshwater > Lake | place: Crystal Bog... | reverse complement strand
ATATTTGCTAGAATTCGGAGTTACCTTTTGACATGTATGAAGAATGGAGTTAGCCCTACCGAAGCACTAAAGTTGGTTTTTGAAGATAAATTCCCTGATTTTATGAAATAACCTCTGACCAGTTACAGTTTTTGAAGGTTAATTGCAGAGCTGTGAAAAAACCTGTGAAGAGGATGATAGCAATTTTCATTGAGACCTAAAACACGAACAATGCTTGTAACCCCGAGCAAATCTCTGCGTATACTCATGCCAGCCAAAACGACTACAAATCACATAAAATTTCTTCGATTGGACGAAGCATTTCTTAATTGCGTAACTGCTGCTAACCAAGCTGTCCAAAGAGCCATTGTGCGTTCCTTCTTTCTGTCTTACAAAAAATGAAATTATCTCTATCTGTAGAACGATGGTTAAAGTGTATCAGAAGAGAAGAAAAAAATGGCAAAATAGTGTTGGCGATTTGTAGTTAAATTTCATTAATGAATTTTTGCTTCGAAAATGACTATAGTTGCTAATTAATCGATATCAAGCAGCTGTATCAAAATTACTTATAGTTTAAATTTATAACGCAGCGCACTAAAACTCGTCATTCTCAAGAGCTACGTTCTGAATTCGTAATTACTTACTAGGCAATTTGCTTTTACTCAAAAGATCAGATGCTAAAAATAGTTCGAATCAATGCATTGGTATTCATTGACTTTATTTTATCAGAGCTTAGGTATATGGCTGTTGAATGGATAGCTCCTGCTGAGGGGAGGTGATGTCTCGCATACCAGTGAACGTGCTTGTACCTTTTTCCAAGGCCGATGGGGTCAATGCTTCTTACAATTGGATTCGTTAAATTTTGTTCGGACTCGCACTTTCAGCATTAATGTTAAATTTATAGATCATCCGATGAACCGCTGCCTAAGACTTGGTCCCATTGTGAGTAAGTTAGATTAGTTGTTATGACGAAACTGAGATGGGAAGCATGCCGTCCCTTTTTGATCATGAAGGACATGCCTCACAAACAATGATTAGAGCAAAAGCATTCTTTGTGTGTTCCCCTGAGACTTTGAAACATTCTAAATTGATTGAGTTTCAAATAATGGAAAGGTTCTTCATCATGGAACCAAGCAGAACAAAAAGATCAATTTATAAAGTAGAAATTGCTTTCGTAAGCTCCGGCAGATGGCTCACGCAATCCATGAAGTTTTGGTAAAAAAATACCTTACCTCCTGGACTTTTTGTTCCCTATGGACTTTTTCTCTCATGAAAAAAAAGCCCCAGCAGGATTTTGAGTCCTGCTGGGGAACCCAATGTTCTTAGTGTGTTAGCATTTCTAAAGCTGCTCGTACGAACTTCTTACGAGAAGCAGTGGAGGCACTTTGGTACTTCTGAATGACTTCTTGAAGATGTACATCTTTAGAAGCAAAAGCAGCAACCGAAGCAGCACCTGCCATATTCCCAAGAAAAGAGGGCTTTGCTACTTTTTTATTTCCGTTAGAAAGGGTTACAAAACTTCTAAAATCAGAACGAACTGCTAAGTTAGCTACTTGCAGCTCTTCTAGTGGAATTTTTAAAATATCAGAGAGGTCTTGTACCTTGTGCCATGGCAGCGGAGCTCTTCCGTGTTCAATATTAGAAATAAATTGAACAGAGCAATCGCATGCCCTAGCAACTTCGGAAAGACCTAACTTTTTTTCTAACCGATTTTTACGAATCAAGTCCCCGAGAGGACCAAACGAACGACTGTCGCGAGAGCGACCTTTTGGACGACCACGTTTCATAGGTTCGTTTAAGTAACTTATAATTTTTAATTTCACAAGCAAAATTTTCAAATTTTACGAATGAGCATGCATTTTATTTTAAAAAAACTGGCATGAAGTGTGCTTAGGCAAAAAGGATGTTCATGATCTTCACAGGTTTGGCAAGTTTAGTTATGAGTAATACGCAATTGTTTTGTAGTCAGGAGCATTGGGCGTACCGTACGGGAAGGGAAAGTTGTTGGGCGAGGTTTTATCTATCCCATGAGAAATCTGTTTGTTTGAGTCGAAAGCGGTGGAGGCAATCACTTCTGTCTTCGGGTTGTTGGCAGTTAGAGCCTTCTTGGAAGTCTAGCGCTAGCTTGGTCAATGATTCTCATAAAAAAAAGAAGGTCACTTACACCAATTATCCCTCCGCGATCAAGCCTTGTCCTCAGCGTTCTTTTTGGAAAAAGCTGAAAATCCATCTGATCCGCTCAATTGAGCGCTCACGCGAAGAAGTGTCTCGGGTGCTCAGGCCTTATGATCCTTTAGGAGTGTTGAGAAAGCTTTTTTTAAATGAAAATACTCCAGATAGTCCGGCAATGCTACTGAGGCGCTTGGGTCTTGTTCACCTAGTCTCAACGACAGGAATTCACTTGTATGCGATTTCACGTGCTTGGCAAGGCTGGATTCAGCTTTTTCTTGCATTTTATTGGGGAGGAGGCACTTCTCGAGGGGTGCGTTGGGGGAGGCGATTTGCTCAAGTGAGTTGCTGGAGTTTGAGTCTTAGTCTTTGGTTCTTCAATGGAGCGAAATGGGGTATGCTCAGGCCTTGGGGTATTTTGCTTCTGAGGGAGATCGCTCAAAGTTTTGGGTTTCAGTGGAAAAAAGGAGCTCCTTTAGTGCTTGCGTTGATCGTTGAAATGCTTGCTTCCCGGGTATTTCAAGAAGAGCAAGGGGGTCGTTGGGTTTATGCCTTGGCAGTCGGTGGCGGTCTTTATGGGATGGAAATTTTTCGTAAATTTTCTTGGTTTAATTTTTTAGGAGGGATGAAGAGGTCAGTTGCAGATCATCTGGGGCTTGCTTGGGGCTCTTGGATCTTGGTTGCTTTTTGGGAAATTTTTCATGAAGGAAGTGTGGCTCTTGCGACGCCTATACTCAGTTTATTGAGTTTACCTTGGATGTGTTCTTTTGCGTATCCGCTTTTCATTTTAAGTTTTGTCTTGCATTTGCTGGGGTGGTCTTGGGGGGTTTTACTACTTCAGGGTTTGGGGTCTTTTTGTCAGTTTTTGCTTGGGGGCTTGGTAGGTCTTGCCAGCTCTTTGGGCAATGTCTGGATGGTTTCTTCCGTTGCTTGCCTCGCGGGTTTTTGTTTTGCGAGTTTCTTAGTAGGTTTGTCTTTTTTTTCTGGTTTCAGAAAGAAGATCCTTGCGTCCTTGGTTTTTGTGACGCTCGGCTTAGGATGGCGGTTTTGGCCTAGTTCTGAAGTCTCTCGGGGAGCTTGGCGTATTGAGCAGCTCGATGTAGGGCAGGGGGACGCAGCTTTGATCACTGGGTTGCGTGATTATGGTTTTGTGGATGTGGGAAGTGCGAGGGCGCTTTCTGATGAAGCCTGGATTTCTCTTTTCATGAAACGAAGAATTCAAAAAATAAACTGGATCGCATTAACGCATTTAGATCAAGATCATGCGGGGGGATTGTTGCGGCTTTTGAATTGGGTGGAGGTAGGTTGTGTGGCAACGCCTTCGGGAGAATTATCTCGTGAAGGGCGATTTCTGGAAAAACTGAAGAAAAGTGGTCTTTCATTACAATCTTGGAATGCAAGGTGCATTCCTTATCCCCATTTCTCGTTAGAAGGAGTTCAAAAAAAAGGCAATCAGCGTATGGGGGTGGTTTGGGTTCCCCTGCAAAAAGGTTCTCGTGCTTATGTGAGCGCAGGAGATGCTCCTCTTTGGATGGAGCCCGCCATTGCTTCTTGGGTGCATCAGCAAAAAAAAGTTGATTCTTTAGTGTTCAAAGCAAGTCATCATGGATCTCGTACTTCGAATGGAAGGGATTTTTTAAAAAAAATGGCTCCTTCGGAAGTTTGGATTTCCGTAGGCAACAATAGGTATGGTCATCCTTCTTGGGAAGTGCTTTCTAGATTGAAAGAATTGCATGTTCCGGTACGACGTACGGATGAGGAAGGATTGCTGCTGTTAGAGTAGGTTCAGGGTGATCCAAAAAGTAAGAGAGGCATTTTTGAAGGTTGGCCAAGTTTTCAGGGAGTGCGTTACCAGAAGACTCAAGGTATTGGTACGGTTCCAATGGTAAGTGATCCCATTTTGCATCGTCCAGGGTAGCGGGTATTGGTAGGCTATCTCATACCAAGATGTATTAGGTAAATGTTGAAAATTTAATGTGAAATAATGCTGTTGAGAAAAAGAATCCGAAAGAAAGCGGTCAATCCAAAGAATTGCCGATCCATAGAAATCAGCGAGGGGAGGTCCTTGGAAGGAGGTGGCATGGGTGGTTTCTGTGATGAGGCCTGCTGTCCATTGTGCATTCACGAGGAAGCTCTGGTAGGTTCGGATTCCCTCTTCTAGGGATTTTCCTGAGCCCCCTTGAGAAAGGGGTCTTGCTTCTGGAGTAAGTCCTGGTTGCACATAAAGGTGGTAGCTCATTTTCCATCGAGAAGTCTTCCAGAAATCAATTTTTTCAAGTTCGAATCGAGGATTTCTTAGGACCAGAAAAGGTTCTTGGCTCGTGGAAGTGGGTTGGAAGTAGTGGGTTGAGCGCTGCCAGTAGCCTATCCGGGTATCCTCCGATAAGTCGTAACGGATCCATAGAACCTGAGAGCTATAGCTATTTGGGCTTGGAGCATCGGGAATGCGATCCTGGCTAGTTGGGGACATGGTTTGGCTGAGGAAGCTGATGCGCACTTTTTGGTCATTTTGGGAATGGCGAGATGCAGCACTTGATCCGACCGATCGAACGTCTGCAAAATTGGGGGTGCACCAAAAAAAGAAAAGCACGAGCGGTTGCCATTTATGCTCAAGTCGATGGATCATGGTTTTTAAATACGCTTGGGCATGATGCCGCCCTTTCCCCAGGTTTTACCTTAAAGATTCATGGATCCCAAGCAATCTTTGAGCACGAATAAAAGTGAGGCGGTTTATAAAATTTTGGCGCTTAGCCAAAAAGAAAACCAAGTATTTTTCAGGGTGGGAGCAGTATTGAGGTAGTTGTTCACCAAAAAAGTAATGCTCACGGATTCACTGTAGTGGTAGCTCACCCCGTTTTGAGTCGCAAGAGGCATAGGGTAGTCGTAGACAACGCGGTGCCAAGGATCTTGGCTCAATTGTTGGAGGCTTAAAGTGAAGTAGTGTTCATGAGAAAAGTGCGTGGACCAGTGGTGGTTGATCCAGGGCATGGCCCAACCGTACACATTAGCGCTTGTCGGTCCTCGGAAGGAGAAGGCCTTGGTAGTTTCGGTGGTCATTCCGATGCTCCAATGGCTTTCAGGGAATGCGTACGCATGGGAAGTGCGTATCCCTATTTCTAAAGACCTTCCTGAGCCTCCTGAAGCAATGGACCCTCCTTCAGGAGCAATTCCTGGTTGGATGTAAAAATCGTAGGTACTTGAGAGTCCTTGTTTTTTCCAAATATTGAGTTTTCGGAGTTCAAAACGAGGATTTCTCACTCGGAAGGTTTGAGAGCCTGCAAGATTGGCATTTCCTCGCTGCCAGTAGCCTATGCGTGTGTCTTCAGCAATAGGATAGTCTATCCAAAGAATAGCAAAAATATTGGAAGGTACCAGTGGGCTTCCATCTTCTGCAGGGACATAGCCTGGGCTATTGGATCCAGGAGACATGATTTCCATAAAAAAACTGCTGCGTACTTTTTGCTCTTTCTTGGGGGGAGGGGTATTGTCGTCGTCGGGTGTAGGTATTTCTGCGGCTTGTGCTTGAAAACACAGACTAGTTAAAACGATGAAAAAAAAAACCATAAAACCTCCTCAGAGAGGGTGGGGCAGCTTGCTAGAACTCAGCTTTTTTAAGCTGTAGGGTAACACCTTCACTATGTAATGCGGTGAGGCACTTTTCAAGTTGATTTTTTTCCATCATATGAAGATCCAGAAGGAGGATTGCTTCTTGAGGTTGGCGGGTGCTCATGCGCATAGCTTCTATCGTGATTGAGTAAGCTTCTAATTTTTGAAGAATAAAAAGCAGGACTCCTGGTTTGTGGTTGAAATTCAGCCGGATGCGGTAGTTCTCTCCAGAAAGAGGGGGCATTGAGACGGGTTGCTCTTTGCGTTGCTCTTTCATATAGCTTCGGATTTTGGTTTTTGCGCGTGAACTTCTAGCAATATGAAGCCACTCTTCTGATGGAGTTTGAGAGGTCGAGGTTAAAATTTCTACTGTATCTCCTGATTTTAGCCGGTGCTTTAAAGGGACCATTTTGCCGTTGACTTTAGCGCCTACGCATTGGTGACCTAAGCTCGTATGAATCGCGTAAGCAAAGTCAATAGGAGTTGCTCCATGGGCAAATTGTTTGAGTTCTCCCCTAGGAGTGAATGCGAACACGTCTTCGTTAAAAAGATCAATTTTTATCGTTTCTAAAAATTCGTTAGGATCAGAAAGGTCTTTTTGCCATTCTAAAAGACGGTGGATCCATTCCTCGCTTTTTCTCAAGCGAAGGTCTATTTTTTCTTTGTGTTTCCATTCTGTTAAAATGCCAATTTCAGCAATTTCATGCATCTCATAGGTGAGAATTTGAATCTCAATTTTTTCTCCGAGAGAACCAATGACTACCGTATGCAAGGCTTGGTAAGCATTGGTTTTTGGCATGGCAATATAATCTTTAAATTTTCCAGGAACAGGTTTGTAGGTTGCGTGGATGACTCCCAAAGTCTTGTAGCACTCGGTGATATTGTCGACCAAGATCCGAAAGGAGGTCATCTCATAAAATTTTTCTCCTTCTGTCGAGAAGCGTTTTATTTTTTCAAAAATAGCGTAATCGTTTTTGGTCGTTCCAGAAATTTGCGAATGGATCCCGTATTCCTTTAGTTTCGGATCTAAAATAGAGACAATTTCTTCTAAAAACTCTTCTCTTTTTTCTTCGGTTTCTTGCATTTTTTGCTTAAGCTCCAAGTGCGCTTCCGGATGTAGGTAATGAAAGCATAGGTCTTCTAGCTCAGTTTTGACGGATCCTAAGCCTAACCTATTGGCAATAGGGGCATAAATATCGAGTGTTTCCTGAGCGATCATTTTTTGCTTGTGCTCAGGAAGGTACTGAAGGGTTCTCATATTATTGAGTCGATCTGCAAGTTTCACGAGTATCACGCGTATATCTTTGGACATTGCCAAGATGATTTTTCGAAAGTTTTCTGCTTGTTTTTCTTCGGAGCTTTTGAACCCTATTTTTGAAAGCTTGGTGACTCCATCCACTAATTGGACGATTTCTTGTCCAAATAAGGTTTCAATTTCTTCGAGTGTTGTGGGAGTGTTTTCCACCGTATCGTGCAGAAGGCCTGCAATGATGCTTGGGATGTCCAATCGTAAATAGGCTAAAATTTGTGCTACTTCCGTGGGGTGAACGATGTAAGGATCCCCACTTGAACGGAATTGACCTTCGTGAACTTGGCAAGCAAAATGGTAGGCTTGTTCGAGAAGGTCGAGATTGCTTTCGGGATGATGAGCGAGGACACTGTGGAAGATGCTTTCCAAACTCGAACTGCGATTGCTCATTTTTTCACCTGCTGGTTCTTTAGTGCGAAGGCACTTGCAGTTTGTTTTGTAAGATCATTTGAAGCGCCTGGTAGGTTTGCTGTAATTCATTATTGATCAGAATGAAATCAAAATTTTTGCCTATTTCAATTTCTTGAGTAGCATTTTTCAGTCTTTCTTGAATGCTTGCTTCAGAATCTGTACCTCGCGCACGAAGGCGTTGTTCTAAGATGCTTAAGCTAGGAGGGGCAATGAAAATTTGACAGCAATTTTTCGGAAAGCGTTTTTTGAGTTGTTCCGCTCCTTGCACGTCGATATCTAAAAGTACCCACTCCTGCCGGTCTAATGCCTCTTGAAGCCATTTTTTGGAAGTTCCATAATAATTTCCATGGACCAAGGCCCATTCGATGAATTCGGCATTTTTGATTTTTTGTTCAAAGTCTTTTTGTGTGAGGAACCAGTAATGCACTCCATTTTGTTCGTTGACGCGAGGGGGACGGGTGGTGCAAGAAATAGAAAGTCTCAGTGCCGGAAAGTCCTTCAGCGCCCTTTGACAAAGGGTGGTTTTTCCTGCTCCCGAAGGAGCCGTGATGATGACCAGCTGTGATGGCATTTCATGCTCCCACGGGGGCATGTGCGAGGGCTAGGTCTCCCATCGATCGAAATTTTTGCATGCGCTGTTGAAGCAGGCCCTGAGGGTCTTTTTGCCAGATCTCATGAAGCGCAAGAAAGCTTGATTCAATTTTTTCTCTTAAGTTTTTTTGAGCGAGATTCCAGTCCCGGTGAGCGCCTCCTTGAGGCTCTGAAATAATGCCATCGATGACTCCTAGTTCTAAAAGTTCTTGGGGGCTCATTTTTAGTTTTTCACTTGCTTTTTCAGCTAAGCTTGAGTCGCTCCAAAGAATGGAGGCGCAGCTTTCAGGGGAAATGACGGAGTAGGTACTGTACTCCTGCATGAGCACATGGTTGGCGACTCCAATGGCAAGCGCGCCTCCCGAGCCCCCTTCGCCGATGACCACGGAGACGACAGGGACCTCCAGTTGAAACATCAGGCAAATGCTTTCGGCAATGGCTTGGGACTGTCCTCGTTCTTCTGCTTCAATCCCAGGGTAGGCTCCTGGGGTATCAATGAACGTGAGGATGGGCATTTTTGAGCGTTGTGCTAGTTGCATGAGTCTCATGGCCTTACGGTAGCCCTCAGGACGGACCATCCCAAAGTTTCTTTCCATTTTTTGTTTCGTATTTCTTCCCTTTTGATGGCCTAAGATGAGGATGGGCGCAGGTGCTTGGTTTCCTACTTGCCAAGTAGCTACCCCTCCTAAAATAGCAGGGTCATCGTTGAAATGCCGATCTCCATGCAGCTCCATGAAGTCTGGAAATAAAAAGTCAATATAATCACGTGAGTAGGGTCGATTGGGGTGTCGGCAGAGTTGAACTTTTTGCCAGGGTTTTAACCGAGAGTAAATCTCCTCAATGAGCAGGCGCATTTTTTTTTCTAATGTGATGATTTCTTGTGTAAAATCAACTCCTTCTTGTTTGGCAAGGTCTTTTAAGTCTTGAAGTTTTTTTTCAAAATGAACGATGGGTTTTTCGAAATCGTAAAAAGCTTCCATGCTTTCGTTCTAGCACGAGCTTAGATTTGTCTCAAGTTGAGGGTTGTTCTGAGCTTGGGGCTGTGTTTCGCTGAGGAGGGGGATCATGGGGGGTTCTTTTCAAGTTCCAGAAGATTTTTTGCAAGCACTTCATCGGCATTTCGAAGGTCAAAGAAAAACTTTAAAACCTATTTTGTTTATCATTTTGGGGGGGTTCAGTGCTTTAGGCATCCTGGGTATTTTGGGCTACCAGTTTTCCTCTCGGGTAAAAAACCCCAAGCTTTCGGTGAAAACGGTGTCTACGTGGAAGGAAACCGAGTTGAGTCTCGTGTCTCTCGGGTCTTTTGTGGTGCCCCTTCAGAGGTCTTTTGAAAAAGGGCCTTTGCAGATGGTTCAGTTGGAAATGGTGCTTTTGTGCTCGGATCCTCAGACCGCAAGTTACCTGCGCCGCTACACGATCCCTGCTCGAAGCCAGATTTTCACCAGCTTGCATGCCCTTTCTGAAGAGGATGTTCTTTCTTATGAGGGAAAGAAGCGGTTGAGAGAATTTTTAAAGCAGGGTCTGAATGCCTGGCTTCCCGAGGGCTATGTACGGGATGTTTATTTCTCAAAATTGATTGTCAATTCAAGTTAAGTTTGTTATAATGCCCGCTAACCGATCAGAGGTGTATTTTTTTGCGGAAGGCTTTTCATTTCTTAGGTTTCTTGGAAATGGGTTCCTGCCGAGTTTTTTGATGTTTCTGTATTAACGAAAAGCATCGGAAAAAACCTGATTTCATAATGAACCAGGGGTTCGTGAAATCATAAGTTGGGAGACTAAGAAAGTTATTTTTCAAGTCTCAGGGTGTAGGTGAAACAATGAACATTAAATTGACAGGTGTAATACAATGCGTTATTCTGAAAGAACTATGAGTAAAAAAACAAAACAATTAAAGCCAGTAGGCGAATTTATTCGCAAAAAAAGGGAGAATTTAGGGCTTTCACAAAAATCCTTAGGTCTTCTTTTTAAACCTCCCGTAACGACCCAGTTCATTTCTAATATTGAACGTGGGGTAACCCCGCTTCCGCCGCACCATATTTCGGTGCTTGCTCGCTGTCTTCAGATTTCGGAGATGGAGCTTAAGTTCTTGCTTGAGCAGGAGTATGCCATGAAATTGAGCGGCAGATTAGGGCTTACCGATGCGGATTTGGAAAGATCTTTTGAATTAGGATCAGACCGACCAGGAGCTGATTTTGTTTGGATTCAAAAGTTATACGATGCTTATCGTATTGCGGATTCGGAAACCCGAAAAGAGTTTGCCAGTGTTTGTCAAAGTCTTTTGAAGCTTCCGAGAGAAGCCTCACGATCCAGCGAATCTCGCTAGTTCATAAAGTCACGAAGATCACCCATGACGCGTTCTAATGCGGTCATGACTTGTGCGTGTTTGTACTGACTGTGTGCACTTTTACCTTTTTCGTTTTCTTGTGCGCTTTTGTGGTCCACGATTTGGACTTCAAAGGGGTAGAAAAAGCGAATATCGCGTTGAATGCACTTAAGATCTATTCTTTCGAGAATCGGACTGAGCTCTCGAAAGAAAGATTTTTGTTTTGCAATCTCTTTGAGTTCTTTGATTTCATCGTGGATGGGATTGTGTAATTTGATCAATTGCCGTGCCGTGAATTGAATGGCGCGGTAAAATTGACTTGAGTGCGGATTGTTTGAAATGGGAGAGGGGGTTGTCACTGCTTGTTCCAATTTGGCAAGCAGTTCCTTTTCTTCTATTTCTAACGGATCCATTCGTGTCAAAAGCTCTTCTATTTGATGACGAAGTGGATCCATCTCAATGAGCGTATTTCTCGACCGACTGGGCTTGATATTGTGAGGAATCACAATCATTTTCTCTTTGAGAAATTTAATGACCCTGAGTGCATCAAACGTAGTGAGGGTCGTGAAGCGAATGCCTACACGATCAAAGATGTCTTCTGCCACATTTTCTGGTTTGTGAAGCAGTTTGAGGATGATGGAGTCGCGCGATTTCTTGGGCTTCGTTTCAAACGATACCAGATCGACGCTGAGTGGATCCTCTTTTTTTTCTCCTAAAAAAAGTTGTCCTTCGGGATTTCGGTGGATGACTTTATAAAAACGGTCAAAGATTTGTTTTTGGATGTCTGGAAAGTAAGGACTGCGGATGTCTTTGTCAATTTGAGCAATGGTATGCATGACTTTAAGGATACTGCAGGCCCAATTTTTTAAATAAGTGGTCTTAGGGTCAGAAGTTGGACGGCTTGCCATTAAAAAAAGGTAGCGCAAATTTTCTAACGTACCGATTTCTTTTGGAATTTCTAAGCGAAGTCCATCCGGATTTTCAGGTTGTAGAAAGTACTTTCGAATGAAGTGAAGGGCTTCTTGATAATTGCCTAAGACTTCCGAGCGCTCGATGGGATTTTCTAGATTATAGCCATAGCTTTGAAGAAAGTGATCGGCTTCTTGCAAGCTGTTGAGTCGCAAGGAAGTAAAGGAGTCAATCGTTGACTTTCCCTTCAGGACGATATCCAAAATGTCATTTTGGATATCATAGCGGCTTTTCAAGGAGGTTTCTCCTTGGATGCTCGGTATTGTAGGTTCCACTTCGGTAAGTCTAGCGTAAGCTGATTTTCAGATCAATAGTTCTCAGATCCGGGATTTTTTAAAGTTTTTTTGATGCTTTTGAAGAGGATTTGGTATGTAATGCGCCCTGTCGATGCGAATTGATTTTAAAAAATTTCAGGGATTCAGGCTTCAGGTGGTATTTTGGTTGGCCACAGGTTTTGGGTCGGGGCTTTGTCCTCGAGCGCCCGGTACCGCAGGAAGTGTGGTTGGACTCGCAATGGCTTACCTGTTGAGAAACGGAAGCTTGCGTTTTTTCTTTTGGGGGCTTGCCATTTTCGTGGCGGTTTGGAGTGCCCATTTTTTTGGAAAGGTCCTTCAAGTAGGTGATCATCAAAGTATTGTGATTGATGAAGTGGTCGGGGTTGCGATTGCCTCTTGGACCGCGGGAGAGTCTGCTGGGGCATGGCTTGCTGCTTTTTTGCTTTTTCGTTTTTTTGATATCCTCAAGCTTCCTCCCGTGGGGTGGATTGATCGGCACTCTAAAGATCCTCGCCATGGGGATTACTTTTGGGGTTTAGGGTGGAGTGTGGTCGGAGATGATCTAGTGGCGGGGTTGCAGGCACTGGCTGTGATCGTTTGCTTTCAGGTCTTTTTTTGCTAGCTTAGGCTAGCTGTGCTAGAGTCTTTGGTCTAACCCCTATTTTAGAAGAAGGAGTGCCCCCCATGGAGCCAGTGAAAAAAAGTTCAGATGTGAAAAATCGGTCTTCCGAGCAGAGTGCTAAAGAAAAAGCCATTGATCTTGCCGTCCAAGCCATTGAAAAGCAGTTTGGCAAGGGTTCGATCATGCGTTTAGGTCTTCAGGAGACCTTGGTGCCTCAGGGTCTTTCTGTGGTGTCTACGGGCTCGATGAGTCTGGACATTGCTTTGGGTATCGGTGGCTATCCCCGTGGAAGGATTGCTGAAATTTATGGTCCTGAGTCTTCAGGAAAGACCACGCTTGCCTTGCATGCAATTGCCGAGGTTCAAAAGCAGGGTGGTGTGGCGGCTTTTGTCGATGCTGAGCACGCTTTAGATGTGAAGTATGCTCGAAATTTAGGAGTCAGAACCGATGATCTTTTGATCTCTCAACCGGATACCGGAGAGCAAGCACTTGAGATTGTCGATACGCTCGTTCGATCGGGAGGCATTGACCTCTTAGTGGTGGACTCTGTGGCAGCATTGGTTCCTCGGGCTGAAATTGAAGGAGAGATGGGGGATCCTCATATGGGTCTTCAGGCTCGTTTGATGAGTCAGGCCCTTCGAAAATTAACGGGTACCATTCACAAGAGTAAGACGTTAGTTATTTTCATTAACCAGATGCGTATGAAATTAGGGGTGGTTTTCGGAAATCCTGAGACGACGACAGGGGGTAATGCTTTGAAGTTTTATGCTTCGATCAGGTTAGATATTCGTCGTATTGCTGCTATCAAAGATGGGGATTCTGTCATTGGAAATCGTACTCGGGTGAAGGTGGTGAAAAACAAGATGGCACCGCCTTTCAAAGAGGTAGAGTTCGATATTTTGTACGGAGAAGGTATTTCCAAAGAAGGGGATTTATTAGATTTGGCGGTGGAGCTTCAGCTCATTGAAAAAAGTGGAACTTGGTATGCGTACCAGGATGAGCGCATTGGTCAAGGAAGAGAGAATGCTCGCAATTATTTGAAGCAGAATCCTCAGCATATTGTCGTGTTGCGGGATCAGATTTTAAAAAAATCGGGTATCGGGTCTTCTGTGGAACCTGTGGTAGGCTTGGCGGTGGCTCAGCCTGAAAAAAAGGCTGTTTCTTCATGAGATCATGATGCTTTCTTCAGAGATTCGTTCTCGTTTTTTAGCGTATTTTAAGCGTCAGGGTCATGTTGTTGTGGAAAGCGCTTCGTTAGTGCCTTCGCATGATCCTAGTTTGCTTTTTACGAATGCGGGTATGGTTCCCTTCAAAGATGTTTTTTTAGGGAAAAAAAGTCTTCCTTACACGCGTGCTGTTTCGTCTCAGCGCTGCATTCGAGCAGGCGGGAAGCATAATGATTTAGAAAATGTCGGTTTTACAGCTCGGCACCATACTTTTTTTGAGATGCTTGGAAACTTTTCGTTTGGAGATTATTTCAAAAAAGAGGCGATTCATTTTGCGTGGGAGTTTGTCACGCAAGAGCTCAAGCTTGATCCGAAGGATCTTCATGTGACGGTTTTTCATGAAGATGAAGAAGCTGCTCGTATTTGGCAGGAGCAGGAAAAAGTGCCTGGTGAGCGCATCCATCGGTTTGGGGAGAAGGACAATTTTTGGTCGATGGGAGACACGGGGCCGTGTGGTCCTTGTAGTGAAATTTTTATCGATCGAGGGCCTCAGTACGGTTGTAAAAAGAGTGCTTGTGCTATGGGCTGCTCGTGTGATCGTTTTTTAGAATTCTGGAATTTGGTATTCATGCAGTACGAGCGTTCTTCGGAGGGGGAGCTGATGGCTTTGCCCCGTCCTTCTGTAGATACGGGAGCTGGACTGGAGCGCCTTGCGGCTATTTTGCAGGGTGTAGCGACTAATTATGATACCGATCTTTTTCAGCCCTTTCTTCGTAAGCTTTCTGAGCTTGCTCCCCTGAGTGCTGAGTCTCCTTTTGCCATGCGAGTGGTTGCGGATCATGTGCGGGCGATCTGTTTTTTGATCAGTGATGGGGTTTTTCCTAGTCATGAAGGTAGGGGTTATGTCCTTCGTAGGGTCATGCGTCGTGCGATTCGCTACGGAAAACAACTGGGTTTTGAGCGCCCTTTTTTGCATCAAACGATCGCTTGGGTTTGCGACCAATTTGAGGGGATTTATCCTGAGCTTCGCAAACAGCAGGCAGTGATCGAGCATGCTGTTTTTTTAGAAGAGGAGCAATTTCTCAAGACCTTAGTGAAGGGGCTTGTGCTTTTAGAGGAAAAACTTGCGATTGCAGGGGATGTGCTTTCGGGAGAAGTGGCTTTTCAGCTCTATGACACCTATGGCTTTCCTTTCGACTTGACGCGAATGATTTGTCAAGAAAGAGGCTGGAGTGTTGACGAGTCAGGGTTTGATCGATGCATGGATCGGCAGAAGAAAACTTCTCAGAAGCATTGGCGAGGTTCGGGTCAAAAGATTTTGGATGGATATGGGGTCTTTGGGGCAACGTCGATCTTTGTAGGTTACGATGCTTGGCAGGTGCGTTCTGAGTGCCTGCAGATTTTATCTGAGCAAAAAAGCCTTAGTTCTGTCGAGGCAGATGGATCTACGATCGTTCAGGTCATTTTTGCTGAGACACCTTTTTATCCAGAATCGGGAGGACAGGTCGCCGATTGCGGAAGGATTTCTGGGGAGGGTTTCGAAGCAGAAGTGGTGGATGTGCAAAAAGTTCGTGGATGTATTTTGATCCATGCGAAGCTCCTTGAAGGGGTGCTCAGGGTCGGAAGTACGTACTTTCAGTGCACGGATCGGGCTTTGAGGGAGAAGACAGCACGTAATCACACAGCCACACATCTTTTGCACTGGGCACTTCGTGAGGTTTTGGGTGTGCATTTGCGGCAAGCGGGATCCTTAGTGACGCCTGATTTTTTGCGATTTGATTTTTCTCATCCAGAGCCTTTAACGCAAGCGCAATGGATTGAGGTGGAGGATTTGATTCAAAAGAAGATTTTTGCATCTGAGCCGGTGGCTAAGCAGGAAATGGCCAAAGAGGAGGCGATGCGTTTGGGGGCGATTGCTTTTTTTGAAGAGAAGTATGGGGATCAGGTGCGTGTGGTCCAGGTAGGGGATTTTTCAAGTGAATTTTGTGGGGGCACCCATGTGGATACTACCTCTCAGATTCATCTTTTTAAGATCGTCAGTGAGCATTCGGTTGCAGCTGGGGTACGTCGTATTGTGGCTTACACTTCTGAGATGGCTTTTGAGTATTTGAGAGAAAAATGCTTTCAGTTCAATGCGTTGAAGGAGCAATGGAAGGCAGGAAGCAATGAGGAGCTTTTTGGTAAGTTTGAAAAATTCCAGGCTTCGGAGAGGGAGCTTCGGAAGGTTTCAGAACAGTGGCGATTGGAAAAGCTTTTATTGCAAGTTCCTGAGTTAATGAAAAGAATTCAAAATAGGGGGAAATTTCAGGTATTAGTCAGCGAGTGTCAGGCGCAGGATGTGCTTGAGCTTCGCAAGCTTAGTGACGCACTGAAGCAAAGAGTTTCTGACGTGATTTTGGTCTTGGGTGCTCGTGGGGATGGAGAAGTTTTTTTGCTCATTGCTTCAGGAAAGAGGGTTCCTGTGGGTTTTCAAGCTCAGCAGCTTTTGAAATTACTTTTGGATCCGATAGAGGGGCGTGGAGGAGGAAGGTCGGATCTTGCGCAAGGGGTAGGGAAATGTCCGGAAGGCTTGTCGCAGGCATTGGTTGAGGCAACGCGTTGGTTTCAGGAAAAAAGTTCAGCCTGCTGAAAAAAATGTCGAAATAGCTTGGGTAGGATGGGCACCGTAAGGAAGCGGGAGGGGAGAGGTGCTGTGTTCAGAGGGTTTTTCCGATTATTGGTTGCGGGATGGACGTTGAGTGTTTTTTTCGTTTCAAGTTGGGGGGGGGCTTCCCCTGATTTTCGGGTGTACTCGGTTTATCATCCGTTGGACTTAGGGGAGACTCGGGTCGCTCCTGAAAAAGAGTATTATGTCTCTATGGGTCAGGCTCAGGGGTTGAAGAGTGGGGATTTTCTTGAGATTTCTCGCCGGTTACCTACGTACGATCTTCAGGAGCAGCGATTTTATCGGGATTTGCTGATTCCCATTGCGTTGCTGGAAGTGATTCATGTGGAGCCTCATGCTTCTGTGGCGCATTTAAAAAAAATGCTACGGGGACCTCAGGTCGGTGTTCAAGCTGTGATGGTAGGGGATCAGGTGAGAAGAGTGGAGGCAAGTTCCGTGCAGTAGTTTTTTGGGGATAGAAATTGCTTTCTCCTGTCAGGCATTCGGTGTATACAGTTCAAACTGTGTTATTTTTTTTGAGTTCCTGAGGAGGTTGCATGAATAAAAATAGGATAAATCGTTTTCTGGTTGCGTCATGGGTTGCTGTGCTCTTGGTTCTGGAAGTCAGTTGTACGAGTAAGCCTGTAAAGCAGGAGGAGTCTTTGGTTTCTGAAATGCCGCCGTTGTCTGCAGCTCCTGCAGCTGATGAGAATACGCTGGGGGATTCGGATTCAGGCAAGGCTATGGGTATCCGTACAGTGAACTTTGCTTATGATTCTTCGAAATTAGATGAGGACAGCAAAACTGTTTTGAAGACAAATGCTGATATCCTTAAGAAGCACGAAAGGTTGCACGTGCAAGTAGAAGGGCACTGTGATCAGCGAGGTGGAGTGCAGTACAATATTGCGTTGGGTGAGCGACGTGCAAAAGCCGTCAGAAATTACTTGAAAGATTTGGGTGTATCAGACAGTCGGTTGACCGTGATTAGCTTTGGTAAGGAGCGTCTTGTCGATGAATCGACAACAGAAGAAGCTTATGCGAAGAATCGTCGTGCTAATTTTGCGATCACTTCGCATGAATGATCGTTGTCAAAGATGAGGTGGGAGTTCTGAAGTGGACGTTTTTGGCAACGTTCTTCTTTCAGCTGAGCTGTGCTTTGACGGCAGTTCGTCCCACCCAACTCATGTCTGATACGGTGGCTGCAGTTCGTGCGGCTCAGGAAGTTCAGGCTGATGTTTTGTCGGTGGATCTTTTTCGTCAAGCCCAAGAATGGTTGAATCGTGCCAAGCAAGAGTACAAGTTTAAAAATTTTGATTTAGCCATTCGGTATGCACAAAAGGCAAAGCGCTATGCTGAGAATGCGGAGTACGAGGCGATCCGAGCAGGTGGGGTTCGTGGTGGGGAGGTAGGTACGGAAGCGGAGCATGCACCTGGTTCTGTGAAGGAGCCTGCCCTTTTGAATCCGTAAATGAAGAAGGAGGGTTTTGATGCTCTGGCAAAGAACTCAGCTTGGGGCCATGGTTGCTTGTTGTTTTTTTTGTTCCTGCTTCACGACACGTTCTCAATTGCGTAGGGATGCGGAGGGTTTCCACCCTGCTCCTCCTATTCAGTCCGTTTCAGACTCAGAGTCATATGCTTCTGAGGAAATCAAAGTTGAGCTCACGCAAATGGAAGGCCGTCTTCAGGAAGTGGAGAGAAGTCTATCGGGGACAGCTGCTTTTGATGTGCGCGAGGAATTGCAAAAGATAAAAACGAGGTTAGATGCTTTAGAGCACAAAGAGGTTTCGATCCCTTCAAAGGTTGAGCCGCTGGGTCTTTTTAAAAAAGGCAAGGATCATTATGAGAAGAAGGAGTATGAGGGGGCCTCGGAGAGTTTTGCTCAGTACCTTCAGTTGCCAAAAAACAAGACTTCTTTGAAACTTCTTGAAGAGGCTTTATTCTTAAAAGCTGAAAGTTTTTATCACCTGAAAAAGTACAAAAAAGCGATCGTGGAATACTCTCATTTCTCAGAAGTTTACTTGAAATCTCTGCGTATGCCTGAAGTCTTATGGAAAATAGGGATTTGTTTTGAGTTTTTGGGGATGAAAGAGGATGCACGTGGGTTTTTTCAAGAATTACTGGAGAAGTATCCGGGTTCTTTGCAGGCTAAAAAAGTGAAAAAGAAGGTTAAGTGAGTCTCATTTTGGGTATTGAGACTTCCTGCGATGAATGCAGTGTGTCTGTCGTGCGTGATGATCCTGCATATGCGCCTGAGGTGCTTGGGCTTTCTACTTTTTCGCAGGTGGGTTTGCATGGGCCCTATGGGGGGGTTGTTCCGGAGATTGCTTCTAGGAATCATTTGGAAACGATTCAGGGGAGGGTGAGTTGTGCATTGGAGGAGGCTCGGGTGGCGCCTTCTGAGCTTGAGGCGATTGCTGTGACGAATCGGCCTGGATTGGTCGGATCTCTTTTGGTGGGGGTGAGTACGGCGAAAGCTTTGGCTTATGCTTGGGAGAAGCCGTTGATTCCTGTGCACCATCTGGAGGGGCACGCAGCAAGTTTGTATTTGCGAGATCTTGGTCGGCAAAAGCCTGTTTCGGTGACTTTTCCTTTACTTCTTGCGATTGTTTCGGGGGGGCATACGAATTTATACTGCGTGAAAGAGCCTGCTGAGCGTTGGGCTTGGGATTTTTTGCAAACTTCGTTTGTGGGGAGAACGAGGGATGACGCGGCTGGAGAGGCTTTAGATAAGATTGGAAAAATGCTTGGATTTGCTTATCCGGCAGGTGCTGCTATTGATCTGCAAGCGCGGGGAGGGGATCCCCATGCTTTTTCACTTCCGAAGGCGTTGCCGCAGAAAGATGTGCTGGATTTTTCGTTCAGTGGATTGAAAACGGCTGTTTACCTTTTAGTGCAGAAGTTAGGAGCTGCGGGAGTTCAGCAGGTGTTGAAGGATCTTTGTGCCTCAGTTCAGGAGGCTGTGGTGGAGGCGTTGCTAGGAAAGATTTTTCTTGCTAGGGATCGTTATGGTTGTCAATCCCTAGGCGTTGTGGGGGGGGTTGCTTCTAATAGTCGGTTACGGTTTCGGTTAGAAGAAGAGTGGCAGAAGCGGGTTTTACCAGGAAGACCTTTGTTTCCTTTAGGAAAGTACTGTACGGATAATGCTGCGATGATTGCTGCAGCGGGAGCTTTTCGCTGGAGGCAAGGGCATGTGTTGAGTAGAGATCATTTTTTGAAATTGAATGCTATTGCCAATCCTTTGAACTGACGAATCATGGCTTATTCAAAACGTAAGCATTTAGGGCAGCATTTTTTAAAAGATGCTCAGGTGGTAGAAACTTTGGTGGGAGCACTGATGGTAGAGCTACAAAATAGGTGCTGCCATTATCTTTTAGAAATTGGTCCTGGGAAGGGGGCTTTGACCTCTTTGATCAGAGAAAGACTGAAGTCTTTGGATTTTTTTCAGCAATTTTTTCTTTGTGAAAAGGATGAGCTTTTAGCAAAGAAGTGGGAGCAGTTGGGAGTTGGAATACACGTGGGTGATTTTTTGGATTGTCCTACGCATCTTTGGTTGAAGCCTGCATTGGCGGTGGTTTCTAATTTACCCTACTCAAGTTCGATTGCGATTTTAAAGAAGCTTGTTTCTGAGGTAGATACGATCAGGGTGATGGTTTTGATGTTTCAAGCGGAAGTTGCCTTTCGGTTGCGAGCAGAAGCAGGCAATCGGAATAGAGGCAGTCTTTCTCTTGCGATTCAAAATCGTTGGGATGTGCATTTTTTGTTGAAGGTACCTCCTTGCTCGTTTGATCCTGCTCCTTGCGTTGATTCGGAGGTTTTACTGTTTATACCAAGATCACATCCTAGGATTGAGGGTTCTGACACGGCTGAGGGACAGGTTTTTTGGGAGCTTTTGCTGAGGAAGGGTTTTGCTCAGCCGAGGAAGATGCTTCGTCGGGTCTTTTTATCTCAGTGGCTTGGTTTATTGGATCGTTCTGGGGTTGATGGGAGTAAGCGTGCTTTTGTGCTTGATTGGGCTGAGTGGAATGCGTTGTTTCAAGCGAGGGCAGGCTTGAAATTTTTTTTGTCATAGGATTTTTATGAATCAACGTTCGGAAAAGCTCATTGCGTCGCATCCTGCAGCTCGGTTTGATTATACTATTGTCGAAGTCTTGGAAGCGGGTATGGTATTGCGGGGTACGGAGGTAAAAAGCCTGAGGGAAAGCACGCCGACGTTAAAAGAAGCTTTTGTTGAGGTGGAGGCTTCTTCGGGAGGATTTCATGCTTGGTTGGTCAATGCTTATATTGCTCCTTATTCTCACGGCAACTTATCCAATCATGCGCCTTTACGAAAAAGAAAATTGCTCTTGCACCGCAGTGAATTAAATCGTTTGCACGGATCTCTTGTGAAAAAAGGGCTGAGTTTAGTGCCTCTCAAGCTTTACTGGAAAAGAGGGAGGGTGAAAGTAGAACTTGGGTTGGGAAGAGGCAAGAAAAAATACGATAAGCGACAGGATTTGAAGAAAAAAACAGTGGATCGAGAGATTCAAGGAGCGATGAAAAGAAATGGTACTTTCTGAGACCGTTGCTCGGATTTTTTTAGAAAGAGTATTTTCGACTCCTGATTGGATCGTCTGGGAAGACTATGAAGGTGGGTTGAGCAAGTCTTATACTTTTCGATCGCTGTATGATCGGTCTGAGCTGATTGCCCGCAGTTTGAGGAAGTACTGTCTTCGAGATCGAGAGAAGATAGTCCTTTGTCTTTCTAGTTCTTGGGAGGCCTTGGTCTTTGGAATGGCGGCGCTCGGAGCTTGCTTGGTGGAGGTTGTTTTAGATCCACGATTGCCTGTTTCTGTTTTAGTGACTTTACTGGAAGAAGTTGAGGGTCGTGTTTTGGTCGTGGAAGGGGCAGGTTTTTTAAAAAAGCTGGGTGAGGATCCTCGGTTTTCAAAAGTGCTTGCATCTTTGGAAAAGGTCATTGTTTTGGACGATCTTTCGGAGGATTTTGTTTCGCTCAACCAAGTGTCTTTTTTTCCCGAGCAACGGGATTCAAAATTTTCTTCGGAATTTGAAGACCGTCTTTCTTCGTGGTCGCCTGCAGATATCATGAGTATGGTGTATACGCAGGGTATCTCAGGGATGCCTCGGCCTGTTTTTTGGACACATGCACAGGTAGTGCAGGCTATGGAGCATGCGAGTCGTGATTTTGGATCGAGGATCGCTGCTCAGTCTTGTGTTGTTTCTTGTTTACCTACTACCCATGCATTCGGAAAATTAGTGTTATTGACATCTTGGGCATTGGGTTGGAAGTACTGCTTTAGGACTTCCTGGAGTCTTCAGGTACTTGAAGAAAAGGAGCTTTTTCCTAGTATCTTTTTCGGATCAACGCGTTTTTTTGAGGATTGGTACGGGGAGCTTCAAAAGAAGCGAATGGGATCTGGGAAGAAGGCTCTTTACGATTGGGCTTATGGGGTTGCTAAAAAATGCACGAGGTCTTCTTGGGAGTTGTTGTCATGGAAAGATGCTTTGGAGTATCGGTTGGTTCAGCGCTTTTTATTGCAGCGTTTAGTTTATCCTTGGGGAAAGCATTTGAAGATGGTGGTATGCCTGGGGGGTTCGTTGCCTGCTTCTGTGCAGGTTTTTTTTGCGTGGCATGGCATTGCTATCTGGGAGGGGTATGGTTTAACAGAGACTTGTGGTTGGATTGCGTTGCGTGAGCCCGGCAAAGTTGGTTTTAAGAGTTGGGGTCGTTTGAAAGTCGATGCTGAAGGTGAGATTTGGGTCGGTACTTTTCAGGGCTGGTTGGCCACGGGGGATTTGGGATCGATCAGTGCTCATGGATTTCAGTTTTTGGGTCGTAAGCAGGATCAACTTTGGGTAGAGGGTCGAAGTGTTTCGGTAGTTCGGTGGGAGACCTTGGCTCGTTTTTCTGATTGGATCCGTCAATTGGTGCTCTATGCTCATCCCGAGTTTGGACTTGTGGCTTTAGTGACGTTGAAATCTGAGGAGGTGGTTCGTTACGCTCAGGATCATCAGATTCTTTTTAGTGCGTATGATCGGTTGATTAACCACCCGAGGATCCTGTCTTGTGTTCAAAAAAGCATAGACACACTGAATGAATCTTTTGAGCCTCATGAAAAACTACGGCGCTTTGTCATTTTAGCGGAAGCCTTAAGTATTTCACGCGGTGAGTTGAGTGTCCTTGGTGATTTTTTTCGTAAAAAGATTGCTGAAACCTACGATTTGCAATTAAAAAGCATGGACGAAGACGAAAAAGCAGAGTAGACTTCGACTGTCTTTTGACATCAATCTCCCTGAGGGAGCCATTAGCTCAGTCGGTAGAGCATCACACTTTTAATGTGAGGGTCGATGGTTCGAATCCATCATGGCTCACCACTTTTGGTGAAAAAATATTGAATCAGTTTAATTGGTGATAGAATCAAGCTCGTGGAGGGCGTCGGTAGTGGGGGACGGGTGTCTTGCCTTGACGCGGCCTGCTGCTATTTCTCGTAGGGCAGTGACAATGGTGCGGTTTCTGCTTTTAACGAGAGGGTCTGCACCTTTATAGAGTTGGCGTGAGCGTTTGGTGGCAAGATGCACCAGCTCGTACATATTTTCGACATTTTCTAAACAATCTTCAATTGTGACGCGAGCCATGTTTTTCTCCTCCGAAAAGTAAATTTATGACAGGATGCTAACAAATTGAGAAAGTCTTGTAAAGCAAGGGGACGAATAAATGTCAAAGCCTGAGTTACTCAAAATACTGGGTCTGTTGTTTTTGGGATTGGGGTTTCAGTCAGCCTTTGCACGCTCTAAGTATGCTCCCGAGGTAGTTACACTTGCACGATCGCATCAGTATTTTCAAAATCCGCAGGTGCTTGCTTCCGGATTTTGGTCGTTGATTTCGTATTATATTCCACAAACGACTCCAGGATCCTGTGGAAGTGCTTCTTTAGTGATGGTTTTAAATGCGGCTCTTTCACTGAAGGATCGTTTTTCTGAAGATGCTGTGATCACGGAGAAAATGCTCTGGAAACGGGTGAAGCCCTGTTTATGGGATTACGATTGGAAAAAATGTCCCAAAAAGACTTCAGGAAATTATGCCGGGGAACATGGTGTTAGTTTAGATCAGTACGCATCCATTGCTCGAGATGCCTTTGAGAAGTACCGGATGAAATCTCAGGTCCGTGCTGTGCATGTTTTAAGTCGTTTGGCACTTCAAGAGGAGGTTTTAAGTGCTTTAAAAAATTTGGGTCCTCGTTTTTTTTTGATTTCTAATTTCAATCAAAAGTTTTTTACTCAAGATACGAGTGTTGGCCATTTTGCTCCTGTAGGCGCTTACGATCCTTCGACTCGTCGTGTTTTAATTTTAGATCCCGATCGAGGTTCTTCGAATGTTTCTGGGTATTACGAGCCTTATTGGGTTCCTCTTGATCTTTTTTTGGATGCTATGGCAACCATGGATGGTTCTGCTTTTCGAGGTTATTTGACGATCCAGGTTGCATCATGATGATCTTTTCGGAATTTCAAGGTTTCAGAAGCAAAAGGGAAAAACCACACTATTTTGGGTCATTGAGAATGGACGAGATGGGTTTGTTGCAAATTTTTTCTGAAAAAAAGAGAGTATCAACATAATGTCTGTCATTGTTTTGAAGTCCTATCAAAAAAATCATCAGCAAAGGGAGGAATGGTCATTGGTTCTGGAGAAAATTACTCCATTACGTCTTGAGATTGCGTCAAAGATGATAAAAATACTTTTCAAACTTTTGGATTGCATTTTTGGCAATCCAGGGTTTTGAGTACAAAGGAATCCATCATGGATTTCTTCAGAAGTTGCTGGAAGTAATTTTCGAAGACTCATTTTCGCTCGCATATCTGATGCTTCTAAGCGTTAATAGAATAGTATTGAAACATTATGGCAAGATTTTTTTTATTTTTTCTGGTGTTTCAGAATCCATACGTTAGGTTAATCATTGTTTGTAACCGAGATTTTTTTTGTAAGAAGCCTTTACATTTTAACGAAGATAACAGGCTTTTTTTATCAGTTGAAAGGGGCTATTGTTTGTAGGAGTCTTGGATGAGGCAGATGCATGTTGAAAAGAAACTTTTTTCATTACTTAAAGTCGTTTTTTAGCATGAAATCTTATTCGTATTGAGCAAAAAAAATTTGTTAAGTATTTTTTTCTTAATGGCTAGGACAACGTGCTGCATTGCACTTTTTTGATGCACAGCAAAAAAATTTTTTTACCGATTTTGATTTAATTTTTTGACACGTTCAAAAATTTTGTTAGCTTAGAGAGCGTAGGGAAGCAGAAGTAATTTGTGTCTCGTAGTTGACAGAGTTAATTTTATTAAAAATAGGGGGAAAAGGCGTGGCGATATTTGACTCTAAATTAGTTGGTGAAAGTTCTGCAATGCAAGAAGTGTTCAGTGCTATTGAAAATATTTCTCAAACAGAAAGTTCCGTGCTTATTACTGGAGAAAGTGGTACAGGAAAGGGGCATGTTGCACAAGCTATCCATGAGGCATCGAGTCGTTGCGATCAGCCTATGGTCCTTGTTCATTGTGGGGCTATTTCTTCAGATCTTTTGGAGGCTGAGCTTTTTGGTGGTGCTCAGGAAGCATCTTCAGGTGAGCAAAGGGTAGGTCGGTTTGAATTAGCTCAAAATGGAACTTTGTTTTTGAATCAGGTTACAGAGATTGCTTTGCCACTTCAGATGAAGCTTTTGAATGTGATGCAAACAGGGCAATTTCAGCCGCTAGGTTCTTCTAGGATGGTTGAGGTGAATGTTCGTATGATTGCAGCGACTCATCGAAGTTTAGAAGAGGCAGTTGAGAACAAAGAATTTCTAGAAGATTTGTATCGTCAATTCAGTATGAGCGTGATTCATTTGCCTACTTTGCGCGAAAGAAAAAAAGATATTCCTTTCTTAATTAACTATTTTATTCAGAATTTTAATAAGATGACTGGACATTGTGTCGAAGCTCCTTCGGGTCAAATTTTAGAAGCATTGATGGTTTATGATTGGCCAGGAAATGTTCGTGAACTTGAGAATTTGATGGAGCGTTTAGTGATTTTAAAAGGGCAAGGTAGTGTAGATTTAGTGGATTTGCCGCATCGTATTTTTCAAAAATATGCTGAAAGTTGTTCGGGTGAGTCTGAATATGCGTCAGAGTGGGGATTTCCTAGAATGGTGCTTCCTCATATGGGGTTAAATTTGAAAGCGATTGTCACGGCTTTTGAAAATCATTTGGTTGATCAAGCGTTGAGTCGTACGAATGGAAATAAAAATAGAGCAAGTGAGCTTTTGAGTATGAATCGAACGACATTGGTAGAAAAATTAAGAAAGCGAGGAATGATTGTGCCTGCTTCTTTGCGATCTCAAGCAGCGGTTGAGTCTGAAGAGACATTAATTTGAGTCCTGAATTGTTTGGCGGATTAAATTACGAATAATTCTATTGCGATTAGCCCCTTTTAATAAATTATTCAGATTATCGTGAAGCTCAGATTCATTTACCAGTGCTCCGATGGTTCCTGTGCCATGGTTGATTTTTTTCATGATCAGAGAAAAATCCTCTAAGCTTTTTTGAAGAGGTGCGATATCGAGTTGATTTATTTTCGTAGTGATTGAAGCAAGTTGAACGGCTGTCGTAGTGATTGCTTTGAAAAAGCTTTCATTACGACGGTCGGATTCAAAAGAATTTAATAATCTATTGAAACTTGCAAGCAGGGTTTCAGCAGACTTGATGAGTTGATCTCCTTGGCTAATGAATTGATTGAGATCTCGAGAAGATCGAAAAGGGATGTCTGAATTAGGTTGAAGCGCTGGTTGTTCTTCCGCACCTGATTCTAAACTTAAAAATTTGTCCCCTAAGACTCCTTGCGTGATAATTTCAACGATTGCACCTTCATGAAGCCAGTGATGAGCTTCTTCAGAAATGCTAAATTGAACTTCGATTTGTCGGGTTAATGGATCAAGACTGATATGATCCACGGTGCCTACGAATAGGCCTTGTAAGATGACTTTTGCACCTGAAATGAGGCCGTCTACACGAGCACAATGGGTAGTATGATGGATGTTTTTTTGAAAAAACTTTTTTCCCCCTAAAAGTAAAATGGCAGCCATGGTGAGTGCCAATCCGCATGTAACGAAAATGCCTGTTTTGATTTCTATTTGCTTGTTTTTGTTCATATTTTTCCTTTTCTAGGCACTATTTTTAGTAAACTTTTGAACGAAAGTATCTTGAGAATTCTGAATTTTTTCAGTTGTATCTAGGGCGCGTATTTTTCCCTCGTGAAGAATCGCAATACGATCTGTAATTGCATAGGCGCTGGGTATATCATGAGTTACAAAGATCCCAGTCATTCCTGTTTTTTTAAGATTTTTAATAATATTGATGAGTCTTTTGGTGTTGGAGGGGTCTAATCCTGCAGTGGGTTCGTCAAATAAAATGATTTTAGGGCCTAAGATTAATACGCGTGCTAGACCGACTCTTTTTTGCATGCCTCCTGAAAGGGCATTGGGCAAAAGATCGTTGAGTCCTTTTAAATCAAGCTTTTCCAGTAAATCGTTGACTTTATCTAAAATTTCAGGAGGACTCAATGAAGTATGTTCTTGAAGTGGGTAGGAGAGATTTTCTTCCACGGTGAGTGAATCAAATAAGGCACCATTTTGAAAGACGTAGCCTATTTTTTTGCGAACAGGAATTAATTCTCTTTCATTTAATCCTAATATGTTTTTCCCTTCAAAGATGATTTCTCCTGCATCTGGGGTTTCTAATCCGATGATAGATCTTAAAATCAGGCTTTTGCCTGTTCCAGAAGTGCCAAAAAGTCCGAGTATTTCTCCTTCTTGAACTTGAAATTCAACACCACTGTGCACTTTTTTTTCTCCAAAACTTTTATATAAATTTTTTATTTGAAGTAGCATAGGTTCAAGGAGGGGGATAAACGGTCAAGATAAAAAGTTTGGTGAGAAAAAAATCACTGATCATAATGAAGATACTGGATGTAACCACTACCCAAGTAGTTGAGTTTCCTATTGCTTGAGTGCCTCCTTCGGTGTTTAGTCCTTTCCAACAGGCTGTTAACGAGATAAAAAAGGCGAATACTACGGTTTTCGCCATACTGGTGGTAAGATCATAAATTCTTAAAGTTTCAATTGTTTTTGCGATAAAGTATTCGTGATTGATGCCCAGTTCATTATTGCAGATCACCATTGCGCCGACTAAGCTCACATAGTCAGCAATGAGTGTGAGTAGAGGGAAAGATACCATGCTTGCGATGAGCTTGGGGATGACAATTTTTTTGATTGGACTTGTTCCCAATGCACGCATAGCGTCAATTTGTTGTGTGATTTGCATCGAGCCTACTTCTGAGGCTATGCCGGATCCAATACGACCTGCAATTAAAAGACTTGTGAATACAGGACCCATTTCTCTCAGAATGACTAAAGAAACGATTTTTGGAACATAAAGTGTACCTCCAAATTTTTCTAAACCGTATCCGAACTGAAGAGCCATGACACAACCGGTGGCAAGTGCTGTGATGCATACCAGAAAAATCGATTGAATACCAATGAAGTAAATCTCTCTGATGATCAATTTCCAGTAAAAGGGTGGCTGCGTCATTTCTCGTAATGCTTGGCAGCAAAGTACGCTAAATCCACCTGTGAAATGAAAGATTGCCGTGATGGGATGGGCATCGTTTTTCGAAAGTTGATAAAAAAAGTTTTTTTTCATAGTTTTTTAGTTGATCTTCAAAGAAGAGACAAATTTTTTAAAATCAGGTTCATCCGAGCTAAAGGTGGAAATCGAAGAGATATACATCAGATCGTAGATGCATCGATTTTTTTTTAAAACAATGGTTCTGACTTGTAATTTTTTTTGATGTATAACAGTTGATAATGTTGTTTGAAGCGCTGGGACTTCTACTAAGGTCAAATATTTTTCTTCAGATGTAACAGGGGAAGCTAAGGAAGTAGGTATCAAACCGAGGAGTAATTCGTGCGTCAGTTGCATTAAGTTTTTTTTATCTATTTCTTTTTCTGCCGTAGATTCGCAAGTTGTATTCAGTGAGATGGTGGATTGGTTTTTTTTTGATTGAAACATCAGGTCTGAGGATTCGTCAGTGCTTCTATGAGTCATTTTGGACCATTTTTTATTTTCTTGGGAGAGGTCTAAGAAGGTGTATGCACTAGATTTTTTTTGCATGGGTGCAATATTTCCCAAAAAAACAGTACAGCTGCAAAAAAGACTCAATATCCATAAACAAACCATGAGAGTTCTCAATGATCGCATTCGTACCTTCCTGGGGCTGAGTATGTCAAAGTTTAGACTTTTTTTGTAGTTTTTTTTGATGACAGATGCAAAATAAACTCTTTTATCTCATAAAATCTTCATAGATCTCAAATAGATTTTTAAGTTTTAGATTATTGGAAAAGTTTTATAATTCATTTTAGATGATTTTAGGTGCAAGATTTTGGTTGCTGGTGCTTGTGATACTGTAAAAATTATCTAAAAAGATTTAGGTTTGATGCGATGACCTTCCAAAAAATCATTTTTGTCAAAATTTTATTTTTTTTCCCATTTTGCATTTATGCTTCAGATCATTTTTTTGAGTTTTTGAATTTTAAAAATTACACACGTTTTGTTTTAAAAGCAGATATAAAATTGGCAGTTCAAGTAAATTCTTTCAAGAATTCTTTTGAGATTGTTTTGCAAGATGTCAATTTTAATGACCTAGGTGTTTCCTCAAGCCAAGAAATAGATGAGAAAACGAAAATTGCTGCCTTTCAAGATGAAAGAATGAAAAATATAAAAATTTTTCAAGATTCGAAAAATATAAAAATAACGGGTAATTGGACTTTTCCAATAGGAAAAAAAAAGCTCGTTCATGAAGTAGTAGAACATTTTTATTATAAAATTTCTCATACTAGAGAGCATATTATCGATTTTTGGTTCAAAGAAAATATGACGATTGATCATCATTATGAGGTTGAATTAAAAAAAATTTCTAAAATTTTTTTTTCTGCTGGAGAGCAAAACAAAAAAAAACGAATTTCAGAAGAAAAAAGAATTCATGTATTAGAACAAGAAGATCGTTTTTTATGTGATAAGTTACCTTTTGAAAATCAAATAGAGGTTTTTTTAGATTTCAACGTGCTACATCGTCCGGTTCGTTTTGAAAAATGGTTTTCGAGATTTCTTCCTGATAAAAACTATACTTATAAACAACCTGAAGATGATACTTTAGAAGCACGGTATTTGAAATACGCACTAAGTCTTGCAGAGCAATCTCGTTGGGCGCTAGCGCTAAGAGTACTTGAGTTTTTAGATCAAGAAATAAAAAAAATGAACTCCAAGCATTTTTATGAGCCTGAAATCAGCTTTTTAAAAGCGAATTTAAATTTAAAGCTTGGTTTTTTTGAAACGGGAGAGAATCTTTTAAAAGAAATCATTAAAAATTTTCATGAATCTGAGGAGTCGTTTTTATCATCTGTTTACTTATATCTTAGAAAAACAGATTCTGTCTCTTCTTGGGTAAATTTGGAAAATTTTCAATTTATGATTCAAAATTTTTTTTATTCGAAATTAAATTGGGTATTTCATTTGGGTGCAGCAGAAAATTTTTATGCCTTGAAACAAACCGAAAGTGCATTAAGGGAATATGAGTGGGTTTTTGAAAATGCACCTGATACGTCCAGTAAAGCAGAGGCATTATTTCGTGTAGGTGATCTTTATTTTGATCGTAAACAGTACGAACAAGCTTTTTTTGCTTATACTAAAAGCATTCGAACCTATCCTCATAAGGCGAAAGATTTTCCTGAAGTTTATTTAAATCAAGCAGAGTCTCTTTATCGACTATCCCAATTAAATGAGGCTCGTGAAATTTTTAAAAAATTCTTGGAAAATCATTCTAATCATCCTGCAGGATGGAGAGCTACATTTAGAATAGGAGAGATCTATGATTTGACTGCAAAATCAAAAGAAGATTTAAAAAAAGGCAGAAAGTGGTACTATCAAACAATTAATAGCTATCCGCACTCTCCCGGAGTTACTTTGTCAAGACTTAAATTAGCTCCTTGTGAAGATCATGGTGGATTAAGTTCTTCTTTATTAGAGAATTTTTTTTCTCATGATGCTGAACTTTATACCGGAAATCATGAGGTCTCCATATCTCTTTATCCTTATTTAAGAGCTATTTCGCACATTAAATATAAAGCAAATGTAGGAGAAATAAAAAAATCTTTAGAAGTAGCAGGAAATGAATTAAAAAGACTAAAAAAAAATGAACTTTATAAAATCATTGAGAGTTATTTTTTTAAGACTTTTAAGGGATTTATTTTAACTTTGATTCAAGAAAAAAAACATTACGAAGCAATTAGATTTTATAATGAAAGCGAAAAAACAATAATCATTTTAGACGAAATTCTAAAAAGACATGATACTCAAGTCTATGATCAAAGCTACCTGCTCGTCCTATCAGAAGTAGCTCTGAATCTTCATTTAAAAGATTTTGCTTTGCATTTGCTTGAAAAATACGAAAGTTTTAAAAAAAGATCAAAAACATTTAAAAATAAAGATTTATCTCAAGAAAACTTTATTATGGCAAAATACTTATGGCTTCAAGATGAAATGAAAGGATCTAAAAAAAATACAGTTGAAATAATAAGACATTTAAGCAATGTATCGGATGATTCCTTTTACACTTTTGAGAAGCATGTTATCTTAGGTCTTCTTGCTTTAAAAGAAAGTAATTTTCAATCAGCTATTTCGCATGCTTCACAAGCACAAGTTCTTATTGATAAAAATGAAGATCATTATGAGGAAAAAAATCTAAGAATTGAGTGCTGGATTGCTGGAATGTATCTAAATGCAAATAATCTAGATTTTTCTTCTAGTCTTTATTCGAAAATAGAAAAAAAAATAAAACTCATAGATAAAAAAAAAGTTACAGGAGAGTATTTTCTTAGCATACCGCAATTACCAACTTTTGATGAGATTATTTTGACAGAAGGAAGTATTTTTGAAAAACTAAATCATTGGGAGAAAGCTTGTGAAGTTTATTCTATTTCTATGAATCACGAAATTAAAAATGATCAAATTTATTATAAATATGCTAGAATGCTTTCTAAGTTGAATGCAAAGCAGTCTCGTTCGTTAGAGCATAAAATTAAAAAAGAAATAAATGAATTAAACAATTATTTAAAAAATACCACCGAAAGTTTTTGGAAAAAACTGGCTTTAGAAGTATTAAGCAATAACTAATAAGATTGTAACGGGGTAAAAAAAATATGGAAATTATTACTTCTGATCATAGGATGCAGGAGGTCATTCAGCTTGCCAAAACAGTAGCAGCCAGTAAGGCGACTATTTTAATTCAAGGCGAAAGTGGCACTGGAAAAGAATTAATTGCAAATTTAGTGCACGAGCATAGTACACGAGCAGAAAAAGATATGGTTGCGATCAATTGTGCGGCTATTCCAGATAATTTGATAGAATCCGAGCTTTTTGGTTATGAAAAAGGTTCTTTTACCGGGGCCCTAGGAAGTAAGTGCGGAAAATTTGAATTAGCGCAGGGTAGCACGTTGTTACTTGACGAAATTTCTGAAATAGACATTCGGTTGCAGGCAAAACTGTTAAGAGCTATTCAAGAAAAACAAATAGATAGAATTGGAGGATCAAAACCTATTGCTTTAGATGTAAGAATTATTGCTGCCACGAATAAAAATCTTGCGCATTGTGTTCAAGAAGGTACTTTTAGAGAAGATCTTTTTTATAGATTAAATGTCGTAAACTTAACTCTACCTCCATTGAAAGACCGAATTGGTGATATCGAGATTTTGTCAAATTATTTCATTAAAAAATTTGCAGAGAAAAACAAAAAACCTCTTTGTTTTCTTTCCCAAGAAGTGCTTAGCATTTTAAATAGTCATAGTTGGCCAGGTAATGTAAGGGAGTTAGAAAATACTATAGAAAGAGCTCTTATTGTTGCTCAAGAAGATGTGATTTGCAGTAAAGACGTAATGATTATAGAAAAAATCAAAGAAAAAGAAAAAAAAACATCAATACAAACTCGTGATTCAACGGATAGCAATTGGGCGCCTGGGAAAACGTTAGATGATATCGAACGAGAAGTTATTATCGATGCGTTAAGTTTTCATCATGGAAATAGAACGCACACAGCAAATTCTCTTGGAATATCCATAAGAACTCTTAGAAACAAAATTGCCGACTATAAAAAGCTTGGCATTCATCTTTAGATGAACGATAATTCAGTTATGAAAGAAGTAGGTTTTGATTCAGTTATTGGAGCTTTAAATACTTCATTAAATTTAAGACTTGCTAATCAAAACGTTATTAGTTCCAATATTGCCAATGCTGATACACCTGGTTACAAATCAAAAGTCATGGAGTTTGAATCAGCGTTACGAGATGCCTTAGGCGTTGGAGATATCCAATCAGCCGAGGTGACAGATTCAAGACATATTAGGCATAATTCAGAAAATCCTATTGCTCCTGAAATTTATGAAAATCCTAATGGGATAGAGTCGTTAGATGGAAATACGGTGGATCGGTCTTTAGAAATGGAAAAATTAGCTGAGAATCAAATTCTTTATGATGCTTCTGCAGAACTTTTGAAAAGAAAATTAAACATGTTAAAATATGCAATTACCGAAGGTGGAGGAAATAGATAATGGATTTTTTTTCGTCAATGAGAGTAAGTGCGAGTGGATTAGATGCACAAACCAAGCGCATGAATTCTATTTCAAGTAATATCGCTAATGCAGAAACAACACGAAATGCTGATGGTACAGGTCCTTATCGAAGAAAAGATGCAGTATTTCAGGCGCAGACAGATCGTGAAAGTTTTGGTGAGATTTTAAAAAGTGCTATTGATGAAGAAATTCAAGGAGTACAAGTTGTTGATATTCAGGAAGATCGTAGTTTGCCTCGTATGATTTTTAATCCTAATCATCCAGATGCCAATCATGAAGGTTATGTTGCCATGCCTAATGTAAGTCCCGTACAAGAAATGGCAAATATGATTAGTGCTCAGCGTTCTTATGAAGCTAATGTGACTGCTATGGGGGCGGCAAAATCTATGGCACAAAAAGCTCTTGAAATAGGAAGATAATTTTAAATTATGGCAAATTTGAATGTCTCAAATATTAGTAGTATTGTCCAAAATGGAAATATTGAAGAAATTTTCGGAAAAAATCCTACACCGGTAGAGCCTTCTTCAGGAAATAAAGAAGCTTCATTTTCAGATGTTTTAGAAAATTCGATTGAAAAAGTAAATACTTATCAAAATCAAGCAGATACAGCCATTAAAGAAATGATCGCAGGAAGAAATAAAAATATTCACGAAACGATGCTTACTATCGAAAGAGCTGACACTTCTTTAAAGCTTATGATGCAGGTGAGAAACAAAATTTTAGATGCGTATAAAGAAATTATTAGAATGCAAATATAATATTATTTTATAAAGGGGCGCTGTGGACGACCAAGTAAATAAAGTATCATCTCAAATTAAAGATTTTTTTAAAAATCTTTTTTTTGAAAAGAAAGTAGCTTTTTTTGGTTTGGCTCTGGTTGTCATTATAGGTATTGCCATTATTTTTGTATGGGCTTCTAGTACAAATTACACTCCTTTGATGAATAATCTTTCGGCAGAAGATTCTACTAATATTATTAGAATTTTACGTGATAAAAAAATACCCTTCAAATTAGATGCTACTGGAAAAAACATCTCTATTCCTTCTGAAAGTGTTTATGAATTAAGGCTTGAGATTGCAACTATGGGTCTTCCTCAGACGAGTGTTGTTGGATACGAGTTGTTTGACAAGCCCAATTTAGGAACTACAAGCTTTGTCCAAAACATTAATCATCAGCGAGCTCAAGAAGGAGAATTGGTGAGAACAATTATCACCATGAAGGGTGTTCGACGAGCTCGAGTCCATTTAGCCGTTCCACAAAAAAGTACTTTTATAGAAGATCAAAAAAAAGCTACAGCTTCTGTAGTGCTTGATTTAGAGCCAGGTATATTGCTTTCAGATAAACAAGTCTATGGGATTGGAAATCTAGTATCTCGAGCTGTTGAGGGACTCGATGTCAGTGATGTCGTTGTAATGAATTCTGATGGTAAAATTCTTTCTAAAAATATTGTAGATCCTGTTTCTGCTGCTACTTTAAATCAATTAGAATATCAAGAAAAAATTGAAAATGATTTGCAACAAAGGATTGAAAATGTTCTTTCTCATGTAGTAGGGGAGGGACACATTGTTGCCAAAGTGAATGCTGAATTAGATTTTTCGCAGATTAATGAAACTCAAACTTCTTATGACGCGGATAGTTCTGCGATTCGTTCTGTTGAAAAGCATAACGATAGTATGAGTGGAAGTAGACCTGGACCTTATGGGGTCGCAGGAGGTGTCTCTAATGCTCCTGGTCAAACTCCTGTCAATAATGGTGAGATTAAAAACGAAACTAACAAAACTAATGAGGTAATAAACTATGAAGTTCCTCAGACTATAAGAAAAACAGTGAGATCTTTAGGAAGCATAAAAAAACTTTCTGTAGCAGTTTTAATTGATGGTAAAATCATTAAGACACATGATAAAGATGGAAAAATAGTTACCAAAAATGAATCTTGGAGTCCTGAAAAATTAAAAGAATTTGAAAAAATTATTGCAAGTTCTGTCGGATTGGACACTAAAAGAGGAGATACTCTTGAGATAAAAAATATAGAATTTAATCACGAAGATTTTGAAGAAGCACAAAAGTTTATCGCGGACAAAGAAAGTTCTAATTACTACGAAAATTTAGCAAAATATTTTGTAATAAGTATAACTATCATATTATTCTTTTTATTTACGGTTAAGCCATTCATTAAGTGGCTTACTGAGAATAGTGTTGATGATGTTGAGACTTATCTTCCTAAAACAGTTGAAGAATTAGAAAAGTTACAAAAAAATACGATTCTTTCAAAATTGGAGAATGCTATTCCTAATTTTCAAGAAAAGATTGATCCTGATAAAGCGGAAGGTGAAGTCATTAAAGAGAAAATTGTATCCTTAATTCAATTAAATCCAAAAAAAGCTGCGTTAATTTTAAAAAACTGGATTCACGAAGATGAAAAATCAGAGGAATCTCAAAAAGGAAAAGAAAAAATAGCATAAAGAGGAGTCAAGATGTTTGAAAATTATGAAATTTTATCAGGACTTGAGAAGTCTGCTATTCTTCTGAATGCATTAGGAAATAACGCAACTTCTCAAATTTTTAAATGCATGAAAGATAATGACGTCAAGAAGCTTGTTAATTCTATGGGGCAAGTTTCTCGAGTTCCAGTAAATTTAGTAAAAAAAATTCTTGCTGATTTTCATACAGAGATTGCAGAAGAAGATGCATTTATTTTTGGTGATGCTCATGGAAGAGATTTTATTCTTTCCACATTAGGAGAAGAGCGTGCAAAAACAGTTTTAGGTCAATTATCAGTTTCTGATGGTAGTCGTACTTTAGAAGCTTTGGAGCTGGTAGATGCTCGAACATTAGCAAATTTTTTAGCAAATGAACATCCACAAACATTAGCATTAATTTTAGCTCATTTAGATCCCGCTAAAAAATGTGAAGTTTTGACTCGGTTGCCTGAAGATATTCAAACAGAAGTAGTTTTACGTATTGCTAATATCGACTTTATTTCTCCTAATTTAATATCACAAATTGATGAATTGTTAAAATCAGAGTTATCTAATCTTGGTTCTATTGATACTAGAAAATTAGGCGGTGTTCCACCGATAGCTGAAATGTTGAATCTAATGGATAAAAGCAGTGAACAAAGTCTTATGACTAATGTTGAGCAAAAAGATCCCAAGCTTGCTGAAGAAATTCGTAAGTTGATGTTTGTTTTTGAAGACATTATTTATGTTGATGATCGGGGGATGCAAATGTTACTGAAAGAAATCCCAAACGATAAGTTATTGATTTCTTTAAAAACAGCTCCTGAGGGAATTAGAACTAAGATTTTTAAAAATATTTCAAAACGTGCTGCTGATTTCTTAAAATCAGATCTTGAAGCACTAGGTCCTGTAAAATTGTCAGATGTTGAAATAGCTCAACAATTTATTGTAGAAATTGCTAAAAAACTTGAATCTGAAGGTAAAATTGCTATTTCACGAGGAGATGGTGAAGACTCTTATGTTTAATAAGTTAAAAAAATAATGACTAAAGAAATTAAATTCGAAAATCCATTCTCAGTTAATGAAGAAATCAAACAAGAGTCTCATTCTGAATTTAAAATAAATAGTTATCAGTATAAAGATATTAAAAATTCAGAGAAAACTAGTGATTCAATGAATTCAAATCTTAAGGATAATATTTCTAGTGATTCCTTTTTGAATCAAAAAAACAAAAGATTTATTTTAAATTCATTAGTCATGGATCCCATTTCTGTTGAAGAAGAAAGAAAAAAAAATCTTCAAGAAAAAGTGCTTGAAAAAGTTGCTTTGATACAAGAAGAAGCAAGATCTTTGGGAAGTGCTTTAGGTTACGAAGAAGGTAAGAAACAAGGATACATAGATGCTTTTGAAAAAACAAAACAAGTTCTTTCTTCTCGTATAGAAAATTTCTTAAAGACAATTGATTCGATAGATAACGCTCAACGGTCTATATTTCAATATAATGAAAAATTTTTAATTAATCTAATATTTCAGATATGCAGGCAAGTCATTTTAAAAGAATTAGAAACAGATAAAGAATATTTGACAAGAGTTATTTTTGAAATGCTCGAAAAAATTGAGACTAAAGAGCAGATTACTATAAGAATTAATTCTGAAGATTTTGAATTTATAGAGAATTTAGAAGATAAAATTTCTTTGAAATTTAAATCTTTGAAAAACTTTAAAATAGCATCATCTCAAGAATTATCTCAGGGGACATGTCAAGTAGAAACAGAATGGAATATGTTTCAATCTTCTTATGATCAGCAATTAAAAGAAATATATAATTTTTTTGTGAATAAAAAAACGAGTTCAGACTTTGTTAATGAGAACAATTCTATATGAACTGGGAAATAGAAAAAAATTTTTATAAAAAAAATTTAAAAAAATGTTTACCTTATCAAGAATATGGAAAATTGACGCAGTCCATCGGTTTGTTGTTTGAAGCTCGATTAACTGATGTTGCTGTTGGAAGTTTATGTGAAATACAGATTTTTAATCATGAAGGAAAAAAACAAGTTGTAGATGCAGAAGTTGTTGGATTTAAAGATAAAAAAATAATTTTAATGCCTTTCGATGATATCACTGGAGTGGGAAGTGCGAGTTTAGTTTCTGTTAAAAAAGAGGCAGCTGCTATTCGTGTTAGTCATGGTCTTTTAGGAAGAGTCATTGATGCGAAAGAAAATCCATTAGATGATTTAGGATCTATTCATAGTCAATTTAGTACGCAAGAAAGAGCCCTTTATCAAAAGCCTATTGATCCATTAAAAAGAACATTGATTGAGGAACCTTTAGATGTTGGTATTAAGTCTATTAATGGACTTTTAACGATCGGAAAGGGGCAACGTGTAGGTATTATGGCAGGTTCTGGTGTGGGTAAGTCGGTTTTATTAGGTATGATGGCCAAATATACCGTTGCTGATGTAAATGTTATTGGATTAGTGGGAGAACGAGGTCGTGAGGTTCGTGAATTTATTGAAAGAGACTTAGGATCAGAGGGTTTAAAAAAATCTGTAGTTATTGTTGGTACTTCTGATCAGTCTCCTTTATTAAGAATGCGTACTGCTTTTTTGGCGACAACTATTGCTGAGTATTTTCGAGATCAAGGAAATAACGTACTTCTCATGATGGATTCAGTGACACGATTTTGTATGGCACAAAGAGAAATTGGACTTTCTATGGGTGAGCCTCCTGCGAGTAAGGGATATACTCCTAGTGTTTTTTCTATGCTTCCTAAGCTTTTAGAGAGATCAGGAACCGATGCAAACGGAAAAAGTATCACAGGAGTGTATACTGTTTTAGTAGAAGGTGATGATATGGATGATCCGATTGCAGATTCGGTAAGGTCTATTTTAGACGGTCATATTGTTTTAAGTAGAAAAATTGCTCATAAAAATGTTTATCCAGCGATTGATGTTTTAAAAAGTGCAAGTCGTGTGATGCGTGCTATCATTAACGAAAATCATCTGTTGTGGTCCAATCAGATCAAAGATTGGATTGCTTCTTATGAACAAGTTGAAGATTTAATTCGTATTGGGGCTTATGTCAAAGGAAATGATCTCAAGGTGGATCGAGCAATTCAAGTAATTGATAAAATCAATCATTTTTTAGTTCAAAAGGTAAATGAAAAAGGTTCTATGGAAGAGGTTCTGTCTATGATGCATTCTATTGTTAGAAGTGCAGAATCTTTAAACTATACAGAAAACAAAAAAACTAATGAGAAAGTTATTTCTAAGATGACTTTTTGAGTCAATTTTTTGATTAGGCAAAATATTCAGTCTTTTATTTTGATCAGAAAAACTAAATACTTGATAGGTGAGAAAATTTAAGTTTAAGTTAGATTCTGTTTTAAAAGTAAGGTCTTCGCAAGAAGCCAAGGCATTAACTGAGATGTCTATTTACCAGAAGAATTACCAAAGTGAACTCAATAAAAAAGCAGCCTTATTTGATAAATTAAAAAAAATGATTTCATATAATCAAAAAGTTTTTGAAGAAAATATGCCAATTTATTATCTTTCTTTGAAAGATGATTATATCAGTAAAATAAAAGAAGAGTTAACCAAAGCTGAGCATTCTGTACTATCGGCTAAGAAAAAATTAGAAAAATCATTAAGCAATTACAATTTAGCTAGATCTAATCGTGAAATAATGGACATCATGAAAGAAGAAGATTTTTTAAGTTTCAAAAAAGAAATTTTTAAAAAAGAGCAAAAAGAGAACGAAGAGCTAGCTTCATCTAAATTCATTGATACTAGTAAAAAAAGGATTAAGATTGATTTATAGAGAGTTTTTAAAAATATTTATATTTTTAAAAATTGTGAGCATTTCTTTTTCTCATGCTGAAGAAACAAAAAATTTAGCAAAAAAAAAAGGTTTAAGTTGTATAGCAAGTGATGAAATTATTGAGGAAATTGCAAAAAAAGAAGAATACAACAACAAAAAAAGTCAAGAATTAAAAATAAAAGAAAAAGAACTTTTAGATAAGGAAAAAGCTCTTAATGAAGAAATTAAAGTTTTAGATAATTTAAAGCAAGAAATAGCTAAGTCAAAAGAAAATGTTCCTGATTTCAAAAAAGAAAAAGTCGACAAATTGATAAAAACTTTTCTTTATATGAATCCAAAATCAGTTTCTAAGATTTTAGCTAAGCTAGAAAATACTTTAGCTGTTCAAGTATTAAATGAAATGGAAAACGAGCGTCTTGCGAAAATCATGAATAATATGAGTCCTGAAAGATCTGCAGAATTATCGGAGCTTATCAGTGGTTCTTATAAAATTACTCAAAAAGAAAGGAAAATTGAATGATTAAGGCTGCTTCTACTGAGTTAAGTGATTCCGGTATAGATGAAATGTATTTAAAAAATAAGCCTACTAAAGAAAAAAAAGATGATAATTTTGAAGATCAATTACAGTTAACGCAAGTTTTTTCTTTAATGGGTAATGGTAACCCTATCAACGCTGACTCAAAAATGCAAGATAGTACTGAGTTTTCTGATTTAATCAAAAAAACTTCAGAAGAAAAAATTTCTCCAGAAAATCAAATAAAATCAAAATTAGATGGCGAACTTCTTTTAGAAAAAAATAATGCTTTTTTAAAAGAAGATTCTTTAGATCTAGCATCATTTCAACCCGATCAGAATGAAATAGATTTTCAAGATGTTATTGAATTTACGCAAAAAAGTGAAATTGATCTTCAAAATGAAAATGGATCCGAAATTCACTTAGACTCTAATTTGCTAACTAATCATGAAGAAAAAAATAAAGAAAAAGATTATAAAGAAAAAGATCATAAAGAAACTGCTTTAAATAATCCCTTAAAGCAAGAAATCGTTAATTTTCATAAAGAAAAAAGTTCTTTTAATGAAACTGAAAAAATTTTTAGTTTTGAGAAAAATTTATCAGAAAACTTTTTAGATAGTATAAATAAAAAAATAAAATCCATATCAGATATTCAAAATATGAATAAGTTAAAAGATGTAAAAACTTTCAATGAATTTAAAATTAAAATGAGACCGGACCATTTAGGCGAAATTCATATTAAATTGACGTCAAAAGATAATCAAATATTTTTAGAGATTAAATCTGATAATGAAAAATTAAAAGAAGTTTTGGAAGGAAGTATGAATAATTTAAAAGAAAATCTTTCAAAGCAGAATTTCTTGTTATCTAAAATGGATGTTGAAGTATTGAAAAATCAAGAATCAGAACATATAAATAATAAAAAAGAACTTGAGAATTCTTTTTATAATGAATCTCATAGAGATTTTTCAAATTCTGAAAGTTTTGGTGAAAATTCTCAGAAAAACAGAAATCAATATGAAAATAATGAAAATACAGGTTTTTTTGAAAGCAAAAAAGATGTAATTAATAAAAAAACGGGGTTGAATCCTTTTCAAGGATCTTTAAGTTCTAATCAAAGTATTAATTTTTTAATTTAAGCAGGTTAAAAAACTATGCTAAATAGAATTGAAAATGGAGCTCCTTATCAAGTTCGCTCTGAAAGTGAACTAAAAGAAAAAAAAAGCGATAAAGATTCTGATGTTCATGCAAAATTTAGCGATGTATATAAAAACATTCAATCTCAATATAGTGAAAAAGACAAGCCACGTGAAATAAAAAAAACATTAGGAAAAGATGACTTTCTTAAAATCATGGTTACTCAAATGAAAAATCAAGATCCTACCAATGCATTTAAAGCAGAACAAATGGCAGCGCAACTTGCACAGTTCACTTCGGTGGAACAATTACAAAATATTGATCAAAATATATCAAAAGTTTTAGGAAAAAACAAGCCTGTTGAAAATATGGCAATGACTCATTTAATCGGGAAAAAAGTCACGATTGATAAAGAAAAATTTAATCACACAGAAGGAAAGTCTGATCAATTAAATTTTAATATTCCAAGCGATGTATCGTCTCTTCAAATTGACGTTAAAAATGATTCAGGAGAGATTGTTTTTTCAAAAGATTTTGGTCCAACGAAACAAGGATCGTTCGATTTTAATTGGGATGGTGTTCGATCAGATTTAAAAGTTGCCAGTTCTGGAAATTATTCTATTCAGATGGATGGAAAAGATCAAAGTGGTAAAAAAATTGATATTAGCGCAAGAAAAACTGCACAAGTTATGGGTGTAAGTTTTGAGGGTGTAGATCCAGTATTTTTGGTGGGAGACGCTAAGCATCAAGATAAAATAACGATGAAAAATATTATAAAAATTGAAATGGGTCAGGAAAGTGAAGAAAACAAAGTTCAAAGTCAAGTGATTCCTAAAAAAAATATAATAGGTTGAAAAATTACAACAAAAAAATGTTTTTAACATAACCATTTTATATCTTTTTTGTCGTACATTATTAATACCTCTTGAGGTCTTTTTATCTTTTGGATTTTTTCTTTTATGAGAGCTGTGATGTAAGTCGGTAATTTCTCAGAGATCTATAGTTCGATGATTTTAAATTTTTTACATTCAAGCAGGCAATAAGCTAGGTAATCGGAGGGTGCGCTCAGTGCAATTCCTACAGCTTAGTTCTTGGATTTAGTGGTTGAGGTTGTGAAAACGTCTTTTTCGAGGACTTATTAGAAAATCAGATTCATTTAACTTGGAACTCGAGTTTTATACTAAAAAGAACTTTCGTAGGCGCTATGCCTAAAAATTAGAAGTTCTACCATCGTTTTGTCAAAAGATTGCGAGTCAAAGGCAATGCACGATTGTAAGAGCAAGCCGGATCACCATCGCTTCCGTAAGAAGAAGACGTAATTTCGATGGTAAGAAGCTTTGAGCAAGCTCTGAAGTGTCAATTGTGAGTTTTGAGGAAGTTTGGAGCCTCTCAAGCACATGGAACATCAACTATCTGGATGGTTGTGGAAAACTCGAAGATGGTGTTCTAAATTCCGGTTGAGAGGGTAATGCCATATTCAAAAAAAGAAATTTAATCATTTACTTATTTTTTAAATTAAATGTTAATGAGAGTTTTTTATTTATTTCTCTAGCTAGGAATTTAGATGTGAAGAAATGAAGACTTTAATGAAAATCGATCTTCTTCACTTTTTGACCTAGCGATATAGTTTTCTATAAACTTATAATTAAAAAATTTTTAATATAATTTGTTTATTTATATATAAAATGATAAATTAATATCTTAAGTGAAACTTCAAACAGCAACGGTAATTAACATTAGAATATGATTAAAAAAATATTTTACGATAGCATAAGAAAACGTTTAAAAACAGTAACTATCGATAGACAGAGAGTAAATTTAATATATTTGTAAAAATTTAAAATTTTATATTAAAATTATCTTTTTATGAAAAGATGTTCCTGTAAAAGATTGTTAAATTATAAATTTTTATATTAAAATTTTTTACTTTTTTAAAATAATTAGAAAGGAACTTTATGAGTATTTTATCCGCAATGCATGCAGGAGTATCTGGTTTGTCTGGTCAATCAGAGGCTATCTCTGTATACGGTGATAATATTGCCAATGCTAATACTACAGGATTTAAAACCAGTCGTCCTGAGTTTCAAGATGTAGTAGCAAAATCTTTAGCTGGAAGTCAAATAGGATCAGGTGTGAAGCTTGCTGGAATAACCTCTATTTTTAGTCAAGGTTCTATTCAACAAACAGAATCTCCAACAGATTTATCGATCACAGGTGATGGTTTTTTTGTTCTTAAAGGAACAGATGGAAATTCTTTTACAAGAAATGGATCTTTTCATTTTAATAAAGAGGGAAAGTTAACCAATCAAGACGGACTGCATGTTCTTGGTTTTCCTATTAATGAATCAGGGAAGGCTGGTGCGAAACTATCGGATATTTCTATTGAGCATTCTGTTATTGATGCTAAAAAAACTTCTGAAGTTAACATGCTTATGAATTTAGATTTAAGAAATGATGCAAATTTAGTTTTTGACAAAGAACATCCTGATCAAACTTCTAATTTTTCTTCTGGAGTAACAGTATATGATTCTGCTGGTACAGCCCATAGTTGCACTCTTTTTTTTAATAAGGAAAAAAATGGTGTTTGGAAATGGCGTGCTATGGCCAAAGGTGATGAAATCATTGAAGGTAAAAAAGGCGAAATGGCAGAGTGTGCTTCGGGAAAATTGACTTTTGATACAGACGGAAGATTAAAAAATCAAATTATTGAAACTTCATCTTTTAGTTTCAATAAAGGAGCATTGCCCAATCAATTTATCAAATTTTCTTTTGGTAGTGATAAAGATCACGGAGGCACTGGTCTCGAAGTGACACAATATGGAACAAATTCTGAATTTTACAAAGTTTTACAAGATGGATATACTGCTGGAACTTTGACAGGAATGACTTTTGCGGATACAGGTATTTTGACAGGAATTTATTCTAACGGTGAAAATATTAATATTGCACAAGTAGCAATTTCTAAATTTGAAAGTCCCGAAGGATTATTTAAGGTAGGACAGAATCGATTTAGAGAAAGTCGAAACTCTGGACAGCCTAATATTGGTGTGGCTCAGACGGGAGGCCGCGGTAGTGTTTCAGTAAAGACTATTGAATCTTCAACAACTGATATAGCAAGCGAGTTCATTAATTTGATGCAGGCACAAAGAAATTTTCAGGCAAATAGTAAAGTAATTACTACATCTGATGAAATGTTACAAGAAGTAATGAACATTAAAAGAAATTAATTTAATTATTTAATACTTTTTGTCATTACGGGTTCTCTCTTGCTTAATCTCATATTTTAGGTACAAAATGAGATGGTGAGCTTGTGGGAGGTGTAAAAATGGCATCAGGGAACTCAGACTCTGTATCTGATAATGCTGTGCAAAAAAATTCAACTTCTGGTGGTAAATTACTTGTTATTCTTTCTTTTTTAAATTCATTAATTACAATTGGAATGTTTTGTCTTTTGTATTTTTCTTTTCAAAAAGATAAAAAAAATCAAACAGTTTCAGACATTAATCCTAAAGACATGGAAGTAAAGGCTTCAGAGGATAAAGAGCATGAGGAAGAATCGTCTGATAAAGATGATGAAAGTGATGAATCAGAAGACGATGATTTTGGAAAAATGATTAACTTAGAACAGTTTACAGTCAATCTTATGACTTCAGTTGCTGGCATTTATAAATTTGTTAGAGTCAATGTTTCTTTGGAAGTTCCAAACAATGATGTGGAAAATGAAGTAAATGCAAAAATTCCACAAATTAGAAATGTAATTATTGATCTGATTAACTCGAAAAAGCCTTCTGATGTTAGTTCGACTGAAGGAAGAGAGTATTTAAAAGAAGATATAAAAAATACAGTTAATAGTTTTTTGATGAGTGGAAAAATCAAAGGCGTTTTTTTCACTAGTTTTGCTTTAGCAAGTTGACTTAAAAATAGTTTATTTAGGAAATATAAGCATGACGCAGACCTTAACTCAATCTGAAGTTGATAAACTTTTAAATGCTGTCTCTAAAGAAAATATAGATTTATCTCAAAAAACAAACGAAGAAGATAATATCGAGGTTATTCCTTATGACTTAACAAATCAAGACAGAATCTCTCGTGGAAGAATGCCGACTCTTGATATTATTTACGAAAGATTCATTAGACTTTATAGATTATCTCTTTCTAACGCCTTGAGAAAGATGGCGAGCATAAGTATTATGTCTACAGATCTTATGAGGTTTGGTGAATTCGTCAATACTTTGTCTATTCCGAGTTGTATCTGTATTATGAGATTTGAGAGTTTAAAAGGACCTGCTTTAATAGTATTTGATTCAAAATTAACCTATCTTCTTGTCGATAGTTTTTTTGGTGGAAATGATAGGCCTTATAATAAAGTTGAAGGTAAGGAATTTACAAGAATTGAACTTTCTATTATGCGTAAAGTTATTGATTTTGCTTTGAAAGATTTTGAAGAGGCTTGGACTCCTGTTCATAAAACAGATATCTCTTTTTCTAGAATTGAGGTAAATCCACAGTTTGTAGGAGTTGTTCCTCCATCTGATGTGATCATTTCTACCAGACTTAAAGTTGAAGTAGAGAGTACAAGTGGAACCATAAATTTAGTCATTCCTTATTCTACCATTGAGCCCATTAAAAGTAAACTGAGTGCTTCTTTTCAAAATGAATCAGACAAGGCAGATAAAGAATGGATAGGGAAATTACAAGAACATATTATGAATACAGAGTCAACTTTGTTGGTAAATTTAGGGAGTGCTTCTATTACTGTAGGAGATTTAATTAATCTCAATATAGGCGATGTTATTTTGTTAAATCAAAATGCTGATACTGATCTTAATGTATTTATTGAAGGTGTAGAAAAATTTAAATGTTTTTTTGGAAATTCAAGAGGAAATAGAGCCATTAAAATAAGCCAAACTTATTATTTAGATTCGTTTTGATAGATAGGAGGAGTAATGCCTGAGCCTTTATTGAAAAAAGTAAGCGATGAAAAAAATGAAAATTATTCAGAATTCGACGCTAAAGCATCTTCTGAGGGAAGTATTTTATCTTCAGAATTAAATAATAATTCAGTGCATTCGTTAGATTTTATATTAGATATTCCTCTAAAAGTCACAGTAGAATTAGGTAGAAGTAAAATGGTCATAAGAGATATATTGCATTTATCTCAAGGATCTGTGATCGAGTTATCTAAATTCATAGGAGAGCCGCTTGAAGTTTTAGTGAACGATAAATTAATTGCAAGAGGAGAGGTTGTTGTTGTGAATGAAAAATTCGGTATCAGATTGACAGACATTATATCTCCTATAGAAAGAATCGAACAACTTAAATGAATTTTATTAAGTTATTTTTTCTTTTTTTTATGGTTCCACAATTTGTTTTTTCAGAAGAAAAAGATTTAGTGAAAGTGCTTGTTAGTGATAAAAATATTTACAGTAATGTTAATAAAAAAGATGATTCTCCGAATTTGACACTTAATGAAGATTTAAAATTAGCAAAAAATAAAAATAAATTCGAAATCAGTAATTTGTATTTTTTTTTATTTTTTTTAATTTTAGTTTTATTTTTTTTAAAAAAGTTTTTCTTAAAAAACAAAAGTTTATTTTTTGAAAAAATAAAATTTTTTTCATCTATAAAACAAAATTTAAGTGAAAATAACTTAAAAATTATTTCTGTGAATTATTTAGATTCTAAGAAAAAAATAGTAATTGCTAAAATTTTTGATAAAATATTAGTTCTTGGGGTCTCGAATGATTCAATTAATTTAATTACAGAATTTGATTCTGAACCACATTTAGATAAAGAAGGTGAAACCAGCTCAGAAAAATTTGATACATTACTAAAATCAGAAATAAAAAAACCTGACGTTCGATCTAGAATTAAAAGTCGTCTCGAAGGAATGCGTCAGTTATGATTTTTTTTTATAGATTCATAAAAATGATTACTGTATCAATGTTTTTTTTAAGTAATGATGCGTTAGCGGAATCACGTCATCATTTTGTTTCTGGAAGTTCAGGAATCACTCTTCCTTCTTTAAGTTTGTCATTTTCTCATACAAAAAAGCCTTCCGACACAGTAGGTGTTTTAAGAATCATCATGATGATGACTGTTTTATCTTTGGCGCCATCTATTTTGATTATGATGACAGCTTTTACACGTATTGTTATTGTTTTAAGTTTTTTAAGACAGGCCTTAGGAACACAGCAAATGCCTCCTAATCAACTCATTGTTGGTCTTTCTTTATTTCTTTCTTTTTATGTTATGGCTCCTACTTGGAAAGTGATATCTTCAAAATCATTAGAGCCTTTTTTAAATGAAAAAATTGATCAATCTACGGCTATTGCAAGAGCTGAAGAACCTCTTAGAGATTTTATGTTTCATCAAACAAGAGAAAAAGATTTAGCACTTTTCCTTTCTCTTGCGAAAGAAGAAAAGCCTAAGACTAAGTTGGATTTACCCACTTATGTTTTAATTCCAGCTTTTGTTATTAGTGAACTAAAAACTGCATTTCAGATAGGATTTATGCTATATTTGCCTTTTTTGGTTTTAGATATGGTAGTTGCAAGTGTTTTAATGGCAATGGGTATGATGATGTTACCACCTATCATGATATCTTTACCTTTTAAGCTTTTATTGTTTGTATTAGTGGATGGTTGGGAGTTAGTAATTGGGAGCTTGGTAAAAAGTTTTGGTTAAGGAATTTTAATGACAGAAGAAATGATTATTTCTATAGGAGCAGATGCGACTAAAACAATTATTTTTTTAGCGGGACCTTTATTAGCTGCTGCGATGATTGTTGGTCTTTTGGTAAGTATTTTTCAAGCAGTTACGCAAATCAACGAATCTACATTGACTTTTATTCCTAAAATGATTGCTGTCATTGTCGTTTTGTCTATTATGTCACCATGGATGCTAGAAGTCATAAAAAATTATACGACAGACATTTTTGAAAATGCAGGAAGCGTTATCAGGTAGTGTATTTATTTAATTTTGACGAAAAAGAGTTGATTTTATTTTTTTTGGTTTTTATTAGATTTTCAATTTTATTTAGTGTTTTGCCTTTTTTTTCGGAAAAAATAATTCCTTCAAACTTAAAAATAATGCTATCTCTTGTTGTTTCTTTGGTGTCTTTTCCTTTTTTGATAAATTCAAATTTAATAAATATAGATCGATCAAAAAAAGCATTGGATTCTTTTTATTTAATTTTTTTAGCTAATCTTAATGAGGTCTTTTTTTCTTTGGTTTTAGGTTTTACTGCTAAAATAATTTTTGAAGGAATAAATTATGCCTCAAATTTTATGGGCAATCTCATGGGGTTTGCCATGGCAAGTTCTTATGATCATCATCAAGAATCACAAACTCAAATAGTGGCACAAATTCAAAATAATTTAGTGATGCTGCTTTTTATTGCTTTAGATGGTCATCATTTGATTCTTAAGTCTGCAATAAATAGTTATAGTCTTATCGGCATAGGGGAGATGCGTCTTCATTTAAATACTGTTCATATGCTAATTAAGATGACTTCTTCTATCTTTTATTTTGGACTACAACTGTCTGCACCTATGTGTATTGTTATTTTTGGAGTAAATTTTATTTTTGGATTTATCGCTAAAGCACTTCCACAGTTAAATGTTTTAGCCATGTCTTCTAATATCACTGCTTTTTTGGGTTTGATTGTTTTTTTTATAGGACTTCCAAATTTAATGAACTTAAATTTTTCTATTTTAGAGAATGTTTCTCAATGGATGTATGTGATTTCTAAATTAATTGCTCAGTAGGAGATTTTAAGTGTCTGAAAATCAAGAAGATAGATCTTCTGAAGACTTAACAGAAGAGTCTTCTCAGAAAGCTGAGGAATTACGGTCAAAAGGAATAGTAAGTCAGAGCAAAGAGTTTACTAGTTTCATTGTTTTATTCGTTGTTGGCATGGCTACTTTTTTATTTTCTTCTAAAATTTTTGAAAACTTGACTTTATTTATGAAAGAAATGTTTCAAATGAGTCATTTTTCTTCAAAAATATTTCGTAGTGATCAAGATATGATCAAATACTTGATAAAGGCTTTTCAGTTAATGATTTATATTGTTTTGCCTATTAGTTTTTTTGGATTTTTTTTTGGAATTATTGCAAGTTTAATTCAAGTAGGAGTTGTTTTTTCTATTGATCCTTTGATGCCAGATTTTAATAAAATAAATCCTATGGAGGGAATAAAAAAACTTTTTTCAAAAAAGCAGTTAATGGAATTTTTAAAAATCACAGGTAAGTTAATTGTAGTTTTAGGTCTTTCTTATTTTTTACTGAAAAAAAAACTTTTCGAATCTTCACAAAATTATGGATTAGAGCCTTTCTCTGTTCTGAGTGACATCAAAGATATTAGCAGTTTTTTTTTCTCAAAAACATTAATTGTTTTATTCTGTTTTTCGTTAGGAGATTATATTTTTCAAAAATTTGCATATGGAAAAAAAATCAAAATGACGAAAGAAGAATCAAAAAGAGAACATCGAGAAAAAGAAGGAGATCCTAAAATTAAAGGAAGAATCAGAATGATTCAACGTGAAATGTCGCGAAAAAGAATGATGCAATCTATCAAAAAAGCAGATGTTATCATCACTAATCCTACTCATATAGCTGTAGCAATATACTATGATAAAAATAAAATGAGTGCACCTCGAGTCGTTGCCAAGGGAGCAGATTTTTTAGCTCAAAAAATTAAAGAAGTTGCTGTAGAATCGAAAGTTCCTTTAATTGAAAATGTTTCTTTAGCTCGTACTCTTTATAAAACAGTGAAAATTGGTCAAGCAATACCAAGAAATTTATATCAAGCAGTTGCAGAAGTTTTGGCTCATATATATAAAATAAAAAGTAAATTTTAATGGAAGAAATTCAAAAGATTCTAAAAAGTTCAGATTTAGGATTAGCCGTCGGTTTAATGCTCACGCTTGCAGTGATGATTATTCCTATGCCAAGATTTTTGTTGGATGTATTGTTAGCCATTGAAATTGCATTTTCTATCATTTTACTTTTGACAGCAGTTTATGCAACGCGTGCTTTAGATTTTAGCATTTTTCCTTCTTTACTTTTAATTACTACACTTTTTAGGTTATCGCTTAATGTTGCGACTACTCGTGTTATTTTGTTACATGGATCTGAAGAAGGAATATATGCAGCTGGAGAGGTCATTAGATCTTTTGGAGAGTTCGTTGTAGGAGGCAATTATGCCGTAGGTATTGTGATTTTTGTCATACTTGTTATTATTAATTTTGTAGTTATCACTAAAGGTGCAGGAAGAGTTGCTGAAGTTGCCGCTAGATTTACTTTGGATGCCATGCCAGGTAAACAAATGTCTATTGATGCAGATTTAAATGCTGGAGCCATTAATGAAGAGGAGGCAAGAAGAAGACGATTAGATATAGCTAAAGAAGCCGATTTTTATGGAGCAATGGATGGGGCTTCAAAATTTGTTAGAGGAGATGCCATTGCTGGAATTTTGATAGTTGTCGTTAATATACTCGGTGGAATCATTATAGGAACTGTTCAAAAAGGGATGGATATTGCAGATGCAGCTTCAGTTTTTACCTTGCTAACAATTGGTGATGGATTAGTGACACAAATACCCGCACTAATTGTTTCAACAGCTGCAGGTATGATAGTGACTAGAACAGCAACGAGCACTAATTTTAGTCAAGAAGTTTCCAGACAGCTTTTGATGAAACCAAATGCATTAATCGCTGCTTCTGCTGTTATGGGTTTTATGGCTTTGATTCCAGGGTTGCCTTTTTTTCCTTTTATGATTCTTTCTGGATCATTAGGATTCGTAGCATATTCGTTAAACCAAAAAATAAAAAATGATAATATCAAGAAAAATGAAAAACAAATTATTGAAAAATCAAAATCGTCAACCGATAAGATAGAAAATTTATTGCCAATTGATATTTTAGAGCTAGAAGTTGGATATGGATTAATTAGTATTGTAGATTCTAATCAGAATGGTGATTTACTGGAAAGAATTGCAAATATAAGAAAACAATTTGCACTTGATTTAGGGGTCATTATTCCATCACTTCGTATTCGTGATAACTTAGATTTGAAACCAGGAGACTACCAGATTTTATTAAAAGGAGTGCAAGTGGGATTTGGATCGTTAATGGTAGGTAGTTATCTGGCTATGGATCCTGGGAACGTGACTAATCCTATTGATGGAATTCCGACCAAAGAACCAGCTTTTGGGTTAGATGCACTTTGGATTACGGCTAAACAAAAAGAAGAAGCAACTTATATTGGATATACAGTAGTTGATATTTCTACTATTATCGCAACTCACTTAACAGAAATTGTTCGTCAAAATATTCATGATTTGTTAGGTCGTCAAGAATTACAGGTACTTTTAGACACATTAAAACAGCATTCACCTAAGGTCGTAGAAGATTTAATTCCTGCTTTATTGCCTTTAGGTTCTGTATTAAGAGTTTTAAAGTCATTGCTAAGAGAAGGTGTTTCTATTAGAGATTTAAAAACTATACTTGAAGTATTAGCCGATGTATCTGTAAGTCAAAAAAATCCTGAAATTTTGACAGAACATGTACGTGCAGCATTATCTCGAAGTATTACGAAAAAATTAGTTGACTCTGATGGTCAATTAAATCTTATTACATTAGATCGAGTCATTGAAGAAACTATTGCTGCGGGAATGATTCAAACTGATCAAGGGCAGCAGCTTTCAGTGGATCCTGAGTTTGTAAGATCTTTTATTGCTGAATTAAATCAACAGATCATTAAAGCTAGTAAGAAAAGTCATTCGACTGTTTTGATCTGTTCTCCTGTAATTCGTTATCAGATGAAATCTCTTGTTGATCGATTCATTCCCAATGTTACTGTTTTATCGCATAATGAGATTAGCTCAAATATCACTGTCAAATCTATTGGGACAGTTAGGTTAGCGTATGCAAGTTAAAAAATTTGAAGCTCAAACAATCCAAGAAGCTTTAGAAAATGTAAAAAAAGAGCTAGGTCCTGAAGCTATTATTTTAGAAACAAAAAAAACAAAAAAAGGTTTTGGCATTATGTCAAAACCTTTTTTTGAAATTACAGCTGCTCCATCAAATAATTCTTTCAACAAAAAAGAATATATAGAAAAAAGAATGGCTAATGATAAAAAAGCAGTGATTCAAACGATAACGCCTGTTAAACAAGAAAAAATTTTTGATAAATATACTACCAAGCAATTAGATAGAGCATTAAATACTCAGGATCATGTGGCAGTGAGTTCTTTAGTGTCTCAAGCGAAAGTTTCTTCAAAGATTACGGCAACTCGTTATGTGGATATTGATGATCATTTGACAGAAGAAAAAAAAGAGAATACTACTTCTGCTTTTCATAAAAAATCCATTTCTGATTCTTACCAAGAAGTAAGTATAAGTGCTGACGTTAATCTTTCGGTCGAAAATGAAATTGATTCTTTAAAAAAGATGATCAAAGATTTAAAAAACCAACAAGAGTCTATGATTGGTGTTTCCGCTTCTCGATCAGATAAAATAGACAATCATCCACTATTAAAAAATCCATTTGTCCAAGATATTTTTGATCAATTAGTTGTCAATGGAATTGAAAGAAAATATGCGTTTTCTCTTTTGAAGAAAGTCGAATTTGATATAGGTTCTCAATTTTCAGTTGATGATGATCAAATTATCGATATGGTAGCAATTGAGCTGATGAATCAGATTAAAATAATTTCAATACCAGATTTAGTTTTTTCTTATAAAAAAAGTAAAAATGTTTTAAATCCTTTAATTTTGGCAGTTGTTGGTCCTACAGGATCTGGTAAGACAACAACAGTTGCGAAATTATCAGGAGATTTGATAACAAAAAAAAATCTAAAAGTAGGGTTAATTAATTTAGATCAACATAAAGCTTCTGCTTTTGAACAATTAGGTATTTATGCCAAAATTATTAAAGCTCCCTTTCGTTCGGCTAATTCTTTGTCGGATTTAGAAGCGGCTTTACAGGATTTTAAAAATTTAGATTCTGTTCTCATTGACACTCCTGGCCGTTCACAAAAAGATACTGAATTTTTAAAACAATTAGAGTCTTTACTGAGTCATTTTTCTGTAACGTCTCTTTTGACAGTATCAGCGACAACAAGAGATTTTGAATCTTATGAGATTGGATCTCGTTTTTCTATTTTTAACCCTCAAGGACTTGTTATTTCAAGATTAGATGAAGCGTCTTTATTTGGATCTATTTATAATTTGAGTCAAAAAACAAGAATGTCACTTGCTTATTTTACTACTGGTCAGAAAATTCCTGAAGACATAGAAGAAGCTAGTGCTGAAAGAGTTGCTTCATTAATTTTAGGCATATAATATTTTTTTTATAAGAAATAAGGTATTATTTTTAGGTGAAGTAATAAAATAAATCTAGGCGGATATTTCATGACCATTAATGAAGGTTTTCAAAAATATAAAGAGCATTTTGAAAAAACAAAAGCTAATCCTAATGTTTCACTTTTAGAAAGTAACAATAAAACCATTAATGAGACAAAAATAGATAAAGAATCCTTAAAAAATGAGATTTCTCCAGTAAATAGCAAAAGCGACAAGATCATTGCTGAGTACTCTGGTCTGATAAAATATATAGCCAAAAAAATTTCTGCACGATTACCATCTAGCATTGATTTAGATGATCTCATTAGTTCAGGAGTCATTGGTCTTATTGATGCTATAGAAAAGTACGATCCTTCTAGAGACAATAAGTTTAAAACTTATGCAGAATTTCGTATTAGAGGTGCTATTTTAGATGATCTAAGAGCTCAAGATTGGGTTCCTAGATCGATTCGAGAAAAATCAAAAGTACTCGAAAAGTGTTATTCTAGATTAGAGCGACAATTAGGAAGACAAGCAACAGATGAAGAAATTTGTAGTGAATTAAAAATTTCTCAAGAAGAGTATTACGAGCTTTTGAATGAAGTGAGAAGTGTTTCCTTGCTCTCTTATGATGATTTGTCTCATTTCACTTCAACAGAAAAAGAATCAATTCATGGAATTGATTCTGATGATTCTAAAAATGCTACTCCTTTTCATGAAATGAACACTGCTCATTTGAAGCAAGTTTTATCTCATGCAATACAAGATCTTCCAGAAAAACAAAGATTAGTGCTTTCTTTGTATTATTATGAAGACCTTAATTTAAAAGAAATAGGAAAAATTTTAGATGTAACAGAATCAAGAGTCAGTCAATTGCATACTCAAGCTGTTTTAAAGCTGAAAAATAAATTAAAAAATTATTCTGATGATTTTAAGAATATTTTTTCTTGATACAACGGTACTTTTTTTCTATGTTAATGTTTTTATTTTTTTTATTATTAAACTTATGTTTTCTTCTTCTTCCTCTGAAATGATAAATTTTAGATTTGATCGAAAATGATAAGATTCTTTTGAAAGAATAGGACTTGTTCTTTCATTTTGACAGAAAGCAACTTTTACTTTTAATTTTAATGAAATAGGATCTGATAAGTGCAATAAGAATTCTTCGCCAACAGGTAGCGCGCACAGAGAAAATAAGCCTAATCCAGAAAGTGAAATATCATTGAGTAAAATTCTGACTTTTTGTCTTTCTTGTAATTTGCTCTCTGATAAAGGTTCTAATGAACCACAAATTCTTTTTAAATGAACTGATTCTTGGTGGTCGTTTTTTTTTCTTTGAGCTGCATTTTTAGCTCGATTAGCGGTAGAAGTAGGCATGCTTACCATTGTATTTTTTTATTATAAAAAATCAACTTTTTAAGATCATTGGATGTCATTTTGAGTCCTTGATGAGAAGAGATCAAATACTTGATAAAATCTAAAAAAATGATTTTGGATGAGATTCATGATGTCAGAAAAAGGGCATATGGTTTTTATCTGTATTTTTTATGATGCGATGAAAATACAATCAAAAAACTATTAGTTGGATGCACAGATGTAGGATGACTCGCAAAAAAAATAGAGAGCGTCAGGATCAGCAAGTGATCACGAAGTTTTCAACAGGTTAGAACATTTGATCTTGCATTGCGTTTTTGATTTTTAATTTCAGATTCGTCCATCTTTTTTCTTTTTGTTTGGTCTTAATTGCAATAGCGAGTGCTTTTTTTTGTCCAATTAAAATCACTAATTTTTTTCCTCGTGTAATTCCTGTATAAATTAAGTTTTTTTTAAGCATCATATAGTGTTGCGTGACAACAGGAATGATAACTACTGGATATTCAGAGCCTTGTGATTTATGAATGGTTACCGTGTAAGCAGGCTGTAAAATATCAAGTTCGTTAAAATCGAAAATCACCTCTTTTTTATCAATATTAATTAAGCATTCTTGTTCTTGAAAATCTATTTCTTGAATATATCCTATGTCACCGTTAAAAACTTCTTTGTCATAATCGTTTTGAATCACCATAATTTTGTCCCCGATAGAAAATATATAACCAAAGCGCTCTACTTTTCGAATGGGATCAGGATTGAGTTCTTTTTGAAGGGTTACATTTAAATTACGTGCACCTAAAGTTCCACGGAGCATGGGACAAAGTACTTGGATCTCTGTTACAGGATTAAAGCCAAATTTTTCAGGTATTCGTTTTTTCACAAGATCAACAATTTTTAAAACAGTACTATCAGGATCATCAGAAGGAATAAAAAAAAAGTCCGATTTTTTATCATGAACGAGATTAGGCAATCGACCTGTATTAATTTGATGTGCTGCTTGTATAATTTTACTTTGTGCTGCTTGACGAAAGATTTCAGTTAATTTCACTGTTGGAAATTGCGCTGATTCAATGAGATCTGCTAATACCGTGCCTGGACCGACTGAAGGTAATTGATCTACATCACCTATGATAATAATGGCAGTTTTTTCAGAAACTGCTTTGAGTAGAGAATGCATGAGTTGAATATCGATCATAGAGGCTTCATCGACGAGAAGAAGTCCAATAGGAAGTGGATTGTCTCGATCATAGGTAAATTTTCTTTTTCTCGGGTCAAATCCTAGGGTACGATGAATTGTTTTTGCTTCAATACCGGTACATTCTGTGAGTCTTTTAGCAGCTCGTCCTGTCGGAGAGCAAAGAGCCATGGAGACATTTTTGACTTTTAAAAGAGTAACTATAGATTGGGTGAGCGTACTTTTTCCTGTCCCGGGTCCTCCCGTGATTAATGTGATTTTAGAGGACAAAGCAGTGCTTACGGCTTTTTTTTGTAAATCAGCAAGTTTGATACCAATTTTTTCTTCGACCCATGGAATGGCTTTTTCCATAGCGATACGCTCCCAGGGTAGGGGAGCCTGATTAATGCGTTTGAGCAGTCGTGCTATTTCATTTTCGCAACGACAAATAGGGGCAGGATACAAACAGTTTTCATTTTCAATGAATTCAGCGATGAATTGACCCTCGTTCAGTTGAGCTTTTATGGCTTCTTGTAAAATCGTTGGTTCAATTTTTAAAAGTTCCGAGGCTTCTTGCAGAAGGTTAACTTCTGGATAAGCACAGCTTCCTTCTTGAACGCGTTGCATGAGTACATAAGCAATGCCTGCTTTGGCTCTGATCAGGGAATTTTTATCAATGCCCAATTTTTCAGCAATCATATCAGCTGATTGAAATCCTATGCCATGGATATCTTGAGCAAGTTGGTACGGATTAGCTCGCACACGATTGACCGAGGATTCTCCATAAGTTTTAAAAATGCGCATTGCTTTGGAAGTGGATATCCCATGCCCTTGCAAAAAAACCATGATAGAGCGAATGGTTTTTTGATCTTGCCATGCGGATACGATGAGTTCTATTCGCTTAGGTCCGATGCCTTCTACCCTATTCAATTTTTCTGGATTTTTTTCAATAATGTCAAAAACATCAAATCCAAAGGCTTCTACTAGTTTTTTTGACAAATAAGGTCCGATGCCTTTGACACTTCCAGAACCCAGGTATTTTTCAATTCCTTTTAAGCTTGAGGGTGGAATGGTTTGAATAGATTTTGCTTTAAATTGACGACCATATTCTTTCGTTTGAATCCACTGTCCGAAAGAGGTCATACTTTCACCGGGTGAGATAGAAGAGACAAAGCCCACAACGGTGATCAGATCTCGGTTTCCTTTGACTTGGACTTTGAGAACGCTGTATCCCGATTCCTCATTGTGAAAAGTCACGCGCTCAATGATACCCTCAAGTTTCAGTACAGGAGATTCTTGAATGGAGGCCTCTTGAAAAGACATGTATTGCCATGAATACCATGGTTGTGCTTTTTTCGGCAAGAGATCCTGGTTGCATTTTTTCAAAATGCAAGCATTTTACGATATACTTCATGAATTTCAAGTACTTAGACCGATTTTTTCTATCCTGCTTGGTTCCTCGTTATTGAAAAATCTGCGCCTTCTACGAGGAGGAACTCAAAAGCCATTGCTCGTGTTAGAGAAAGTTCAGAAGGGAAGGGTTCCATGATCAAGTCATTGATTCTCTGGTATAAATCTTTAAAATTGCGTGCATACTTGTTTTTTCCTCGATCCCTGGATATTTCATTTTTTCAAAAAATCAGCGTTTTTTTTAGATTCACTGCCTGATTCAGTCACTATTTTTACTCTTTCTCTTTTGTCTGAAGGGATAAAACCAAAGGCATTGGTCAGTAGCGCGTTTCTAGCTAAGTCTTTTGAGACTTACGTTACTTCAATTGAAGCGTAAATTTAAGTGTTCTTTGTGCGATTCCTGGGTAACCCCATTTTTGCAAAAAATCGGGATATTTTCTCATAAGTTCAAAATTAATAGAATTGTCTGCCTCTTTGGTCTAAATGAATTATGCGAAATTTACCTTTTTTAATAAGATTATGATTAATGTCATTGACATAACCATAAAAGAAGTTATTTGTGATAGGTTGATGTAAATTTGTTAATAAATACATATGTTTTTTTTATTAAAGGCGGATGAGCTTGTTTTGGATCATGTTCAGATATTTTTTCGAATGTATTGTGGTTGATCCACGCTTGAAACATACTGATGTAGAGCTTTTTATTTTCAGCAATCAGTTACTGTCTTACTTGACGAGATAATTGACGATACTTTCCTGGATCAATCTTATTAATTTTATCATATTTGAATAAAAAGTGCATAAAAGAAGCAATAGCGATTTCAAATTGAATTTTTATAGGAAATTCTGCTTATAAAATTTCATGATCCCGCCTTCCGCATTCATTATGGATCCTCTCTTTTTCAGGAAGTTGTTCTAGGACATCGTTGATCGCTTGTTGTATTTCTTCATTTTTTTCTGAGGTAAGATTTGAAATACTGTCTTTAATAGTAATTTGATCTATAACTCGATATATAGCCGCAAAAGGAGAAATAATTTCTTTCACCGATTTACGAAACAAGATGGCATATATAGGGTTCCTAGTATGAGTTCTATAGTTATTTTTTTACCTGATAGATATTGAAAAGTCCAAGAGTAAGGACTCTGAGTTCATTCTCATTTTTTGCCTCCTCAGCAGCCTGTAAAATTTCCTTTTCTAAACCATCTAAAACGTTATATTCTTCTGATTCCTGAAGATATTTAAATGTTAACTACCCAAGATTTAGATGAGATTCAGATCATATGTTTTTGATGTTTGTTCGATTAAAAAGTATCTGACATTTTCTACAGAAAAACTAAGGCTTTTAAATGCTCATGGGTTTGCATTATTTTTAGAAACTTATTGAGTTCTGTGGTTTCTTCCTCTAGGGTTATCTTTGGAAAAAGTGCTGATCCGAAAACAACTTTCTTGGGTTCTTCAGAGGAAAGATGAGAAGGTATCGATTTATCTATTTAAGCAGAATTTTTTGTACTTCATACCGCTACGACAAGAACATGTCTGATTTCGAGCGATTTTTTTCTTTTATGACAAAGAAACTCAATTTCCATTGAGTTTTCCTTGACAACTCAACCAGATCTTCATGGCACAAGGGTAAGCCATGATTCCTAAATTTGTTTCTAAGGATTTTCTTGGATAAAATTTTCAGTATTTTAGCAATTTTGCTATCATGTAAGATGATCGTGTAAAGCCTGAGCAGAAGCTTTCGAACTTTATACTCTGATACGAATAATCAACTGTTCTTGCAGGACATCTTTGCTTTTATATTTTTTTATGAATATGAAAGCAGTAGTTACTTTCTGGAATATTTCATCTTTAAAGTTTAGGTGGCTTTGTTGGATTTTTACTTGTATCCTTCTCTCCTATTAACGTGTATTCTCACTGAGTATTAGGAAGGATTCAGATTTTCGTTTTAGGTCATGTCTGAGATCGGGTTAAGAGAGCATTTTTCCTTCGAGGATAAAAGTTGCTCCGTGCCCTAATCCCTTACTTGAGGCGTTCAGACGCATGCCCATAGCTTTACTTGCTGAATTGGCAAGATAAAGGCCTAAGCCCGTTCCTGGAATGGCGTGAGGGGATCCCGTGGCAGAGCGATAAAAGCGTTGGAAAATTTTTTTGGCATCTTCTGGAGGAAAGCCTAAACCTTGATCCTTAAAATAAATTCTGAATGTAGATCGTGTTAAAAATCTTGCTGCTGGAAGCATTTGGGTATGGATGCAGAGTTCAGGTGTTTTTTTAGAGAATTTTTTCACGTTGCTCAAAAGATTATTGATGATTAATTCAAGAGCGGGGAGGTTCATGGCTATTTCGAAAGATAAAGGCACTCCTGTACGATGCAACGAAGCTTTAGGACCCAAAAAAGTTTGCCATTGAGGTAATGCATTCTGAAGCCAGGTTTCTAAATGCAGGTTTTCTTGCTGAATGTGAGGGTGCGTTTGAAAGCGTGCCGCTTCTAAAAGCATATCTACGTAATTTTTTAATCGTTCTAATTCGATTTGATGGGACTCCCAAAGGCACTGGGCTTCGGCGGGAGAAAGTGGTTCAAAAGTCGATTCACGTAAATGTTCAGGGAGCAAGAGGGAGGAGCTCAGTTGAAGCGATGCTAAGGGCGTTTTCAGTTCGTGGCTTACCGTTGCTAAAAACTCCGATTGCAATTGGTTGTAACGCATTTCTCTTAAAAGCTTGATAAAAAGCAGGACGGTCAGAGTGAGGGCAGCGATAAAGCCCAAAGTCCCAATCAGCATTTTCATCAGAACCGAAGTTCGAGCTTGAGAAAAATGCCGAATCAACTCTAAATTCCAGCCCATGGCAAGCAGGCTGAGTAATATGGCTACAAATACAAAAAGAAGGATCCAGAGATCGCGTCTTTTGGTCATTTAAAGATGTAGCGTGCGACCCGCAACTGAAAACGCAGCTTCTTTCATCGCTTCAGACAGGCTAGGGTGCGCATGGGACGTGCGAGCAATGTCCTCAGCACTACCTCCAAATTCCATGACACTGACTGCTTCCGCAATTAAATCCCCCGCGTAAGCACCAAAAATATGGGCTCCTAAAAGCCGGTCTGTTTTACGATCTGCAATGAGCTTGACCATCCCTTCAGTCTCTTCCATCACAATCGCTCGCGCATTAGCCTTCCAGGGGAAAGTTCCCACCGTATAGTCAATGCCTTGATCTTTTGCTTGAGTTTCAGTAATACCCACAGATGCTACCTCAGGCCAGGTATAAATCACACTGGGAATGATGTCATAGCGTACATGTGCTGATTGTCCGGCTAACATCTCCACTACTGCAATTCCTTCTTCTTCTGCTTTATGAGCAAGCATTGGACCTCGAATTAAATCTCCTATCGCATAAACCCCTGGCAGAGAAGTTTGGTAAGTAGCGTCTACGTCCACTCTTCCCTGCGCGTCTAATCGAATTCCTAACTCTGGAAGACCCTTCGTGCAAGGCTTGCGTCCCGCTGCCACCAAAATTCGATCAGCTTCCAAAGAAATGACTTCTTGTGTCACCCGATTTTTTAAAAAAAGAAGACAACCTGAATCGGAAGTTTTTACTTGTTGGGACTCATGGTTGATCTTCCATTGGTACCCTTGTCGAGTCAGAGATTGTGTCAGCAAGCTTGCGATCTGAGGATCCAAGCTTGAGCAAACACGATCTGAATATTCCACAACAGTCACCTGAGCACCCAATCGAGACCAGACTGATCCCATTTCAAGAGCGATCACTCCTGCTCCCACAAGGATGAGGTGCTTCGGAACCTCCGAAAGCTCTAATGCTTCGGTAGAACTTAAAACGATCTTTCCATCAAAAGCAAGTGCAGGAAGTTCGGTTGGTTGACTTCCCATAGCAAGGATAATTTTCTTGGCTTTCAGGATTTTTTTTTCTTGATCCATTTGAATTTCAACTTCATTTCCCGATAAAACTTGAGCCCTTCCACAAAAAGGTTGCACCTTGTTTTTTTTGAAAAGTCCTGAAATGCCCCGCGTGAGTTGCTCGACAATCGCATTTTTACGGTTCATCATTTGCTCAAGATCAAAACTACATCCCGTCGTTGAAATTCCATGTTTTTTGAGTTTGGTCTTTGTGTAGACCCACTTTTCTGTTGATTCTAATAGAGCTTTAGAAGGAATACATCCCACATTCAAGCAAGTTCCACCCCAAGTTTTACGCTGATCCACACAAGCTACTTTCATTCCGAGTTGAGCAGCACGAATCGCTGCTACATAACCCCCAGGACCACCGCCTATTACCACTACATCAAAATCAGTCATTATAAACTCCAGCCAATCTTTTCAGGTGTTTCTAAACCTTCTTTTAATTGCACTAAAAATGTCACGGCCCCTTTTCCATCAATCAACCGATGATCGTAAGAAAGAGCAAGGTACATCATAGGACGAATTTCTATTTGTCCTTCGCAAACAATAGGGCGAGGTTGAATCTTATGCATGCCTAAAATAGCGCTTTGAGGAGGTGTGAGGATAGGGGTGGACATGAGTGAACCATAAACACCACCATTGGAGATAGTAAAAGTTCCCCCAGAAAGATCCGCAATAGAAAGTTTCCCAGAACGCGCTTTGATAGCAAGTGCGGCTAATTTTTGCTCAATTTCCGCAAAGCTTAAGTTCTGTGCTTCGTGAATCACAGGCACGACTAATCCCCGTTCACTTCCTACCGCAATGCCTAAATGCACAGAATCGTAGTACACAATCTCTTTTCCATCGATGGAGGCATTGATCTCAGGTACGACTTTCATCGCCTCTACCGTCGCACGAGCAAAAAAAGACATGAACCCTAAGCCCACTCCATACTGAGATTCGAACGCAGCTTTGTGTTTTTTTCGAATTTCCATCACGCGCGTCATATCGACTTCATTGAAAGTAGTTAGAATCGCTGCTGTTTGCTGAGCCTGCACCAAGCGTTCTGCAATTCTGGTTCGAAGGTGTGACATGGGAACCCGTCTGCCAGGTGCTGAAGGCTTTGTCTCAAGCGTTCCTGAGGCAATGTCTTTTTTCGGTCTTGCCTCCGGTAAGTCTCCTTTAGTCACCCGACCGTCTTTTCCCGTTCCAGGATAATTCTGCAAATCGATGCCGAGCTCCTGCGCCTTTTTACGAGCAGCGGGTCCTGGCATCCTTTGCTCGGATTTTTTTTCTTCAGTAGGCACTTTCTTGCTCGATGCAACGCCTTCTGTGTCAATGCTCGCAATAGCTTCCCCCACAGCAACGCGCTCTCCTTCTGATTTCAGAATCGATACAACTCCTGAGAACTCAGAGACTATCTCTACCGTTGCCTTATCCGATTCAATCTCCAGTAAAAGCTGACCCGTCTGGACCTGATCTCCCTCTTGGACGGCCCATTTGAGAATACTTACTTCGGTAACCGATTCTCCGACACTCGGGGCTACAATGGTATTTTTCATAAAAATGCTTCCTTCACCAAAGCTTTTTGTTCGTAATCATGCATCAAGCGCGAACCCACTGCAGGCGCTACACTTGCTTTTCTTCCTATGTATTCAATCTCACGCTGTAAATATTCCATGATGGGTTTTTGATCTTCTTCTCCTTCTCGCCAAAGACGTAAGACAAAGCTCCAGGCCCCCATATTCCGAGACTCTTCTTGAACCCAGAAAAAAGAAGCCTGAGGGTATTGCTTTAAAACAGTCCTCAGTCTCTCCAGAGGCCAAGGATAAAGCTGTTCCACACGAATCAGTGCTACCGAAGGATCCTTCCAAGCGGCAAGAAGATCGTAATAGACCTTTCCTGAGCACAAAAGAACCTTCTTCACCCTATTTTTCTCTTCTTGTGTGAGATCACTATCTAAGACTTCCTGAAACTCTGCCTCACTTAAATCACTCAGAGTCGAGAGCACCTGAGGGTGTCTGAGTAAGCTCTTAGGAGACATGAGAATCAACGGTCGTCGAAACCGGCGTAGCGCCTGACGTCGAAGGGCATGAAATAATTGAGCAGGCGTAGTCAGATGCATCACGCTCATATTATCCTTAGCACAAAGCTGTAAAAACCTTTCTAAGCGCGCACTGGAATGTTCCGGTCCCTGCCCTTCATACCCATGCGGTAAGAATAAGGTCAAACCACTCATGCGTTGCCACTTAAATTCCCCCGATGCAAGAAATTGATCTAAGATGACCTGAGCTCCATTGCAAAAATCTCCAAATTGCGCTTCCCAAATCACAAGATCTTCAGGCAGTACTACCGAAAATCCATATTCAAAACCTAAAACTCCCGATTCAGAAAGAGTGCTATTGATGACTTCGTAAAAACCCTGGGTTTCAGTGAGATGGTTCAGAGGGGTGTAAGTCTTTCCTGATTGCACATCGTGAAAAACACAGTGCCTATGCGAAAAAGTTCCCCTTTGGCTATCTTGACCCGATAACCTGATGGAACGTCCTTCTTCGAGCAAGGTTGCAAAAGCCAAAGCCTCACCTGTTGCCCAGTCGAGGCTCTTTTCCAGGGATTCCTGACGAGCTTCATGAAGCCGAAGCAGCTTCGGATGCATCTTAAATCCTTCAGGCACTTGACTTAATTTTGAAACTAGGTTGCGAAGTCTGGAAGACTCCACCTGTGTGCTGACCTTCGTGAAAAAATCTTTTCTGCTTGGACGATGAAACTCTTTCCATCGACCCTCAAAAGTACTCACAGAAGGCTTCGGATTCTCTGCTCGAGTATTGACTTGAGCCTGAGTGAGCCTTTCCATTTCTACTTCTACGAGCTTGGCTGTTTCCTGAGTGCTCGTTTTTTTTTCTGCTATTAATGCTTTTGAGTAGCTTTCTACCACAGAAGGCTGCGATCGAATTTTTTGGTACAAAAGAGGTTGGGTGAAGGCCGGTTCATCTCCTTCATTATGTCCGTACTTGCGGTATCCCACGAGATCTAAAAAAACATCCTTTTTAAATTTTTGCCGGTATTCTGTACAAAGCTGCGCTACTTGCCAAACGAGCTCGGGCTGGTCTGCGTTCACGTGGAATATCGGAGCATCCAGAAAACGAGCAATATCAGTGCAATGTCCTGTAGATCGGGAATCGGTAGGGCTCGTAGTGAATCCAATTTGATTGTTGATCACAAGATGGATCGTTCCTCCCGTCGTATAGGCAGGAATTCGAGAAAGATTGAGGGTCTCATAGCAGATGCCTTGCCCCGCTAAAGCAGCATCTCCATGGATGGCAATAGGAATCACCTGGCTACGATCGGTATCTCGAAAATGCTTCTGATAAGCTCGAGTCATTCCTTCCATGACAGGATAAACAAATTCCAAATGGCTCGGATTGGATGCCATCGAGACGTGAACTTCCCTGCCTTGGCGGGTTTTACGGAAAGTAGAAAATCCCATATGGTACTTGACATCGCCCTCGATGTCTTTTTCTGAAGGATCTACGCTATACTTGGCTTCAAATTCCGTAAGAAGGGACTCAAGCGGTTTTTGAAGCAGATGGACCAGAACATTCAATCGACCTCGATGCGCCATGCCTAAGACAATATGGTCCGCTTGAGCAGATTCTAGAATGCTATCTAATGCGGGAAGCAGAGATTCATTGCCTTCCAAAGAAAAGCGCTTTTGGGCCACATACCTCGTGTGCAAAAAGCGCTCAAAAGATTCAGCCTGAATGAGTCGTTTTAAAATCCAAAGGCGTGTGGGGTCATCGAGGCTCTTTTTGCGTTGTTCTGAGTGAAAAAAAAGTTCTATTTTTTGCTGAAGCCAATTTCTTTCTTCCGGATTCCTGACATGGGTCCATTCCATCCAAACAAAAGAGCAGTAAAGATCTTTCAATCGAGCGATGATCTCTCGGAGAGAAGAAGGCTGCATTCCGATGGATCGAGAGGCTTGAAAAACGCGACTCAGGGCTTCCTGAGGAATTTGAAACTGAGAAAGCTCTAAAAGAGGGTTAGGGGAGGGCACTGTCAGAGGACATAGATGCGCAGTCGTTCCCCCGAGGCATCGGTAAGCCTCAATGAGTTTCATGACGCGCGGTTCGAGCTCATCTGCTGGAGCAACTTCAGGATGACTTAAGGGGGCTTGAGACCCTAAAGAAACCCCATCAAAAAAGTAAGACCAGGAGGGATCGATGCAGTGACGATCTTTCGTGTATTCTTTCAAAAGCTCTTCGATGTAGCTTTCATTAGCGCGAGTTAAGTAATCCATATCCGGGGCATGCTAACACATCACGATTTTTTTTGTAGTTCAAAATGAGAGTAGATTACTCGCAAGTATTTGAAAAAATAAATCGTTCTTTCCTCCCCATATTTCCTGGAAGCCTCGGTGGTACTCTGTGGACAGGGTGAGGGGAAGGTAAAAAACTTCAGTCGTTAATCTCAATCCGAGTCCTGCAGAAGGAAGGGCTACCGGGATGGATTGGACGTAATTTGCTTCAGCAAAAACCCATCCATAGAGATTTTTCAAAAAAACAGGCATGGTTCCCCAGCCCTGGAAGATCCGAACCAAAGGAAAAGAAAGATCAATGGATCCTGATCCAGCAAAGAAAGCAGGATTACTTAACAAATTAGGATAACCTCGAATCGAAAGCTGGTTGAAATTATCAGAAGGTAAGGCATTAAATAGGGTTTTTAGAACCCTTCCCTGCAAGTAACTTCCTGATTGAGGAAAGTGGGGATTGATTTGGGTTGCCCAGAGGCCTTTGATTTGTGGATTTAAAATGGTATGAGGGGTCAATCGGAAATACGAGTCTCCTAGGAAGAAATTTTTCCAAGACATCTGACCAGGAAGCATCAGGTTTCGAGTCGCTAATTGTACCTTGTGCCCTGCTTCGTACGTGATGCCGAGAGGGGAGGTCTCAAGATTGCTGTAAGTCCATAAGAGATCTGCGGCTTGGGCAAAAGGTGTTTTGCTCACAAAAGTGGAGGATGTCTGGTTTATTTTTTGGTACTTTTCGAATCGAATGAAATTGTAAGCAATGCTGGGAGTTAAGTGCGAGTAGGTTTTCAAAAAAGGATAGGAAAGGCTGATGGTGTTAGTCCATTGGCGTTCAAAAACCAGCGATTTCTCAGTGAATTTAGCGTAGTTACTGATCATGCTATTGGAGAATGTGATGTTAGGACCTAAGGCACGTGTTGAGTAGAGAGCTTGCCAATCCATAAATTGAGTATGGGTATTGTAACTTGCTCCTAGTGAGTAACGGTGCGTATCAATGGCATCAAATCCCAAGACAGCAGCACCTACTTGAAAGCCTCCGATTTGATAATCTATCAGGGGTCCCCAGACACGAGGCAATAAGCTTGGCCAGGGAGAGTAAGGGCTCTTAGAGAACTCGGGAGCAGGAAGGTCGGGCAGTTTTTTACTCGAGGGCGCCGGTGGTGGTTTTAAGGTCAGTGATTCAGTAGGAAGGGATTTTTCTTTTCTGTCGGGAATAGAGACTTCTGAAAGATTCCATCCTGTATAAGACAAGATGCCCGCGTAAAGAACCGAGTTTTTACCGTTCCACCTGAATTGAGGATAGTTTAATGCTGTTGTGACATTGCTGATGAGAAAAGTTTTTTCGGTTTCGAAAGAGTAGCGGTAGAGATTATCTACTCCCGTTTGATCTGAAACAAAATAGAGGCAGCGGTCAGGATCTTGGGAGGGAGGGATGGTAGGAAATCGATTGTAATGGCCATTGGAAACTAATACGGTGGTCGTTTGAGTTTTTAGATCATACATCAGAATGTTTTCTTCGGGTTTGCTGGAAGGATGGTGGGAAAAAAAAATACGCGTTCCTTCTTGAGAAAAGACAGGGTTACTGACACGCTCGTATTGCTTGGGCATCCAAAGCGTGCGGACGTTTTCTAATCGTAAGTCGTCTTCGGTTTCGAGTAAGTCTGCGAGTGCAAGTCCTGTGGTTTGATGCTCTGTGAGTGTAAAAGTGAGGTGCTTTTGATCAGCAGAAAGCGCTGGGTCACGTGCTCTTAATTGATGGGTGAGCCAATGGGTTTTTTTCGTTTTGAGATGGTAGGCCTCTAAATCAGAATAAGTGAGATACTGTCCTATTTGATGCAACCGGCTATAAATTAAAGAAAATACGCTGAAGCAGGAGCCTGTTCCCAGTTTCTTGTCTAAAAGTCTCGTGTTTTTGTGGTTTTGTGTGTCTTGTAAGTACAAGCCACTTCTTCGATCCGCTGAACTTAAGGTGTAAGCTAGAAGTTTTCCGTCAGAAGAGGCGCTTATGCCTGAGATGGTATTGCTTGTTTCCCAATCATGAGTAAGAAGGGGTGTTGAGGGCGTGGTAGGTTGAGCGTGGAGGGTTTGGAGTGCTTCTTCAGAGCGCTTCGTGGCTTTTTGAATCCAGCTATTCCAAATTTCCTGCCAGGAGCGTTTTTTTACTTGGGTAATGTAGTTGTCAATAAGAAAAGGAAGGCTTTTTCCAGAAGTTTTTGATAATTTTCCGAAATTTTGGTCTTTTTGATCTTCCTCCGCATTTTCAGTGGTTTCATACATGAGGTGGTAGCCAAATTGGTAGATGGTATCTCCTGAAGGAAAATAAGGATTTCCTCCGGTGAGCTTGTTTAAAGTGATAAAATCGGGGGTGCCAAGGACTTTTTGTTCTACAGCAGACCGTAGTAGGGCATGGTAATAAGCACTTCTTCCTCTTCCTGCTTGGGTAAATCGGGTTTCCATATAAACTGCAAGTCCCTCAAGCATCCAGCCCGGCAAAACAGAGTTAGGCAGCAATGTGTCTCCAAATACATAACGCAAAGTTTTCCATAAATCATGCGTGGTATCCATGTTGAGAAGGTGTGTGTACTCATGAATGACGAGCATTTTGTACCAATCGTCATACACTTGAAGGCCCATCTGAGGATCGGGAGGGGTGATCCAGAGCACGATTCCATAGCGTGCAATGGGAGAGGTCATTCCATTTGCTGAGTCTTGGTTGTCTAGTAAAATGATTTGGGTTTTTTTGAGAGGCTCCCATGCGAATAAGGGTGCTAAAGCAGCATGGGTTTGTTCAAAGTACTGTGCAATTTTTTCTGCAGGTTCAGCAAGGGTTGAGGGATAGGAAATTTTAAAATGAGGACTTTCTAAGGTTTCCCATTTCCAAAAGGGAGACATGCCGTTGCTATTGGCGCTCGCAAACGAAGGCCGAGAGGAGCCATGGCAGAGGGTTGAAGCAAAGATGATGCTTAGGTTCAAAAGCCCGATTCCCGTTCTCGCAACCATCTTCAGTCCATACTTGTTTCAGGAAATCTTGTCAAAGACTTATTTATCAAATTAATTGATGTTTTTTACGGTGCAACGGGATCTTGCTTTCTTCTAAGCAGGCGATAATGACTCTATGCATTATTTCAGGGTGGCTTTGGGTTCAGAAGTCTTGCAATGAACGATGACACGAATTGAGTTATTTTCAATTAAATTGGTGTATTTACGTGTTCTTTTCGCGATCTCTGGGTAGCCTAATTTTTCAAGAAAATCCCCTATTTTTGTATGTTTTCAGTGCAGAGTAACTCTTTATAGTCTGTTTTTTCTTCGTCTGGATGGATCGTAGAATAGTGACTTGTTAGGAAGGATATTTGGAACAATGCATCCACATCTTCATAGAAGAGATCGTCCTTGATGGAGTCACGTAACTTTTGAGCGCAATTCATCCATTTTTTATCTTCCATGCTTCAAGGACGCTGAGATAGAGGCTTTCATCCTCGCGAATCAATTGCGTGGTATGCTCTATCGCTCGAATAATCTCTTTTTCATATTCCTTGCTATCATCCTCGATTTTTTCGAAAAAGTCATCATATAGGGAAGAGCGATTGCAAATGGCAGTTTTACTGAAAATTTTTCATCATAAATGGCCAGTACCATGTTTACATCTGGATGCGCTCATCTTCGGGTCCTTCTGTGGGTTGAGCTCATTGCTTCTCGAGCCATTCTGTTTCACTTCCAGAAAATTTCTGAATGACAGCAGTGGTAGAGCCTGAGTCTTCTGTTTTTTCGAAGCCATTTTCTCTCTCTAATGAATCGATGATCTCATCCGTGAAGGAATCAAGTGTGATGCATTCTTTGACTGTTTTATAAAATAAGACTACATACAAAGGGTTATAGCGTTCTTCATGGATATTTTTATTTTCTTCATAGACTGTGGTGATTCCAAAACCAAAAGCAAGTGCTTTTAGTTCTTCTTCATTTATTGCGTCCTCTGCAGCCTCTAAAAATTTTTTTTCAAAAAAATCTAAACCAAGGTATTCTCCCGATTCGTCTATATATTGAAATGCTAACTCATGTATTTTTGGTTCGGTATCCAGTTTCTTTGATGAGCTTTTGGCTAAAAATTTCATCATCTTATCGACGGAGAACCTCGCGGATTGAAAAGCTTCATGAGTTTCGATGATTTTTACTAAATTTGCTATGCCATCGGCATTGTCTTCTGCTCTGAGTAAATTGGGAAGAATGCGATGGCTGAACGCGATCTTATTTTCTTTCGATGAGAAATGGGAGTCTTCCCCTTCCTTTTTTAAGCAGCATTTTTTGTATTTTTTATCGCTGCCACAAGAACATGGCGCGTTTCGACTCATTTTGGGTTGTGATTGTAGAAGAGTGGTATGGGGTTTATTTTTATAGGCTGACCAGACAGAGACTGCGAAGGAGTAAGGGAATTCCAGACAAAAAATTTACTCATAGTTGACCCTAGCCTTCTTATTCATAGCTGCAGCTTCCCGATCTAGTTTTTTTATTTTATCGGCGACCTTGTCGAAGTCGATCTTGTTTTGATCTATTCTTCAAATTTTTTAGCTTTTCAGGTCAAATCTCCATACTCGATGGTGCGATTTTTCGATCCCAAAGAATATACGTGTCGTACGTATCATGCGCCGAAAATGTTAGATTCAATCAGTAAAGCTGTTGGATGGGCCGGATCTATGACCTGGAAAGGCATAAAGCCTGTCGTACATGTACTTGAAAAAGTCTATGAGACTGGGGTGTCTCTGACAAAAAAAGAACTTAAACCCTATTTAAGTAAACTAAAACGTTCTCTGACTCTTCCTAAATGGTATGTATGTATAAATTCTATTAATGGAAAAAATATTTGCTTTGGATTCCCTAAGCCTTCATTCCCGCTCTTTTTTCACCTTCATCAGAAACATCGTATCCCGCTTCAGCAATCAATTTGAGGATATTTTTTGTTTCGGTTTGGTTCGAGGATCGTGCATAATCTACCTTTCTTCAAGCTTTGCATTGTTCATCTGGGAATAAAATTTTAATCTTATAGTTAAAAAATATCTCCTCACGTGAGTGGTTGTATTACATCAAAATCTTTGATATGGGTAATTTTTTTGAAATCTATTGGATTCATGGAACTTCGTTAAATAAATTTATTTCATGATTGAGAGAGGCTCTCTTTTTTGTTGATGGGGTGAGTTTTGGGTTAGCGATATGGTTGTACGATATTCAAACAATAACTGAAGAGGGCCTCAAGCATCTCCTTTTGAGCAGGGAAACCAACGCCTGAAAGAGTCTCAGGGGCGGTTCTTGAACTGGCTAGACCAGAGTTAAAACCTCAGATGTAGAATCTCAGAAGTGAGAGTAGGGGGGGTCTTTTTGAGCTATTTTTTCCACTGCGTATTCGTTGCTGAAGTGTTGCTTTCTTCATGGCTTGATTCAATCATACTAAATGCAAAGAGCTATTTTATCTACCTCTTTCTTCGAAAGCCTCTAATTAAGTTTAGGTCTTTTGGATAAGGCTTCCATGAAAAAGTCTCTGACACGATCTGAGAGAAAGCAAAGATCTCAAAACCTCATGGGTTCGGTCTTTTCGCATTTATCAGAAACGTCGTATCCATTGACGAATCATCTTGAGAACAGATTCTGAGTTTTGAGGATCGTAGATCAGAAGCACTAAGGTTCAATATGGATACGGTCACGTGGATAAAGCGTTGCTTGCCGAACGTTAGGAAGACCGAGAATCTGAGCGGTCAGCCTTTCAGCACCGATGGCTAATCCACCGTGGGGAGGCATCCCTAAATCAAACATATTAAGATGTGCTTCAAATGCAGCAGGAAGCATCCCCCTTGCTTTCAAGGCTTCTTCCAGCTGTTTTCGAGTATGTAGTCTTTGTCCGCCTGTAGTGATTTCAAGTCCTCCAAAAAGCAAATCAAAACTTTGAGCTCTTCCCTGGCCCCGAGGGTGTGTATAAAAAGGGCGCCCTGTTAAAGGAAATCCCACTACAAAAAGGGAAGCAATGCCTGTTTCTTGAAAAGCAAGCTCGCACAATTGACGCTCGGCTAAGGGATCCAGATCATCCACTAAGTCATTTCTTTGGTACTTGTGTTTCAGTCTCTCTAGGCATTCAGAAAATTCCCAGGCAGGAACTTTCATCATGGAGGGTAATGGATTTTGCCCAAATTGCTTCAAAATAGTACCGAAAGAGCTATTGAGCTCGTCAAAAATGCTGGATAGCAGGGCTCTTTCTAATTCCATCACATCCTCAGGACCATCAATGAATCCAAATTCTAAATCTAAAGAATAGTATTCTGTTAAGTGACGAGTGGTAGCGTGTGGCTCGGCGCGGTACACATGACCGGTTTCAAAAACTCTTTCGAGTCCTAGGACTCCTTGTTCTTTAAAAAACTGAGGGCTTTGAGCTAAATAAGCTGCACGATCAAAGTACTTGATCTCAAATAAATGGGTCCCTCCCTCCGTTCCTGCGCTCACTATTTTTGAGGTGAAAATTTCTGTGAACCGCTGCGATCTTAAATACTTTCGGAAGGACTCTACTAAAGCTGCTTGGAGTCGAAAAATAGATCCGACTCTTTCATGTCTTAAGGCTAAGGGTCGGTACTGCAATAAAACATCCTGACCCACAGCTTCCAAAAATGGGGTTTCTGAAGAGGAATGAAAAGGCAGGGTATGGCTCGCTTCGTTCAAAATCTTGAATTCAAGGATGTCCACTTCAAATCCTGCACGTGAGCGATCTTCTGCCCGAACTAAGCCTTTGATCTCAATGACGTCTTCTAGTTTTATGTCTTTGAAAAGACACGTCGCTCCCACACATTGCACGGTGCCTGTGCAATCTTGAACAATGACAAACGTTATCTTGGAGAGTACCCGTAATCGGTGGACCCATCCTTTTAAAACGACTTCCTTGCCCAAATGATTGCTTAATGCTTGAATCATGGTTTTTTGCATAGTCACCACTTCTGAATACTGATACGTCAAATAATTGTCACTTCTTGCCTACCAGAGAAGGGGTGCTCTTAAGACCATCTTTGCTGAGCTTTTAAGATTTCCTTCTACCTTGCGGTTTTTTATTACGTGGATCGGATTTTGTAAAGAAGAACGTGGCTTCGGTCTCAAGATCAGAAGTTTCGAAGATTACTTCTAGTCACATAGGATCTGCGTTTGAGGTTCTTCTCGGGGTTGGCTCCTTGAGTGATTGAAGCTTTATTCTGATCAGTATTTTTATGGTATGCGAATTTGGGTGTTGGGGTCCTCCCTGAGATCAGAAGCAAGTCTCTCATTTGCCGATTCTGAAAATTGCGATGAGTTTCGAAACTGGGGAGATCGCTGATTTTTCTTTTGAGTATGGAGGAGATTTGGAAAAACGCTCCCTAAATTAACACAAATAATTGTTTCCTTCCAGTAATTTTATTCTACGTCACCTCATCCTCCTCGAATCCTGGTTTTACGACTACTACGGTTTCATCGGAAAGCTCTTGCTCTATCATTTTTATTTTACTGAGAGATCATGCGAGGTTCACTTTCGTTTCGGTTGCAGACTTCATTTTCAGCTCCTCAAACTGTACTTTCTTTGTCAGTTAGCTTGATTTCTTGGGGTACCCATGATTTTCTTGCTTTCAGGGTCGGAACTTGCATTCCAGCAGCAAGTTATTGCGAATGTCGGGCGCTCATTTTTTGCATGATTTTGACCCCTTTTTTTTCTATCTTTCAAGAATCTCTTGTGCGCCCATTAGCAAAAAATCAGAAAATGGAGAGTTCCTTGAAGTATCCGTTCTTCATCAGGGGTTACGCATAGGGCTTCGAGGCCAGATCAGTAAACAAAACCTTCATTAGGTAGATTTTTTGCTTTCTTTGGATTTTTTTTTCAAAAGATTCAAAGCCATTTGTCTGAGAAGAGAAAAGTTTTTGGCCGATTCTTTTAGTTGTGCTCACTGCAGTAGATCGGATCTTTCTCTCAGAAAGGATCCTGATCAGCGTATGAGCTTTCGGCCAAGCTTCTTTCGGAAAAAGCTTTTACCTTTTTTTCTAAATCGGCATATCGCGATAAAAACGACCCCCAATCAATTTATGCCTAAGTGTTCTGAGTTCGGGGATCTTCTAACTCGATAAATGAATTATCGGGTTATTTTTCCTACGTTTTCCATAATGACAGCTCCTTGTTAGGGAATTATCATAGAAATTGCCTTTTTTTAATCACTTGAAAGTGCTCAGGGAATCACAAGTAAATACTTTAACTATTCATAGAATTTTTACATAATTTGCACTCATTAAGAGTCAGAGATGCAGCAAGACTTTTTCAGTACATGTAGGCATGCCGTACGCACAAATTCATGCGTTATACACCAGGAACTGACCTCTGAGATACCTTTTTTGAATCTATTTTTTAAATCAATTTAAGTACTTCTCTTGTAAATTGGCAACTTATAAAAAACTTGAAACTCGAGCATTTAAGTCTTGACACAGGTATTTGTACTATGTATTCTGCGGGAGTGATTTTTCGGGAGGGTCTGATGATTGGTTTGTTTTTTAGGAATATTTTTTTTATATATGTTTTCCTTTCAATTTTTACTACCAATGGATTTTCTGCGAAAAAAGTATATCCAGATCATATAAAATCCAAATTTTTATTCCTTAATGCGATTACTGAGCAAGGAATTTCTAGATCTGATATTTTTGAAATTTTTTCACACCGAAATCTGAAGGATGTATCATTTAGATATACATTTTTACCTCTGAGTTATTTAAAAAAAGAATATACTACGGAGCGAGGATTTTCTTCGGATTTTGCTGAGGATGCAGTTCGAGGGTTTACTAGTGAAAAAGATTCTTTGCGCCTATTGGAAGTATTTTACAAGAGTTATCAAAAAGATATGAATGAATTAGGTCAGCAATCCAAGCGTTCATTTCCTAGAATTCTTGAATTTGTTCCTAATACTAAGAGTTTTTTTAATGTCTTTGCTTTGTCTGGTATAACTGATAATCCGCCATATAAACTTGGGTTATATTGCGTTTCTGTTTTTTATAAAGATTCAAATAATATTGATACTGGACTGTTGCAGTATTTGTTAGAGAATTCATTGAAATTTAGACCTGAGAAAAAACGTACATTCCTTGGTGACAAGCAGAAGCTGAAAGAGATAGTTCTTCAAGAAGGGCTGCTTAAGTCTAGAATGATGAAAAATTTCATTTTAGGAAATGATATAGAAAGTATACATTTTTGTTTTACTTTTCAGACAGACGAAGATTTGATTTATAATCTAAGGCGTGCTGGGCTGTCCGATGGGGTGATCAGTACCCTATGCTCGGAAAATAACATCGATTATCGTGATTTTTTTCAAAGTCGAGCTTCTGATCTTTTTGATACCGGCTATAGAAGCAACTTGAAAACCGTGCATTCTCAGATGTTGTATTATTCTATTTGCAATAGACCCGTTACTATAATAGTACCCGGCTTACTCCAGGTGCTTATTAGTAATGAGTATTTAAGGCAGACCTTAAATGATGACCAAGGAACAAAAAAGGGGGTTTATTTTATTTTTGCAGGGTTTGCTTGTGATGCTGATCAGGTTAGTATGCTGTTGCCCATTTATCTTCCATATCCTGAAGATAATCTTATGATTCTTATTGAGCATTATAGTGATGCGGATGATGAGAAAAAAAAGGAATTAATAGATCAAATCTATTCTTTAGGTATTACGAAATCGAGCATTTTTCGAGAGTATATTGAAAAAAATGAATTGAAAAAGATTTTTTTTGAATTTATGTTTATTTCAAAATCTACATTAGAAAAGATTTTTCCTTGCGGAGTAGGAGATTGTCCTTCTGCAGATAAATTACTTTCTGGAGATATTAATGAATCAAATAGAGTGTATCTGAAAAAAGAATTGTATTATAGCTATCTTATTGATTTTGACTCATGGAAAGCGTCAGGTTTCTCAAAGGCTTTGTGTCCAAATGTACTTGAACTATTAACTAAAAATCCTGTTACAACTGATTTAGTAAATCCTGGTTGTAAGGATCTAGACAGTGAGCAAGGTCTTTATTTAGTCCATGCATTTCATAGAATTCATGATAATGAAGATGCTGTTTATCCGAAACGTCGGAAGCCTCCGGAGAATTGGAGATCTGATCGTGTGAGCATTATGTCTAAACTTTCACCTCAGTTGTATGATGAAGTCGCAGGCTTATCAAGTGTCTATTAAAACCTTATACTAGCCGACGTGCGATGCGAGGTTCGGGTCATGTGGCTCTCCAAAAGTGGGCCACTGACGAATTACTTATCGGTTTCTTCATGTGAGGCCTAAGTGGATTCTAAAATAGGAGATTTCAGATAAAAAATATACCCAGAGTTGAACCTAGCCTTCTGATTTTTCATTTTATCGGTGGCCTTGTCAAAGTCGATCCTATTTTGATTTTTCCTGCGAATGGTTTAACTAAAACGTTCTCTGCCTCTTCCTAGATTGGACAGCTATGAATGGGTAAAATACTTTATTGAGATTCCCGCATTTCTGAAAATTGTAACATGACTGATTTATAGTTGTTTATGACTGCAAGGTATGCAAGAGCTAAAACGCTCAGGTTTGATTTCTAGGTGAGCTCTTTGTTCAAGAGGATTGTGCGTGGCAGGAGTTTGACGCATTTTTTAAGAAAATTCATGTTTTTCTAAAAGCTTTGAAAAATCAGCGGGTAAGGCGCTGGTGATGACCATGGTGGAGTGTTTAGGATGCGAAAATTGTATCTGAGAAGCATGGAGCATCACTCGAGGGGCCTCTTTTTTTGATCCGTAATCGAAATCTCCAACAATGGGCATATCCAGTTCACTTAAATGAACACGAATCTGATGGGTGCGTCCTGTGAAAGGATGGGCTTGAATCCAAAGTGTTTTTTTTGCTTGGCCTAATAAAATAAAATCCGTGTGTGCCCATTTTCCTCCTGAGTTGACACTTCGGAACTTGGCTTTTGGGGTCGATGAGCACCGATTCAAGTAGTTTTTTACTGTCCATGAAGGAGCAATGCATAGTTCTTTTTCTGAATAAGCAAGTGCCTGGTAGGTTTTTAGCAAAAGGCGCTCCGAAAAAAGACGTGATACCCAGAGATTCGCGCTTTTTCTTTTGGTAAAAAGAATCACTCCTGAAGTATCTCGATCTAAACGGTGGTGAAGACCTAGGTATACCTGAGCAGGCAAGGTTTGAGTGCGGGTTGCTAAAAATTTTTTTATACTATCGTAAAGATTTAATCTTGCATTATCTAAAGTGGGCTGTGTTGGCAATCCAGCGGGTTTTTGCACCACGATCAAATCCTCGTCTTCGAACAAAATGAGGTTTTCCTCAAATACAAAAGAGTCAAATAAGTGTTTTTTTCGAGATCCTTCTAAGTCTAAAGTTAATTTTTCTCGATGAAAATACACCTCAACAAGGGCTCCGCAGTTCAAGGGTTTCGCTGCAATACGAATTCGCTTCCCATTGAGGTATACAGCTCCGACCAGGATCCACTTGCGAATTAAACTTTTAGATAAAGGCTGTTGCATGAGCAAAGGTAATTTTTGTGCCAGAAATCGGTCTAAGCGTTCCCTTTCCCAAGCGGGGCAAGATGGTTCAACCCGGATATGCATTTTTTGAAGACTCATCATTCCTCTACTTTTTTACGCTTCAGTTAATCTCATGTTCTCATTCACTCTGATGCCTTATCTGTGAGGGATTTCTAGGTTCTGAGCTTTCGTAGCGCCTGATCTAGTACAAAATACTTGTGGTTCTCCAAGGTCTGACTTGATTTTTCAGTCAGCATCATTCGTGTTGCTGTGCATCCCATGGTTCGTCTCAAGGCATACCCCCTTCTCTTTTTGAGGTCATCAGCAGTTAGTTACTCTCAAAAATTGTCGAAAGTCTAGCAAGATTGACGGGAGGGTTTGAGAAAAAAAAGGGTTCAGCTCAGCAGCTGTGAGTGCCTGTGGTTGATTCCATGATGCTGTTCGTATGCCGACTGAGTCTAAAAATAGTTTCTTTCGCTTTTTTCCTGATTTCATGGTGCTTTTTTCAAATCTCTTGGGTCTTTTTGTTTTAAAAATCATGTAAAAAAGTGCTTCCTGGTTTTTTTGTGTGATTGGTTCTCTTTGAAAAAATCATTAAATTAATTTATTAAATTTTTTTCTCGAATGTCATGAACCTGTGTAGTTGTATTTCCTTGAACCAATAAAAAATAAATTTATAAAATTGATACTACTGGTTTCTTCCTCTGGGGTCATGTTTTTCTCTATTCAAAAAGTGATCACTATGAGGTCGGAATCAGAGTCGATGAGAGAAGGTATAAAAAAAAATAAAAAATAAAATTTTCATGTTGACAAGAAAAGAGGAAAGCAGTACCTTCGTCTAAAACGTACTCAGGAGTTATTTTAAAACACTAAAGGTAGTCCAGAATATGGATATGGTTTTTTATCTGCCTTTACATCAGCGTGGCTTGGCATTTCAGGCAGCTCAGCGAGACTTGGAACCCGTTTTAATTACGGGAAGTCCGGGTACGGGGAAGAGATCGGTGGCTCGATGGATGCATGAGCATGGGCCAAGATCTGGATCGTTTTTTTTGGAGGGATCTCTAGAGGGTTCTTTGTCTGATCAGTTGTTAGAAGCTCAGGGGGGAACCTTGTTACTTCATGAGCTTGGAGAATATTCTTTGTCCATGCAGAAGGCATTGCTTTCGTTTTTAAAAACGAAAACTGTGGTTCGGCCTGGGTCTGATGAGATTGCTGTAGTGGCTAACACGCGAGTGATAGGCACTAGTAGTCAATGCTTGGAAAGTCGTTCTCAGGCTGGTTTGTTCAATAGAGAGCTTTTGGAGTGTATAAGTTTTTTTCATGTCCAAGTGCCTTGCTTGGCTGAAAGGGAGGATTTTGAAAGCATCGTAGATGCTATGATTGATGAGATTGCGCAGGAGTTGAATCGCGGTCACTTTGATGCCTTAAAGCCTAAGGTTTTGCAGTGTTTGAAGTCCTATGGTTGGCCTGGTAATTTACGAGAGCTTCGTAGTTTTCTCAAAGAAGCTATCGTGAAAGCTGAGTCCCAGAGTTTAGATTTGAGTAGTTTTCCTCAATGGGATTTGATTCAAATTGATCTTCGCGCAACTAAGGAAGAGTTTGAGAAAAATTATCTATTAGAACTGTTAATCTCCCTGAACTGGGAGCTTGACGAGACTTGCAAAGTAGCTTCGATGAGTAAGTCGACTTTGCTATGTAAGATTCAGCATTACGGGATCGCTCTGGATTCAGTGTCTTTCCCGTAACTCGCTTCTAGAGGCCATCCCCCCTTATCCCCCAGGCTTCTAGAAGCGTTTTTTTGTGGTCAGTCAGGCGGTTTCATCCTGTTTTAGGTTGAGGCCGCTTTTTTTTTATAGATAGTCGGAAGATTTTTTCCGCAAAGCCGTCAAAATTGAGCTCATGTTCCTATCTCTCGTGAAGATGGGGATAGAGCAAACTATGGACATGCATTCCATTCTCCTTCAGAATAAAAATCGTGAGCCCTTGTCGGAAAGGGACGAGGTTTTGACTTCTGTGATTTTCGTCATGAACGATTTTTTTCCAAGAAATGAGCATAAAGGCTTCGCATGATGCAATTGCCATCCACGGTTCCTGTCATGATGGGGGTAAGGGTATGAAGGATCTGGATCAGGCTTTAGAGTGGAGTAAGTGGATCGGTCTTGCGCAAAATGAGGCTTGTACTTCTTGGGGAAAAGCTTTTTTAGGGCGGCTTCAATTCAGTGAGCACTGGGCATCTGACCTAGTTGCTGCGGAAAACATGCAGTCGCAAACGCAGGAGGTTCTTCCTTTTTTGGATGAGCCTGTTTTCAAAGATTCCTTATTGACTTTGGGGGATCCTCAATCATCTCTGGAGCGTCTTCGTCAAGAAGGTGTCTTGGAAGTATCTGAACTGTCAGAAATTCAACGCTTGATCCAAGTGTCTCTTGCCTGGAAAGCGTGGTATCCCAGAACCCGTCCTGAGACATCTTTTTCTCAAGATTTAAAAAATATTCCTGATTTAACACAAGCCTCTCGTATCTTAAGTAAAATTTTGACTCCGGAAGGGGATCTTTCAGAAAAAGCCTCTCCCCGGCTGCAGGCAATTTCTTCAGAAATCAACCATCTCAAAAAAATGATCACTCAGACCTTAGATCAATGTCTGAAACGCTTGGATCAGCAAGGTGTTTTGCAGTCCAGATTTTTCGATTTTAGAGATGGACATTTTGTACTTCCCATTAAAATAGGCCATCACCGATCGGTTCAGGGACTTCTTCGTGAGGTGTCGGCAAGTCAGCAAACGCTTTTTATCGAGCCCCAAGAAGTAGAAGTTCTGAATTGCAAGTGGCATCAAAAAAAAAGTGAACTTTTTGAAGAGACTCAAATCATTTTAAAAATAACCTCGGAAAAACTTCGCCATTTTCAAAAATCTTTAGGTGTCATCAGAAATACTGTGGGTCATTGGGATGCGGTTTGTGCAAAAGCAAGATTAGCTCGTGTGTATCAAGGCAAAGCAATTGAGGTCCTCCAAGAGCGCTCCTTTGAGCTTTCTCAAACGGCTCATCCTCTTCTTTGGTTTACCACTGAAGAAAAAGCGATTATCAGAAATGACTTAGTTTTTCAGGCTCCTACCCAGGTTTTAGTGCTCACGGGAAGCAATACAGGAGGAAAAACCGTTATTTTGAAAACTTTAGGATTTGCGGCTCTTTGTGCTCGAACAGGTTTTTTTTTCCCGAGTGAACATACTCCTAAAATACCTTTTTTTGATCAACTTTTTTTAGATTTTGGAGATGCTCAGTCTATGACTCAGCATATTTCAAGCTTTTCAGGGCATTTACTCAAATTTAAAAAGATTTTAGAAAACTTCCAAGATGAAAGTCTGATCCTCATAGATGAATTGAATTCAGCTACCCATCCCCAAGAAGGGTTCGCGTTAAGTCGTGCTTTGTTAGAAACTTTTCTGACCAAAAAAACGATGATGATTGTGACGACACATGATCCTCAGTTGAAGAACTTAGCCTCTGAAGATTCGCGTATTCTCAATGCAAGTGTCCACTTTGATGAAAGCACCCAGGAACCAACTTATCGACTTCTTTTGGGAATTCCAGGGAAATCGAGAGCTTTAGAAATTGCGCAAAAATTAGGTATCCCAGATCAAGTTTTGGTACTTGCAAGAAAATATCTCGATAAAAAGCATCAAGAGTTTGAAAATCTTCTCACACAATTAACATTTCAGCGTCAAAAATACGAAGAAGAAAAAGAAAAATACCTGAAATTACAAGAGCATTTTGAGTCTTGGAAAGTTCAATGGTTACAAGAAAATCAAAAAATTTTTCAGGATATTTTAGAAAGTACAAAAAAGCAAGCAGAAGTTTTATTAGAAGAAACTCGCAGGCAAGCAAGGCTTCAAATGCAAAATCTTGAATCCTTATCCACTAAAAAACAAATTCAAACCAGTCAAATGAAGTGGGGTCAAAATCTCAATCTTTCTACTCACTATGAAAATTTGCAAACGAACTTAGAGGAAAAATTAGCGAATCATTGGGATATTGTCTCTTCTGAAGAACCTCCTTTAGTGCTTCAAAAAGGGGATTGGGTTTACGTTCCAAGATGGAAAAATGCAGGAACTGTCTTAAGTATCGAAGGTAATGAAGTGAAAATTGCGCTAGGATCTTTTCAAGTAACGGCATACATCGCAGAAGTCCAACGTGCTTCTCGATCTCAAAGACGTTGAGATGTTTTTTTACATTTTCAGTCAAAGGATGGATTCAAAGAAAAGTAGGCTTTGGGTTAGGTCAAGGTATCTTCAGCAGGATTTGAATTTTTTTTTTGGAGTTCAAAGATCCTAGGAAATAGATAGTTCTGAATCCAAGTGCGTGAAAAATGACTCATTTGATTGTTTTGGATCGATTTTTTCAATTTTTTGCGTAGTGAAGGGTCTTTGCTTTTCATGGGACATTTGTTAACACACTTGAAGTGTGGTTCAAAGTCAGTGAAATTTAGGAAAAAAGATCGATGCGAAAAGAGCAGCTATTGCAGGTTGCAGAAAAAATCAGGGAAGCAATGAGGTGATTAATCTGAAAAGTTTTTTGCCTGTTAGTTGTATGTATTGCGTAAGCTTTGCATGCCATTGTGAGATTGAGTATCGCGGGATTTTATGCATGGGGGGTTTCTCATCATCTGGGGATATTTTTATTAGCCTCATTGCTTGTACTTAATTTAGGATTTGAATTTTGGCGATTGAGAGATTCTCAGCTGTTTTATTTTTTCCTAATTCCATTGCTATTTTAAGCATTCTTTATTTGCTTGTGGAGATCCCGCAGCTTTCTGGGTGGGTATTTTGTATGGGCATTATCAGCCTCAATTATCCTGCAATAAATCTTTATTAGGAGCCCTGGCAGATATCGGTTTGCATCCTGGCAAGACTTTTGTATTTAGGATTTTTTTCCAAGCAAACTGCTTTGGCAGTTGCTTTTTGGGGAGGATGTGTAGTCGGGCTCGTTGAGCTTTTTCTGGGACATTAGATGATAATAGAGTATTCCTATTGTTTCAGGTTTTTCTCTTTGGCTATTTTGGAGTATCATTGTAGCAATGACTGAGGTTTTGGAAGAAGCAAGTGCTTTCAGGATTGTTCCTATGTTCCGTGAGTTGAGAGCTTGATGATCACTTCGTCTGCTAGGATAATGTCAAAAGCATGGATGTTTCATTTGCTCGGTTTCAATGCATCGTCCTTGATACTTGTTTTTCGAGTCCATGAAGTTTTAAGGTACCTTAAAAAAGAAGATCAGATACAGAGCTTTCTAGCTTTTCTGACGATAATAAAAAGATTTGATGGATAGAGAGTTCAGCTTGGGGATATTTCGCAAGCTGCAGGTATTTTTCTTTCATATGCTTGTCTCTGATTTGGATGCCAGTTTCAAGAAACGCTAATTCAAAGCTGGCTTTTCCTTGAGGTTCTGTTGACTTTACCTCAAACTGTCCGTCAAATTCAGAGCCCTTGCCGATGACTTTCAGCGTACTTGGATGACCTATTGCACGAAATTCTATAGAACCCGCTGATTTCAAAAAATGAAAGCGTAAAAGGCTCTTTCTTGATTGTTTATTGGTTTTGTTCTGCTTCAGTATTTTTTAAAGTAAAAAGCAGTAGTGCAAGTGAGAATGCAATGATTCCGGATTTGATCCATGTTCGTGTCATAGTACCCCCTTGTAGAGATTCAGGATTAAAGGTAGATATTTCCAGTTAAAAAACCTGAGGTCTGAGACGAAGGAAGTTCGGCGCTGAATTGCTGCTGGATCTCAAGCTGAATGTAAAAATGAGGGCGAGGGTACCAATAGATACCAGGACCAAGACCATAGAGACGATTGGTTATCATCCCATATTTTAAATCTTGAGGAAGTGGTTGATAATTTCTTTTGAAGTCATTGATGAGCGATTGCGTTCTCCAATAGAGACGAAGTCCCTGGATGGGTTCATAGTCTAATTTTGCGTAATCAAAAATTTTTTGTGTTGCCTTTTCCTTCGTTGGTTGAAAAAACTGAAAGTCCATTTCACCGACGAAATAAATACTAGGTGTAAATCCAAGAAGGATATAGGGGGTAGTTAATTGCCGATGGTTTCCGTTTTGTGTTTTCGCGTAAAGACTCATGTTGACCTTGTCATGATCGTAGAAGCTGAGTCCAGACTTGGCGGAGATTGCCTTCTCTGCTAAGAGACTTGCATCGTCCGGACGTCCGAAATTTGTGCTGATTGAGCGTGACCAATTTTCAGCTTGATAGCTATACTCAAGGTTGTAGATTTCATTTCCTTCGTCAAAGCCAATTTCTTGGCGAGTGGCTATGGTATGGTCCTGAAAATAAATACTGTAATCCAGGAGAAACTTCCCTGCTTGGATAGCGGTAGTTTGCGTTGGTCTGTAAATGAGGATTGCCGGGGGTGTGACTAAGGGATAGACTGCCAGCAGCCAGTAATCCATTGAGAACGTCTGGGTTGATGCCTAAAGCGAAATCGGTTGTCCATTTTTCTTCAGGTCCAAATCGAGCTGATACTTCCAGCAATCTTTGCATCCACCAATAATTTCCACTCGTGACTTGTGCGTTATTTTGAGTCGTTTGTACCGATCAGATGAAAGCTTGGGTGTCTTGGGTTGATTGAAAAGGTTATAAAAAGGCTTTATTCATTTTCAGTTTCCCAGGTACTCAAAGCAGCGCCTGAGCTTTGACGACCGTAGGCATTTAAGAGTCCTCCGCCGTTTTGACTGGTATGACAGCTTGTGCAGTTCACGTAATTGTGCCGAATCATTTCTGGAAATGTGCAGGTGTGGACCAAAAAATCAAAAGATATCATGTTTGCTTCATGGACTTGTACCTATTACTTGATAGGGCATACTATTTGTCATCCAAGTCGATACAAGCTTCTCCTCCTAGGCTGTTAATGGAGAGTCAGGGGCATGCTTTTTCTTGTTAAGACCGCTTCTTCAATACGTTTGGATTGAGAAATGGCGGAGTTATAATCGGAGGTATTAATATTTGCTCCTCCTTGACCGTGGCAGATGGCACAACGCCGTTGGAAAAATTCATATGAGACTCGTTGCCATGAGACGCTTTGCGCGGTAATTGGTTGGATCATGGATTTTTTTCGTGATAAAAAGGACAGGAAGAAAATAGCCCGTAAAGCATTAAAAACGAAAGCCATAAATTTCCGATTAGATAGGATTTCAAGAATTGCCTTTCTTTTTAGAGGATAAAAATCTTTTTGAAACTATATGAGATTGCTGATGATTGCAATTTTTTCATAGAAATCGGTTGAAAGAAGAGTCAAGGTGAATCAAGATTGTGTCAGATTTTTAGTCTCAGCAGGCGTATTCGGAGCTGATCTTGGCATTTTACTGCAGTGAAGTTATTTCTTTGGGGAGGGGGCTTAGCACGATGCTCATGCAAGCTGCGTTGATGTCAGCAGGGATCAATTGTTTCTGTTCAGACGGTATCCGTTGAAGAAGTATTTGTTGCTTGGAAGACGGATATCTTTTGCAAGTTGTGGCTTATCGCGGTAAGTAGAGAGCACGGGAGTTTATGATTAACTTAGAAGAAATGGTTGTTCGAAAACTCAGAACTACACAGCATGTTCTTTGTACAGTAGAGTCTTGCACTGGGGGGTTGGTCTCAAGTTTGATGACAGATGTTTCAGGTGCTTCTGAGGTTTTTTGGGGAGCGACTGTCGTTTATGACAATACTGCCAAAGAGATCTTTGGGTTGGATCCAGAAATTTTAAGGAATTATGGTGCTGTGAGCTCTCAGGTAGCGCATCAATTGGCGGAGCTTGGTTTAGTGAAGATGCAGGCTTTGTTGAATCAAAAGCCTTCTCCTTCTTTATTGAAGCCTCGTGGGTATGTGTGCTTGAGTACGACAGGGCTTGCGGGGCCTTTGGGTGGCGTTCAAGGAAAGCCGGTGGGGCTTTGTTTTATAGGCCTGGCGATTTCAGGTAAAAAGACTTCTGTCACTGAGTTTCATGCTTCAGAAAATCTTGATCGTGTTTGCATGAAAAAGCAGTTTGCACAAAAAGCTTTAGAGCTTATCCGTGCAAGTTTTTAATTTTTTACTTAGGTATCCAATCAAATAAAGGGATCCTGTGACAACGAGAAGATCGGTTTCTTTTGCTTCTGCTAAGAGATATTGGAAAGCCTGGTAGGGATCTTCATGGGCGTAGTGCGCTTTTTGAAGCCAATGGCCATAATCTTTTAAGGGCCTTCTTCCGAAGGGGGTTTCTGTCAGGACGATTTGAGTGTCTGGTAAGCTGAAAAAAAGCGATAGCATGGCGTCTTGATTTTTGTGTTGTCCGATGCCAATGAGAAGTAAAAGTTTCTTTCTTCGGTAGTAGGGGAGTAAATCCAGAAGGCTTTGGACTCCCGAGGGATTGTGATCTCCTGAGAAGTAAACAGGACAAGGAGTTTTGAGTACCTTTTGCATACGTCCAGGCCAGTTCATTTTAGAGATGGCTTGTAAATGCCGGTTGGGAGCGTATCCGAGTGTTTCAAAAAGTGTGAGTGCTAATGCGGTATTTTCAGCAGCGCGTTTTCCTGGGCAGGCAAGTGTTGCTTGTCCCCAAGGCGTTTGAATCAAAAATTGCGGTTCTTGCTGCGAAGTGTCTACCTTCAAAGTGAAGGGTTGGGAGACTTTCCAAGTACTTTGGGTTTGTGTTTGTACTTCATGGGCAAGTGCTTGAATGGATTCAGGGAAGGGGGTGTGCACTACTGTGGCTTGAGTTGTAACAATACCGAATTTATGGGATGCAATCGAAACCAAGCTTGAACCTAGTAAATTTTCATGGTCGTAACTGATACTTGTGATTGCGCAGATCCGGTGAGCAAGAGCGTTGGTAGCATCCCAAGTGCCTCCTAATCCTACTTCAAAAATTGCATAGTCAACGTTTTCAGTGTGAAAAGCCCAAGCAGCCATGAGTGTGAGTATTTCAAAATGGCTTAAAGGTTGTTTTTTTTCGAATGTTCTGAGTTTTTCTTCTACTTTCTGGTAGATCTCACAAAATTGCATACGATCTAAAGCCATTCCTTGGAGGCGGATTCTCTCTGTGGTCTCCTCCAGATGAGGGGAGGTGTAAAGCCCTACTGTTTTTTTTGCATCAATCAATAAACTCTCTAATGTAGCACAAACCGTTCCTTTTCCATTGGTGCCTCCTACCACAATTGCTTGAAAATTGGTTTTCGGAAGCAGTAAACCAAGGGCTTCTTTCATGGGTTCTAAAGAAGGTCCTTTTTTGGGCATGATGCCTCGATGTTCTATAGCTTCGATCACTTTTTCGTAATTCATAAAAGGTAGTTCATGAGTTTCATAGCTCTTTGGTGCGAAGCCACATCGTGTACGCGAAGGTAATGGATTTGTTTTGTTGCAAGATGTGCTGAGATGAGGTTCGTTTCAAGATCTCTTTCAGAAGGGGGTTGGTCTGTAACGCAGGTTAAAAAAGATTTCCGGGAGTGTCCCAGTAATACTCGAACTCCTAATGCATGGAGCTTTTCAGCATTTCTTAAAATCTCCCAGTTTTGTTCAGGGGTCTTGCCAAATCCAATGCCTGGATCGATAAGAATGCGTTCTCGCTGGATTCCTGATTTTTCAAGGATTTGAATTTTTTCTGTTCCCCAGCTTTCAAGGCAAGCCATGACTTTTCCTGGGACTACTTGCCGGGAAGAGGGAGGGATTCCTAGGCTATGCATGACTATCAAATCCACTTTACTTTTTGCTAAAATCTCTCTCATTTTAGGATTTTCAAATCCTGAGACATCATTAATGGCTTGCACATCCCATGGAAGCGCCCGTTCTGCCACTTCAGGGTGCCGGGTATCTAGACTCACACATCCACGAAAGTTCTTCAAAAAGGGCTCTAAACGGTTCCATTCTTCTTCAGGGCTTAAGGGGGTAGCTTGAGGTCTGGTAGATTCTGCGCCCACATCAATCCTAGAAGCGCCGTTTTCTAGCATTTTTTCAGCATGTGCTAGGGCTTGGTCTAAATGCTGGTAGCGTCCTTCATCTGAAAAAGAATCAGGTGTGAGGTTTAAAATACCGATGAGCTGAGTGAGTGATAGCGCTGCTCTTCGCGTGCGGTAGGGCATGTCTTCTTCTCTCCACTTCAAAATGGCATCAGAAGCTTTTTGCTGGCAGGGAAAGGTCCAATGAGGCTCTAGGTCCGATAGGGGTAAAAGTGCAAAAGGTCGTTGCAGTAATCCCCTATGAGGAAGAGTCAGTCTGGAAGATTGAAGACGAAAATCTTGGATGTCTAAAAGATCGATATCGATTTCTCGAGGAGCCCAGTGTTCTTGAGAGCGGCGACCCAAAAGTTTCTCAACTGATTGACTATAGTCAAGAAGTTGTAGGGGATTCAAGAAGGTCTCGCAAGTAAGCGCCAGATTCAAATAAGATTGGTTCCACGCAGGAGGTGCTCCTTCAGGGAGCATCGCATCTGACGTATAAAGTGGGGATATTTTTAGAATTTTGATCTTTTTGTCTGCCCTGAATTGCTCGATGGTACGTCTGAGGTAGTAGCAAGGGTCCTGATTTTTTTTGATATTGCTTCCTAAACCGATTGCAACCTTGTGAGTTTTCATGCTGCCATTCAGATTACCGTCTTCACAGAGGTTTTCAAGTTCTTTTCGGGGGCATTGTCGGTAGAGTTCAAGCATGACAAAAGAGCCTTTGCATACCTGAACCTGAAGGAATAGGGACGTCTTTTTTAGGTGGGTGGTTTTCAAATCTGGTGCGTAGAGTTTCTGGTCAATCTACGCAAAATGATCAATTGACTAAAAATAGAAAGACGGCATTTTTTCAAGGCTACTGATACTCAAACTGTATTCAGATTACCCCAGTTCTTAAATCGATGTCAGTTGACGAAGAGCTTGAGCTTTTTTTTTATAAACTTATAAAATTTAAAAAAAAAGATGTGAATCTAGAGACTCAGGAATGTTACAGGACTTGCTAAGCGTGTTCAGATTGTCAGTTGGCTATTTTTGAAGTACATTTTTGGTGACAGTAGTGTTTTTGATTGGGATTACGCCCGAAATGATTTCGTATCTCTGTGAGACTTCTATCTTCGAAGTCGAATTTGTAAAATTTTTATGTCTCTTCATGTGCTCATTGAGAATGGTTCTTTCACACGATACTAACGATAGGAAGTTTTTTTGGCGCCATTCTTGGTACAGAAGGCTTTCATAGGGTGCATTGTTGATTGATTTGAGTTAAGAGGATGTGCGGTGAGAAAATTGCTCAGAGCTTGTATTTGAGTGGCGCGATTTTAGAAACTAGTAAGGACTGCTGAGTCCGAGCTTCGATGAATAGTGAAGTTGGGTATGTGTCAGGTTCAAGTTTCTTGAGCAGTACTTTTTGGGTGTGTGAAGTTTTTGATCTCATGGATTTTTATAAATCTATTAAGCAGACAATTACTAGTCGATAACTGAGATCTTGATGAACTATTTTTAGTATTTATTAATTCTTGTTCTTTATTTCTACTAATGCAACTTAATCGGTTTGTTTTGTTTTTTTATCGTGCAAAGAGACTATGAATTAGGCAGAAACGATGCTGATGAGAAATTTAAGTTGAAAAAAAAATAATAGGAGTTGACAAGTCTTTAGAAAAAAAACTAGAAGTGTAAGGGTTAAGTAGGCATGTTCAGTTCCCTTGATGTGTGTACAGCCATTTAAATTAACTTGGCTAGTAAGTAATTACGAATTCAGGACGTAGCTACCCCTGAGCGACGAAGGCGCTCTTTTTTTTTATTGTACTTAACAGCTAATCAGGAATATACAATTCCTGACGCTTCAACCTTTACATCACGTTTAGAATAAATGTTCTGATGAGTATGATTTTGGATTTCTACACCTAAAGATTTCAACTCGAAGAGTAGCTTTTTAATT
>Ga0208867_1000004_pt1 | contig 94001 bp, 88 predicted proteins | sample CryBogCBE05Oct08_FD_185505 | JGI IMG/M metagenome (GOLD analysis project Ga0208867, IMG submission 185505) | Freshwater microbial communities from Crystal Bog, Wisconsin, USA - CBE05Oct08 (SPAdes) (version 2) | ecosystem: Environmental > Aquatic > Freshwater > Lake | place: Crystal Bog... | reverse complement strand
GCAACAACTTGTCTACGACGGCCGACTTTCTCACGTGGCGCTTCCAAGCCCGGACTTCGTAAAGATTGCAGAAGGTATGCACTGTGTAGGTATTAAGGCAACCACCGAAGCTGAAATGCACGCTGCGATCAAACAGGCCAATGAGATTAACGACCGACCGGTCGTGATTGACTTTAGAACTGACGCCAGCGAAAACGTATGGCCAATGGTTCACGCCGGTGCTTCAAACGACGACATCATTGTTCACCCATCACAGCGAGGCAACTAATGAACTCACATGAAATTATTGAAGAAGTAATTCACACGCCAGTACGACTTCACATCTTGTCGGTGAAGGTGGAGAACAAGCCCGGTGTGCTCATGCGCATTGCGGGGCTCTTCACGCGTCGTGGGTTCAACATCTACTCACTTTCGGTGGCACCATCTGAGCTAGGTGCTCGTTTTTCTCGAGTGACCATCGTCGTTGATGCTGAATCTGCACCACTTGAACAAATTGTTGGCCAGCTCAACAAACTCATCAATGTGGTTGAGATCTCAGACCTTTCTCCAAAGGACGCTGTGGAGCGTGAACTGCTCATCGCCACCGTTCCAACTCACGTTGACGTTCGAACGCCACTGCTGGACATAATTGCCACGGCTAACGCCGCAATTATTGACGTGGACAGCTCTGCTGTGACCATCATGTTGGCTGGAACACCGTCGGCCTGTGACGACTTAGAACGTGAATTAGAGGCATTTGCCAACGTGGAGCTCTACCGGACCGGTCGTGTGGCATTGCCTAGACTTGGTACTCCGGCCTAGGCCAAACGATCGAATAAGAAGAAAGAACAACTATGACAACCATGTTTTATAAGCAGGATGCAAAGCCTGAGCTTCTAAAGGACAAGAAGATTGCAGTCCTTGGTTACGGCTCACAGGGTCACGCACACGCGCTCAACCTTCACGAATCTGGCTACAACGTCGTTGTTGGCCTTCGCCAAGACTCTTCGTCAGTTGCCAAGGCTGAAGCTGCAGGACTCAAGGTCATGTCAATCGCTGACGCTTCGAAGTGGGCAGACATCATCATGATCCTTGTTCCTGACACTGAGCAGAAGAAGACCTACGACAATGAGATCGCTCCGGGCCTGGAAGCTGGAAACCTCATCTTGTTCGCACACGGATTCAACATCCGCTTCGACCTCATCAACCCACCAGCCAACGTTGACGTTGCCATGGTGGCGCCAAAGGGCCCAGGACACCTTGTACGTCGCACCTACTCAGAAGGTGGCGGAGTTCCTGCACTTGTTGCAGTGCACCAAGACGCCACTGGTAACGCTCACGCGCTCGCACTTGCGTACGCGGACGGTATCGGTGCTACACGCGCTGGGGTTCTAGAGACAACATTCACAGAAGAGACAGAAACTGATCTCTTTGGTGAGCAGGCTGTTCTTTGTGGTGGCGTTTCAGCCCTTGTTAAGGCAGGATATGAAACTCTCGTAGAAGCTGGCTACCAGCCAGAGTCTGCTTACTTTGAGTGCCTTCACGAGCTCAAGCTCATTGTCGACCTTATGTACGAAGAGGGAATCACTGGAATGCGTTACAGCGTTTCAGACACCGCTGAATGGGGTGACCTCGTAAGTGGTCCTCGCGTAATTAATGCGGGCGTTAAGGCTGAGATGAAGAAAATCCTTACTGAAATCCAGGACGGCACATTTGCTGCTGCATGGATCAAGGAAAACGAAATTGGACGTCCTCGCTACCGTGAACTTCGCGAAGCCGGAAAAAACCACCCAATCGAGCAAATCGGTAAGAAGCTTCGCGCGATGATGCCATTCGTATCAGCCGGTAAGAAGTCGGTTGCTGAAATCTCTGGTGGAGACACTGACTGAATTAGTCTGATTTAAAAGACCCCTCGCATTAGCGGGGGGTCTTTTTATTTCGTGCCAGCGTCTTTGATGATGCCCTTAATTAGTCCAGGAAATACTAAAAAGTGGAACGGGGCAACTGAGTACCAGTAGGCACGGCCGAGTAGTCCCTTTGGTTTGTAAATTGCACGCTGTGTTAGGAGCGTTCCAGTGCCTACTGGCTCGACAGTCCACTCAATCCACGCGTCTCCAGGCAGCACCATTTCTGCGTGAAGCTTCAAATATTTGTTCTGAACAATTTCATCGACACGCCAGAAGTCAACAAAGTCTCCAACTATCAAATGCTCTGGATCACGTCTCCCACGTCGAACTCCAGGCCCTCCCCAAAGTTGATCGAGCGCTCCACGAACCTTCCATAGCCATTCACCCCGGTGCCAACCTTTTTCACCACCGAGTGACGAAACTGCGGCGAATACTTTTTCTGGACTGATTTCAGTGCGCGCAATTCTTTCATCATGAAGTTCTGTGCCACCGGCCCACTCAGGGTCAGTGATGTAGGCCTTAAAGGGTCGAAGGTCGGCATCGCTGAATGAAGTCGGCACTTGCTTACTGGCAGTTCTTCCAAGGGCAAGCTGAATTGCTTCTCTGATGCCACGTTCTGGTTCTCCGAGTGTGTCAACAGTAGTAGTCCCATGAACAATTACCTCATTCACCAAACTGTCAACGAGGGGCTTTGCGAGACTCGCAGGAACAGGGGTAACAATGCCAACCCAGTGCGAAGAGAGTCGTGGGGTAAGGAAAGGAACTGGAATCAGTCTCCTCTTTTTTAGGCCCGCTTCTTCGGCGTAGATAGCCATCATTTCGGCGTACGAAATTATGTCTTTGCCACCAATCTCAAAAATTCCAGGTATTGGTGCAGGTGCATTGATGACTTTAACGAGGTAATTGAGAACGTCAGAAATAGCAATTGGCTGAGACTTGGTCCTTACCCACTTGGGCGTCACCATCACTGGAAGCACTTCTACGAGGTAGCGAAGCATTTCGAAACTAGCTGAACCTGAGCCAATGACAACAGCAGCTCGTAGTTCAGTTACGGGGATTGCACCAGCCGCGAGAGTTTTTCCAACGCTGTGTCGACTAGTGAGGTGAACACTCAGTGTGTCGTCATCGTCTCCCATTCCACCTAAGTAGATGATTCGCTTGACTCCAGCAACTTCACACGCACTTCTAAAATTCTCTGCATCACGGGTTTCTTTTGCCACCCAGTCAGCGCCATCACCAATGCCGTGAACTAAATAAACAGCAACGTCAACATCGCGCAGTGCCGCGCTTAGGTCTCCCTCGATTGAACCTTGAATAATTTCAACGTCACTGAGCCATGGCGCCTGGGAGAGTTTTCCAGGGGAGCGCACGAGACAGCGAACTTTGTTGCCTTCTTCAAGAAGCCTCGGAACTAAGCGCCCACCTACGTAGCCAGTGGCTCCGGTAACTAAAACACGACTCATTGGCGCCTCCATAGGTTCACTACTGGACACTAGGAGTTATTTAGAGGTTTCCGACAATCCAGTTAATCGAAGCACAAAGTGAAGCGACATCTTCTGAATCAATGGCTGGGAACATAGAAATACGAAGTTGATTGCGACCGAGCTTGCGGTAGGGGTCGGTGTCGACAATGCCATTAGCGCGAAGGACCTTGGCAATTACTGCTGCATCGATGTCGTCCTTAAAGTCAATTGTTCCCACGACATTGCTTCGCTCGACAGGATTTGCAACGAACGGAGTCGCAAAGTCAGAAGCTTCAGCCCACGTGTAAAGAATTTCTGCTGAGGTGCGTGATCGACCCGCAGAAAAGCTGAGGCCACCATTGTCATTGAACCACTTGACCTGTGATGCGAGCATGTGAATTGTAGCGAGTGCAGGTGTGTTGTATGTCTGGTTGAGGCGTGAGTTGTCAAGTGCAATCTTGAGGTCAAAGAATGCTGGGATCCACCTACCAGATGCACTGATCTGCTCAATGCGCTCAATTGCTGCTGGTGAACAGATCGCAAACCAGAGACCACCGTCTGACGCGAATGATTTTTGCGGTGCGAAGTAGTACACGTCAAACTGTGAAGGATCAACCATGAGTCCACCTGCGGCAGACGTTGCATCGACAACAACGAGACCCTTTGATCCAGCTGGGCGAGTGATAGGCATCATCACACCAGTCGAGGTTTCGTTGTGAGTGAGTGCGTAGAGGTCGACACCTTCAGTTGTTACTGCCTGAGGATGGGTTCCAACGTCACTCTTGATGACCTGTGGATCGTTGAGGTGAGGAGCCTGAGTAACGGCTTCGGCGAACTTAGAAGAGAACTCACCGAAGACGAGGTGTTGTGAGTGATTGAGCACGAGGTGAAACGTTGCAGCGTCCCAGAAACATGTTGATCCACCATTGCCGAGCAACACCTCGTAGCCGTCTGGAAGGTTGAATAGGTCGCGCAGTCCATCTTGTACTTCTTTCACCTTGTTCTTTACAGTTGCTTGGCGGTGAGAAGTACCCATGTACGTAGCACCATCAGCGAGTAGGGCAGTGAGCTGTTCGGTGCGAACTTTCGACGGCCCGGCACCAAAGCGGCCATCGCGTGGAAGGAGTTCTGCAGGAATCTTTAGAGTGTCTGGGGAAGCCATAGAATTACATTCTTACGTAAAATGAATGGAGCATTTGATGAGTTCGAGAGTTAGTCACCTACTTGCCGGTTTGGCCCCAAGTGCGACTCTGGCCGTCGATGCAAAGGCGAAGGCGCTAAAGGCTGCCGGGGAGCCAGTTATTGGCTACGGTGCTGGAGAACCTGACTTTCCGACCCCTCAGGCAATTGTGGACGCCGCGATCAAGGCATGTGCTGATCCAAGTAACCACAAGTACACCCCAACAGCAGGTCTCCAAGACCTTCGTGAAGCAATCGTCTTTAAGACCAAGCGTGACACCGGGCTTGATATCAAAGCCAGCCAAGTTCTTGTCACAAACGGTGGAAAGCATGCTGTTGCTACAACCTTCATGACCCTTGTCAACCCAGGCGACGAAGTTCTCATTCCTGCTCCGTATTGGACCACGTACCCAGAAGCGGTTTATCTTGCTGGTGGAATTCCAGTTCCTGTTTTAACGAGTGAAGCGAATGGTTTTCGCGTAACCGTAGATGAACTTGAGAAGGCGCGTACCAAAAAGACAAAGCTGCTCGTGTTCGTTTCTCCATCTAACCCCACTGGCGCTGTAGTGACACCAGAAGAGATTGTAAAAATCGGACGATGGGCTGCTGAGCACGACATCATGGTCATGCTCGATGAAATTTATGAACACCTTGTCTATGGTGATGCGAAAAACGTTTCAATGGCGACTGTGGCTCCAGAACTTGAAGACCGTTGGGTGATTGTTAACGGAGTTGCCAAGACATACGCAATGACCGGATGGAGAATTGGTTGGATGATTGGCTCACAAGAAGTAATGAACGCGGCCATTAACTACCAGTCACAAACAACGTCAAACATTTCAAACATTTCACAGCGTGCCGCTGTTGCGGCCCTCACCGGTGACTTAAGCGCAGTTGACGAAATGAAAACTGCTTTTAACCGTCGCCGTCTCATGATGGTTGAAAAGTTGAATGCAATCGATGGCATTTCCTGTGCCCTTCCTGAAGGTGCCTTCTATTGCTATCCAAACTTCACGGGCCTCCTCGGGCGCTCGCTCGGTGGCAAGGTTTCAAACACCACTTCAGAACTTGCCGATTCACTACTTGAAACGATCAAGATCGCGGCAGTTCCTGGAGAAGCCTTCGGAACCCCTGGATTCATGCGCTTCAGCTACGCCCTCGGAGACAAGGACATCGCAGAAGGACTTGACCGTTTGGCCGATTTAGTAGCCAAGGGCTAGTCATTTCAGTTTCGCTTTAAACTTTCCTTACCGATTGAAAGGTTCCCCCGTGGCCCGTGTTTTAGTTACAGAAGAAATTGCCGACAGTGGTCTCCAAGAACTACGTAACGCCGGACACGAAGTTGACATTCAGCTCGGTCTATCTCCAGAGCAGCTCATCGAGGCAGTGAAGGGTGCTCACGCACTGATCATTCGTTCGGCAACACAGGTTGATGCTCCAACGCTTGAAGCCGCGAAAGACATGATTGTTGTAGGTCGCGCTGGAATCGGACTCGACAATGTTGACGTCGCAAAGGCCACCGAGCTCGGAGTGATGGTTGTCAACGCCCCAGTATCGAACATTCTTTCTGCCGCTGAACAAACAATGGCACTTCTTCTCGCTCAAGCACGCAACATTCCACAGGCTCACTCAGCGCTAAAAGCTGGACGTTGGGAGCGCAGTAAGTGGGAAGGTGTTGAACTTCACGGCAAGACACTCGGAGTTATCGGACTTGGAAAGATTGGTGCACTCGTTGCCCAACGCGCCATGGCTTTTGGGATGCACCTCGTTGCTTACGACCCCTACATCACTGAAGAGCGAGCACGTCATATGGGAATTGACCTCATGACGCTGGACGAACTGCTCGCTAAGTCTGACTTCATCACCATTCACCTTCCAAAGACGAAGGAAACGACGAACCTCTTGAACGCTGAATCACTCAAAAAGTGCAAGCCAACAGTTCGTATCATCAACGTCGCACGTGGTGGCATTGTTAACGAGGCCGACCTCGCTGCAGCAATCAGTGCGGGCACCGTCCAAGGCGCCGCTCTAGACGTTTTCGAAAAAGAACCAACTACTGAGTCACCATTGTTTGAACTTCCGTCAGTTGTTGTAGTCCCTCACCTTGGTGCATCTACCGCTGAAGCGCAGGACAAGGCTGGCATCACTATTGCTGAACAAGTGCAACTTGCACTAGCTGGAGACTTTGTTCCATTCGCAGTCAACGTTTCTGCCGGAGAAGTTTCAAACGTTGTTCGTCCCTTCATGGGACTTGCAGAGATTCTTGGACGCTTCATTGGTGGGCTTCTTGACGGAAAACCAGGGGACCTGGAAGTTCTCTATCAGGGCGAGCTCGCAGGATCTGGAACCAAGATTCTCACTCTCTGCGCTCTTAAGGGACTGCTCACTGCTTCAGGAGATGATGGAGTGTCATTTGTGAATGCTCCTCAGCTCGCTGCAGAGAACAAGCTCTCATTCTCAGAAGAATCAATTGTTGATTCGCCAGAGTACGTAAACCTCATCACCGTTAAGGCTGGAGGGCACTCAGTCTCTGGAACGCTGATGACAATTGGTTCTCGTCTCGAAACTCGAATTGTGAGCGTCGATGGCCACAGCGTTGAAATTCCACCAGCCAGTTCAATGCTCGTGGTGCGAAACGATGACCGTCCGGGAATGATTGGCCATGTTGGCATGGCACTTGGCGATGCCGGGATTTCAATCGCTTCAATGGCCGTAGGACCAGACCCACAGTCAAAGACTGCGCTTATGGTGCTTTCAACTGGCTCACCAACACCAGCGAGTGTTATTGAGTCTCTTCGTGGTGCGAACGGCATCGTAGACATCCACTTGATTACTCTGCGCTAAAGCATTTGCTTGTACTGACCCGGTAGCCTCAAGTAGGTGGCGGCCATTAGAGAGACCTTAAGGACCAGGGGAATTTGGCCACTCTCAACAGACAACCGGCTTTCTCTTCGAGCTGGCTTTTGTCTAACATCGCTCATCGTTCTGGGAATTATTTTCCATCAGCGAAGTTACTCATCAGCAATGGCACTTGGAACGCTGTGGGCCATTGGCCAAGATGGGTCTGATCGCTGGAGGCAGCGTGGACCACGAATTCTTGGTGTTGCCTTTAGTGCTGGTGCAGGAGTGTTCGTTGGCGCGGAGTTTGTTGCTCACGTAGCTGGTCCATCCGCCGTTGTGATCCTGCTCGGCATCGCCGCGATAATTGCAGGAGTAATCGAAGCTTCGATGTACTCGGCACAAGGAATGTATTTACTTATAGGCGTGATCATCGGCGCTGGTCTCGGGTTCAAGGGGCATGTCTGGCAATCTGCACTTTGCTTCGTGCTTGGCGCAAGCTGGCTCTACTTCGTTGCGGCACTTACTGATTGGCGTGGGTACACCAAAGATCAGCGTTACGTCCTCGCCCATGCTTTTAATGTGTTGGCTTTGCGACTGAGCTCACCAGATTCTGGCGAGGCAATCCGTGCACGCACGGTTAGAGCAATTGATGCAGCGCAAGATGCCATTGGCGTCGTGCCCCTCAACAAGGAAAGTGCTGACGCTGTAGCGCTTCGCCAGTGTCTCATTGTGGCCATGCAGCTTGGTGAACTTTCATGGTATTTCACCGACAAGAAAATTGTCGCTGGAAAAGATTTGAAATCAGCGTTGCACGAAGTCGCCGCGTCTCTGAGAGCAGATGGAGCGAAGAAAGCGGTAGCGCTGCTAGAGGGATTTGCAATGTCACTTCAGGGTGAAAATGATGCGGTGACCCGGGCATTAAAACCACCAACGAGTTCGACCCTTCCAGAAGGTCAGTCTTTTAAATCAACGCTCAGACGTCTACCAGTCACTGATCGAATTCGTTTCGCAGTCATTCTCAGCATTGCAGTAATTATTGCGACAGTTGTTACTCACATCCTGGACGGACCCAGGGGTTACTGGCTGCCCATGAGTGTCGCATTTATTTTTAGACCCGACCTCGGTCCAGTGGTGAAGCGTGCACTCAACAGAACCGCTGGAACTCTTGCGGGAGTTTCGATTGCAGCCTTAGTGGCGTTCACCGGCAATCAGGAATGGTTACTCATAGTGCTTTGTTTCATAATGGCCGGAGGAATTCCCTGGGCGCAGAAGCGCAGCCATGCCGTTGTCATCATGTTCTTTACGCCAATCATTTTCGTTTTTATCAGTGTCCTTGGCCCCGATACCAACCTCTTTTGGCCACGAATTATCGACACGGCAATTGCGGCTGCAATCGTTCTCTTCATTGACTATTTCATCTGGCTCCACGCACCATCACTTCGCCCACAACAGTTAACTGACGCAGCACAAATTGCCTTGGACCGATACGGTGAAATGACACCGCTCAGTGACATTATGACTAGGCACTTGCGCCGTCGGCGCGCAATTAGGGCTGTGCTGTTGGCGCGTGGTTCATTGGCTCAGTCACAGACAGAAACACACTTGCTTGAAGGAGCGAGTGAATCGTTGCCACAACGACTCGATGCCATGGAAGCGCGTATAAACAGAATCACCGTGACCCTTATTGAAGGCCACGGTGATTCTGAAAAAGATTTGACTTAGAAGTCGCGGTTGAATTTCACCGGGGCAATGGAGTTGATGCGTGCCATTACATCTGGAGTTAAGAGTGGAAGTACATCAAGGGCTGTCATGTTCTCACGAACCTGTGCAGCACTTGAAGCTCCTGTGATTACGGTTGAAACGTTCGGGTTCTTGGCGCACCAAGCTAGCGAAAGCTGAGTGAGGGAAACTCCGAGGTCATCAGCAACAACCTTCAACTCAGCAACCTTCTTGTTTTGCTTTTCGTCAGTGAGGCGGTCCTTCAACCATTCGTAACCAGGAAGTGTTGCACGTGAACCTGAAGGTGCTCCGGTGAGGTACTTGCCAGTGAGAAGACCAGAAGCAAGTGGTGACCAGATTGTTGTTCCAAGTCCGATGTCCTCATAGAGACGACGGTATTCATCTTCGATGGTGCCACGGTGAAGGATGTTGTACTGCGGTTGTTCCATTACTGGCTTGTGCAAGTGGTGCTTGTCAGCAATGTCGTACGCCGCGCGAATTTCATCTGCACTCCACTCACTAGTTCCCCAGTAGAGAGCCTTACCCTGAGAGATCATGTCGCTCATGGCCCAAACGGTTTCTTCGATTGGAGTGTTCTTGTCAGGGCGGTGACAGAAGACGAGGTCAAGAAAGTCAAGTCCGAAACGCTCAAGTGATCCATCAATTGCCTGGCTCAAGTATTTGCGGTTAAGGGTGTAACCCATGTTGGGAACTTTTTGGTCAATGCCCCAGAAGAATTTCGACGAGACTACGAATTCATTACGCTTCCATCCAAGGTCGCGGAATGCTTGTCCCATTACTTTTTCTGATGTACCAGATTCGTAACCTTCGGCGTTGTCGAAGAAGTTAACCCCTGCGTCTTTTGCGGCCTGTAGACATTCAGCGGCGTCGTTCGCTGTTTCGAGCTGTGACTTTTTTCCAAAGGTCACCCAACTACCAAAACTGAGAAGACTCACCTTTAGTCCTGAGCGTCCAAGTCTGCGATATTGCATCTCTGCCATTTTGTTCTCCTTATTTAGGGTTACTGCGCTGTTTTGCGAGGTACTTCTGGCCAGGTGTCGTAAGAAACCGGACGATTTACAGATGGTCGCTTAGTAATCATGACCACTCCTGCAACGGCTGAGCCGAGGAGAAGTAAAAATGACAATTTAAGAAGCGCCTTCATGGATAGTCAGGTTAGTGCCCCGGCAATGGGACCAATTCGAGGAGGGGGTAGAATTGGCATAGGAATTACGCGAGAAGGGATGGTGACTATGAAAAACCCACAGAAGCCATCTCCCATGGCGTGGCAGAAGTACCGCGCCACAATTCCAGTAGAACTTCCAGACCGCACTTGGCCAAATAAGCACCTCACCAAAGCTCCACTCTGGTCGAGTGTTGACCTACGTGACGGCAACCAGGCACTCATTGATCCAATGGACCTTGAGCGAAAGAACGCCATGTTCACCCAACTGGTCGCCATGGGCTTTAAAGAAATCGAAGTTGGTTTTCCTTCAGCGAGTCAGCCAGATTTTGATTTTGTGCGACACATCATTGAAAACGATCTCATTCCAGACGACGTGACTATTCAGGTGTTGACGCAGTGCCGTGAAGAACTGATTGAACGCACGTATGAATCAGTTAAGGGCGCGAAGAAAGCAATCATTCACTTCTATAACTCAACGTCGACCTTGCAACGACGAGTTGTATTCGGTCTTGACAAAGATGGCATCAAAAAAATTGCAACTGATGCCGCAGCCTTTTGCTTAACGCTTGAAGCAACTTCACCTCAGACACAGTTCCGTTACGAATACTCGCCTGAGAGCTACACCGGTACTGAACTTGAGTATGCGCTTGAGGTTTGCAATGCAGTGATTGATGTCATTAAGCCAACAGCTGAAAACCCAATCATTCTTAACTTGCCAGCCACCGTTGAGATGTACACACCTAATCTCTACGCCGACTCTATTGAGTGGTTCCTACGCAATGTGAAGAACCGTGAGTCTGTGATTCTTTCGCTTCACCCGCACAATGACCGAGGAACTGGTGTTGCTGCTGCAGAGCTTGGTGTGCTTGCCGGAGCGGACCGAGTCGAAGGAACGTTGTTTGGTAACGGAGAACGCACTGGAAACGTTGACATTGTCAACCTTGCTCTGAACTTGTTCTCCCAGGGTGTTGATCCAGAGCTGGACATTAGAGACATCGACAAGGCCCGTCACGTGGCTGAGTACGCAAACCGCCTCCCGGTTCACATGCGCCACCCCTACGTCGGTGAACTTGTCTACACGGCGTTCTCTGGCTCACACCAAGATGCCATCAAAAAGGGAATGGCCGCTATTGGCGATACCTACGAATTCTGGGAAGTGCCTTATCTTCCGATTGACCCGAAGCACACTGGTCGCACGTACGAAGCAATTATTCGTGTCAATAGCCAGTCTGGAAAAGGTGGGGTTGCGTACTTGCTTGATTCAGAACACGGACTTGATCTTCCTCGTGCCATGCAAGTCGAGTTCTCTAAGCGTGTTCAAGAAGTTACAGAAAAGACTGGAAAAGAAATTTCACCCGCTGACATCTGGAATGTCTTCACGACAACGTACCTTCCTGAGAATCCAACATTGCAACTTATTTCCAGTGAGGTAACTGCTGATAAGAACAGCACTCGTATTTTTGCCCAAGTGCTCGTCGATGGAAATCACATCACTGTTAAAGGTGAAGGCAATGGACCTATTGACGCAATCATGTCCGGACTTCGAGAAGAAATTGACGTGAATTTCAAGGTTCGTGATTATCACGAACACGCACTGACAGCAGGATCAGAAGCTTCTGCTGTTGCATACGTTGAAGCAGAAGACACTGAGGGCAACACCTGGTGGGGCGTTGGGATGAGTTCTTCAATTCTTGATGCGTCACTCGAAGCCGTAATTTCTGCAGCAAATCGCCGTCGCTAGGAAGTCAATTCAGTAGCCTTGGTGCGTGTCTTCACACTTATTCTTTTCGATAATTGGCTGGGTGGCCGTATTCCTTGGCCTCCCTGGAACCATTGTTCAGTACCGACGAATTTTAAAAGATGGCGTTGAAGGAATTTCGGTCGCTACGTGGTTGTTGTTCGCCTTAATGTGCGTCTACTGGATTTCGTATGGAATAGCGATTTCATCCTGGATTGTGATTATGGGAAGTTTGATTTGCTTTCCATTCCAACTCCTCGTCATTTCACACCTGTCGCCAATGAAGCACCTAAAAGTTGTTTTTAGTTCCACAGCGTTTATCCTCGTGTGCGCTTGGCTACCGGCAATGATCTGGGGCTGGAATGCAGGTGTTTACGGAACTGGTTTCGCTATGGTCATGAACAGAATGCCTCAACTTATTGAACTAATTCGCGTTAAACATGTTTCTGGAGTCTCTGCATCTTCATGGGCAATTGGATCCATTGGGTCATTGTTATGGGTCATTTATTACGTCAGGGAAGACCTGTGGGCTGCATTTTTCGCAACACTCTTCGCTGGAATCGCAAACGTACTCATAATGACTCTTACGATTTGGCGCCACCATCAAGTAAAAGTTGAAGAGACCAACGCAACGTCGCAATTACAACCTAATTAATTCAGTCGCTGTATTAGTGTCGATCGGATGAGTACATCAACTATTGCGGCAGCATTTGGGTGGGCCGGCATAGTTGTAGGACTACTTCCTACGTATCAGCAGCTACAAAGAGCAAGAAAAGTAAGCACCTCTGGGATTGCTATTGACACATGGTCAATCTTTACGTGGATAAATTTTTACTGGACCGCCTACGGTCTGGCCCTTCATGGTGTTGAAGTGTGGATTGGGGCGCTTGTCACTTTGCCACTGCAAATCGGTGTTGTCTTTCAGCTTGAACCGAAAAAGCACATAAAGCGAATTCTTACCACTGGGCTTTTGCTCTTTTTGACCTGCTGGTTTCCAACATTTATCTGGGGCTGGAAAATCGGAGTTCTGGGCATTGGCTTGGTGTCGGTGGTTAATCGAATTCCACAAATACGCGAATGTATCCGGGAGAAAAATGTGCAGGGCGTTTCAGTCCCAGCATGGCTTTGGGGGAGTGCGTGCAACAGTTTGTGGTGTGTCTACTTTGTCTTGCAACACGACACTTCAGGCTTCGTCGTCAACCTAATAGCGGTCCTGCTTAGTTTGTTTATTGCCTACTTAGCGTTTCGACGCCAACAACAGTGGGCAAAAGAATACCCAGTCGCAATTTAGCGAAGCGTATGACCGCTGGCGTCAAAAATGCCGTTCAGCGTTGGTGAGTGAGACTTCTTTTCGAATGTAGTGATTTCATTCTCGCGCAGCATGGTGAGACCAATGTCATCCCAGCCATTCAGTAGTCGCTCGCGTGTCATTGGATCAAGCGTGAAAGTTCGTTGCCATCCAGTTTCGGCGACTTCCACTGTTAGACGCTCAACATCAATTGTTAGCTGCAGAGCTGGATTGCCCTTCACCAAAATATTTAGTTCTTCGACGTCGCCTGAAGGCAACTCAACGATTACGAGACCTTGCTTCGAAGAGTTGTTCCTAAAAATGTCACCAAATGATGGCGCGATGATTGCTTCAAAGCCGTAGTCCATAAGGGCCCACACAGCGTGTTCGCGCGAGGAGCCGGTTCCAAAGCGTGGCCCCGCTAGCAAAACAGTGGCTCCTTGGAACTGCTCTTGATTAAGAACAAATTCTGGACTGTCGCGCCATTCACTGAAAAGTCCACGACCAAACCCAGTTCGCTCCACTCGCTTTAGCCAGTCTGATGGGATGATCTGGTCGGTGTCGACGTCAGATCGTTCTAGTGGGACTGCGCGACCTTGAATAACGTGAACGGCTTTCACTACGCCACCTCGTCTGGAGTAGCGAAACGACCCTTGATGGCGCTTGCAGCTGCGACGACGGGAGAAACAAGGTGAGTCCTGCCGCCTCGGCCTTGGCGACCTTCGAAGTTTCTATTTGATGTTGATGCGCTTCTTTGACCTGGAGTTAATTGATCTGGATTCATACCAAGACACATTGAACAACCTGGTTCGCGCCATTCAAATCCTGCATCGATAAAAATCTTGTCGAGACCTTCAAGCTCCGCCTGCTTCTTTACGCGGTGCGAACCTGGAACGACAAGAGCGCGAACAGTAGTGGCGACTTTTGAACCTTTAGCTACTACTGCAGCTTCTCGTAGATCTTCAATGCGTGAGTTCGTGCATGAGCCAATAAAGACCACATCTACGGGGATCTCCTTAATAGGAGTACCGGGTTCGAGGCCCATGTATTCCAGTGAGCGAGCTGTGGCGTCTTTTGAATCAGCGTCACTGAAGTCATCTGGTGATGGAACCACACCGTCGAGGGCAACGACTTGGGCTGGGTTTGTGCCCCACGTAATGAAAGGAACTAATTCTGAGGCGTTAATGACAACTTCCTTGTCAAAGGTTGCATCATTGTCGCTCGTTAGTGTGCGCCAGTACGTGGCGAGCTTTTCGAATTCTTCGCCGTCTGGCACTCCAGCTCGACCGCGCAAGTAGTCAATGGTTGTCTCATCTACCGCAACGAGTCCGGCACGAGCGCCAGCTTCAATCGACATGTTGCAAACGGTCATGCGACCCTCCATAGAAAGGTCGCGGATTGCTTCGCCTCGATATTCAATAACGTATCCAGCGCCACCACCGGTTCCTAGAGTGCTGACAATCTTAAGAACAATGTCCTTTGGCGTTACTCCCTTAGGTGCCTTGCCATGTACGGTGACCGACATAGTTTTAGCTTTTTGCTGGGGGAGAGTCTGTGTGGCCAGCACGTGTTCAACTTCACTAGTTCCGATTCCAAATGAGAGTGTTCCGAATGCACCGAGGGTTGATGTGTGTGAGTCTCCACAAACAATTGTCATGCCCGGCTTTGTGACACCAAGTTCTGGACCAATGACATGCACGATTCCTTGGTTCTCATGTCCTCGCGGAAACAGTGTGATGCCGAACTCTGCACAGTTCTCATCAAGTGCTTCAAGTTGTCGGCGAGAAATTGGATCCTTGATCGGAGTAGAAATTGGATCGGTCGGAACATTGTGGTCTGCGGTTGCGAGCGTGCGATCAGGTCGTCGCACCGTTCGGTTGCTAAGACGAAGTCCATCGAATGCCTGCGGGCTTGTTACTTCGTGGATCAGATGGAGATCAATGTAAATAAGTGTTGGCTCACCAACGGGTGAAGCGACAACATGCTGATTCCAAATTTTTTCGTAAAGAGTTTGTTTGCTCATTAGCGAATTCCGACAATCTTGACGGTGATCTTTCCAGCGGGAGCGTCGTACGTTACGTTGTCACCGATGGCTTTGCCGAGAAGTTCTTTTCCGAGAGGTGAAGTTGGCGAGGAAACGAGAACTGAGGGGTCTTCCGGCTTCTCTTCGATTGATCCAATGAAATAATCCTGAAAGTCATCATCGGAGTCACCTTCGTAGACAATTTGTACGATTGATGCGTACTGCACTGTTCCAGCATTTTCGTCACGTTCAACGATTTCATGATTTCTGATGACTTGGTCAATTTGGCGAATGCGTGCTTCCATCTTTCCCTGGTGATCCTTAGCGGCGTGGTAGTCCCCATTTTCAGAAAGGTCGCCTAGTAGTCGTGCGGCCTCAATAACTCGTGCATTTTCGGTACGTCCGACCGTGGTGAGTTCAGTCCACTCAGCCTTTAACTTCTCGAGAGTCTCTTTGGTAATACGGTGAATTTCGCCGGCCACAATGCATTCCTTAATTGAAGGGAAGCCTTAATTCTACCAATTGCCCTGAAAAGTCCATTAATGGGTTTGCCATAAGGGCTCTGGAGAGACGAAACTAGAGGAACGCTAGGAGGCGCCTATGAGCAAGAAGCCCTACCGCGTTGCCGTTATTGGTGGCGATGGGATTGGACCAGAAGTAACTCAGGCCGCCCTCGACGTTGTCCGTGCCGCCGGTGTTCAGGTTGAAACAAGTGACTATGAGCTCGGTGCTGCAAGGTATCTAAAAGATGGATTTGTCCTTGACGACAAGACCCTCGAAGAACTTCGCGGTTATGACGCCATCATGCTTGGTGCAATTGGACCAGCGATTGGCGACACTCGAATTCCTAGTGGAGTTCTTGAGCGTGGACTCCTTCTTCGCATGCGCTTCGGTCTCGATCTCTACATTAACTACCGACCATTTCGTGGCGTTCCTGGTTCCATTGCACAAGGTTGCGAATTTGCAATCGTTCGCGAAAACACTGAAGGCCCATATGCGGGCGAAGGTGGAGTTCTTCGTCACGGCACACCATTCGAAATTGCCACACAGGGTTCTGTCAACACTCGCCACGGTGTGGAGCGGTGTGTTCGCTACGCCTTTGAGCGTGCCAACAAACTCAGTCGCAAGAAACTCACCCTTGTTCACAAGACGAATGTATTGACCTTCGCTGGAGAGCTGTGGTCTCGGGTGGTTCGTGAAGTTGGAGCTGAGTACCCAGATGTTGAAGTTGATTACAACCACGTTGATGCAGCATGCATCTACCTCGTTGAGGATCCTTCACGTTATGGAATCATCGTGACAGACAACCTCTTCGGAGACATTTTGAGCGACCTCGCGGGCGCCGTGTCTGGAGGTATTGGATTCGCCGCTTCTGCAAACCTCGATCCGACCAAGAAGAGCGCATCAATTTTTGAGCCCGTTCATGGTGCTGCTCACGACATTGTTGGAAAGAACCTTGCGAATCCGCTCGCCGCAGTCTCTTCTGCCATTCTTATGCTTGAACACTTAGGTGAAGTTGAAGCGGCCACTCGAATCACTAAGGTCGTGCAAGCCTTCAACGGTGACGTAGCGTCACTGGGAACATCTGGAATTACGAAACAACTAATAGGGGAGCTGTAATGCCGATTACACCAACAAAAAAGATTTGGTTCGATGGTGAACTTGTTGACTGGGAAAAAGCAACCACTCACGTACTCAGTCACACACTTCACTACGGAACAGGTGCCTTCGAAGGTATCCGCGCCTACATGACCGACAAGGGTCCAGCTATTTTCCGACTTGAAGAGCACATGGCTCGACTCGCTGCAAGTTGCAAAATTCTCATGATTGATCTTCCGTACAGTGTTGAAGAACTCTGCAAGGCCGCGATTGACACCATTAAGGCAAACGATGTGAAGGAAAACACTTACCTTCGACCACTCGTTTACCTCGGTTACGGCGAAATGGGAATTTTCCCGCTCAACTCACCGGTGAACACCATCATCGCGGTGTGGCCATGGGGCGCATACCTCGGAGACCACGGATCTGAAAATGGTGTTCGCATGAAGATCTCGTCATGGGCTCGTCACTACCCGAACTCAATGCCCACTGCATCTAAGACGGTTGGTGGCTACGTGAACTCAAGTCTCGCGAAGGTTGAAGCAGTGAAGGCTGGCTACGACGAAGCGATCATGCTTGGAACTGACGGGCGCATCTCTGAGTGCACCGGAGAGAACTTGTTTATTGTCAGAAATGGCAAAATCATCACTCCGCCTGCTTCTGGTGCTGGCGCCCTGAGTGGCATCACACTCGACAGTGTTGGAAAAATTGCGAGTGACCTCGGTTACGAGCTCAGCTTTGAATCAATGCGTCGAGACGACCTGTACTTGGCTGATGAAGCATTCCTCTCTGGAACCGCTGCAGAAATTGTTCCAATTTCTTCAGTTGATGACCGCTTGGTTGGAGACGGCACGCCAGGCCCAGTAACTAAGGCAATCCAAAAGACCTATCTTTCAGCGGTACGAGGCGAACTTGCTCAGTACGAAAGCTGGCTAACTCGGGTCTGACCCGCGCTTTAACCATAGAGAGAACGCTCTAACCTAGAGCAATGGCTCAACCATCATTTTCACCAGTACCAGCCGCCGGTGAAGTCCGTTTAACCTCAGAAACTTCCATTCCTGAGATAGGACGCCCTAAGAAGGCAGGCTTACAGCGACATGCCAGTCATGGAACTGACAAAGGACAGGGAACTCCTGCTCCAGGCGAAGGTTACGCACTTACAATTACTAAAAATGAGTGTGCCAAGTTGCACTTTGAGAATCACGATGATGCTCATGATGTCGAATGTGGCATTGCACTTATTGCCGCCAAGCGAGCAAGTCTTATTGGCCGAGGGCCGACACTTGGAGATGTTCACGTCGCACTTGACCTTTTTGAACTGCGTTCAGCTTCGGTCATCACCCATGAAAAAGTGCTTGCGTTTGCTGGACTTGGTCATTCCTACGTTAAGCAACGCGCATTTGTCGATTCTGTTTCAAAGTCACAATTAGTAACACCAAACTAAGGAATAAAAATGAGCTTCTCACTTAATGAAGAACAACGCGCCTTTCGCGACATGATGCGCGGGTTTGTTGATGAACAAGTCGCTCCGAACGCTGCGCACTATGACCGCGAGCAAGCATTCCCACAGAAAAGTTACGACGCCTGCGTAAAAATGGACCTTCCATCACTGCAGGTCCCTGCTGAATACGGTGGAGCGGGTGCTGACATGGTTACTCAAGCAATCATGGCTGAAGAGATTTCACGTGGTTGCGCATCAACAGGTGTAACAATTCTTATTTCGAAGCTCGGCATGCTGCCGGTAATGAACTTTGCGTCTGAAGAACTTAAACATCAGTATCTTCCACGCATTGCCACTGGAGAAATTCAAGCTTCGTACTGTCTTTCGGAAGCAGACGCGGGATCAGACGTTGCTTCAATGAGAACTCGTGCAGTAAAAGATGGCGACGACTGGATCCTTAATGGGTCTAAGTACTGGATCACTAATGCAGGAGTTTCAGACACCTATACCGTCTTCGCATCAACTGACCCGTCAGCAAAGGGTCGAGGCATCACCTGCTTCCTTGTAGAAAAAGACTGGCCCGGCGTTTCCTTCGGCAAGCACGAAGACAAGATGGGCCTTCGTGGTTCACCAACCAGTGAAGTGATCTTCACTGACGTGCGAGTTCCTGACTCTCACCGAATTGGTGACATCGGACAAGGTTTCACCATTGGTATGCACACGCTTGACCGCTCACGTCCAACCATTGGCGCCCAGGCAGTAGGGATTGCCCAAGCAGCCATTGACTACGCCGGAAACTACATGAAGGGCCGCAAAGCCTTCGGCGGCACAATCGCTGACTTCCAAGGTCTTCGCTGGATGCTCGCCGACATGGCAATTCGAACTGAAGCAGCTCGTGCCATGGTCTATGCAGCATGTGCCGCAATTGATGCAGGTGATCCTGACCAGAATCTCAGCTACCTCGGGGCTGCAGCGAAGTCATTCGCTTCAGACACCGCCATGAGTGTCGCTACTGATGCAGTGCAACTCCTTGGGGGCTACGGCTTTACCAAGGACTTCCCAGTAGAGCGCTTTATGCGTGACGCCAAGATCACACAGATCTATGAGGGCACGAATCAAATTCAGCGCATTGTCGTAGCGAAGCATCTGCTTAAGTAGATACGTGACTATCTCAATTTCTTCTGCGGAATATGTTCGCCGCGGTCTTCTAAAAATCAGTGCCAGTAACGTTCTTGGCGTTATTGACACGCTTGATCTGCGTCCAACTGGAAAAATCAATCCAGTCATTGGAGTCCCACTTCGCAACCTGCAGCAAAAGCGCGATGTTCAGATGTTCGCATCGACTGCACCAATTGCCGCAGTTAAAGCGGTACTCGAAATTCTTGCTCTAGAGCCAATGGAGCAAATCATTGAGGCGCTTGGTGATAATGCAGAACTACCTACATTTGATCAAATGTCAGTTGCCATTGATCAGCTAATCGCCAACGGTTCAACAGCCGACGACATTGTTGCCCTCATGGCGTTCGCGATTGGTGAAGAATTTCCAGCCGGACCGCACTGTCAAAAACTATTTGAAGAGCGAACAGAGTTTGCGCTTCCTCAACTTCCTGAAGGTGCGGTTGCAACAACTTCATTCTTTACTCCAAAGGTTGTTGATCCAGCAATTAAAGAGCAACGCCAAGCACGAAAAGAAGCTGAGAAGAAAAAGAAGAAGCGCAACTAGTCCGCTGAAGTAGAGCGCTGTGCCTTTACAAGTATCAAAAGCCCTGCCAGGCTTAGAACCAATCCTGCAATCTGAACGCCGATTGAGCCGGCGTGAGACTGCTGTCCAAGAAGAAATTTTTCATCTAGTGCTCGAACAATGCCCCAGATGAACATTGCGGCACCGGCAATTACTCCAGGCCGTTTGATGAACTTTGAACCCGCCAGGAGTGCCAACCACAAAAGTGCATCTTCTGCGCCTTGAATGAGTGGTACTGGAACGCGTTTTCCGACTTGACCGGCGTAGTGAATTCCGAACCACTGGTTCGTTAGATGCCCACCACCATCAACCATGAATTGTGGTCCAAGAACTCGCCCGAGCGCCCATCCAGCAATCAGGGCGGGAACGAGGGCATCAGCAAACGATGCCAGTGAGGTCGTTTTCCAGTATCGATGCTTTAGATAGAGGCCAACAGGTATTGCTAGGGCAATTCCACCAAAGCTTGCCAGCCCACCCTGCCAAACTGCGAACCAACGACCCACATTTCCTGAGTAGTAAGACCAGTTGGTGATGATGTTGGCAAAACGAGCACCGAGTAATCCAGCAACAATAATTATTCCTGCGAAAAGACCAAAACGGGTTGGATCAATGCTTGCTCGAACGAGCCTCTTTTCGGCGTAGACATACGTTACGTACGCTGCAATTGCGAGCCCCAGTCCATAGATGTGAAATACCAATGGACCAATGTGAAATGAGGTTGGAAAAGCCGACACGCCTTAGCCGCGTACTCTTCCAATGCCTGCGAAGCCGTAGCCAAGACGAACTCCAACAATGTGAACCCTTGTTCCAGTGTGTTCTGCTTCGATCATTCGTCCTCCACCGACATACATTGCAACGTGTGAGTATCCGTGCCATCCGTAGAACAAAAGATCGCCGGGTTGAATGTTGTAGAGCGGAACTCGAACAGTGTTGTTCCACTGTCCTCCAGAGAAGTGCGGAAGTGAAACACCCACGGCTGCGTAGGCCAACATGGTAAGTCCCGAGCAATCAACGCCGTATCGACTCGCTCCACCCCAGCGATACCAAACGCCAAGGAAAGTTTCCGCTGCACGAACGGCACGACCACCGACGGTGTTCGTTGGTGGTGCTGGAATTCCGTTGGGGCGAGCACTAGTGAGAGTCTTGCCGTCCTGAGCAGCTTGTGCGGCTTGTAGTGATCGAACGATTGATGCAATACGACCCTTTACGTGATTAAGCGTCGACTGCAGGTTTCGCTGAAGACTCTGTGCTTTTGCGTACGCGCTGAGAGCCACTGCGTTCGCCGCTGCCGCTTCTGCTTGCTTGCTAGCTAGTACTGCGCGCTCTTGGGTCAGTTGAAGCTTGTAATTCTTCAGTCCCGCAATTGTGCTTGAAACGTTGCCTTCAGCCAGTTGGTTGTAGACGTTTGTCGCTCCTAGTTTTGAGGCATTAGAAGAGAAGAGGGGATTAGTACTACTGGTCGCCCCAGCATTGACGTAAGCAAAAATTGCTGAATTACGAAGTTGCTGATTGCCCTTGGTGACTCGACCCTCAATGCTGTTTACCGTTGCCTGCGTATTGGCAATCTCTCTGTTTACCTTGCTTAGTTTCAACTGTGCTTGGTCATACTTCTGTCCGAGCACTCCAACCTTTTGGTTGATATCGTTCATTTGCTTTAGAAGAGCGGCCGCTTCGGCGCGAGCTTCCTTCAAGGTCTGCGCCCCTGCGTGGCGTGGCGAGATGACCAGGGTGCTAGTGCACACTGTCAAGATGGCCAGGGCTGTAAGCAACCACCGAGTCGTGGTGTTGGCCGCAGCGTCGATAGGCGCTCTGAGCGCTCGACGAGTCATACCAACAAGGCTAGTTTGCCCAGGCCAACTTTGGGGCAGGGAATGGCTGTGAATGTTCTAAAAGTCCTGGTCAAAGGAGATCTAAAACGCAAAATTCTTATGAAAAGTCCTCAAGTGACTACCTTATTTCTTCACAGAATAGGCTCGTTCCTATGTCACAGCGCTCAAAACACCTTCCACGTCGTAGTTGCCTCTCAACACCAGGTTCATCGGACCGGTTTCTTGCGAAAGCACCAACAGCCAAAGCGGACTTCTCGTTCCTTGACCTAGAAGATGCAGTAGCACCGAACGAAAAGGTTGCAGCACGCGCCAAGGTTGTTAACGCCATTCGAACACTCGACTGGGACGACCGCGTTCTGTGTGTTCGCGTGAATGCATGGGACACCGTGTGGACCTACGGGGATGTTATTGAAGTCGTTGGTAACGCTGGAACTCGACTTGATGAAATCATGATGCCTAAGGTTCAGTCCGCTGCAGAAGTTATCGCAATGGATCTGCTCCTCACACAAGTTGAGAAGAACTCAGGACTACCAGTGGGCCACATTGGACTCGAATGCCAGATCGAAACTGCTCAGGGCCTCATTAACGTCGAAGAGATTTGTGCTGCATCACCACGCATTGAATCCATTGTTTTTGGACCAGCTGACTTCGCTGCTTCAATTGGAATGCCAGTCACCACCATTGACGAAACAATTCATACGGCACAACCTTCTAACCCTTTTAGTTACGTTTTCGCCAAGATTCTTATGGCGGGACGTGCGAACGGCCTTCACGTCATTGATGGCCCCTTCCTTAAGGTCCGTGACCTCGATGCACTCCGCCTCGCTGCTGGCGTTAGTGCGTCATACGGCTACGACGGAAAGTGGGCCCTTACGCCTGACCAAGCTCTTGTGCTCAACGAGGTCTATTCACCAAGCCAGGACATGTTCGACAAGTCATTTGACATCCTCGACATCTACAAGGTCGCGACCGAACAAGACGGAACCGGCGCGCTCATGATGGGTGACGAGATGATTGACGAAGCTTCAGCCAAGATTGCCCAGTCATTCGTAACTCGTGGTGAGCGTTCAGGAATGAAGCGCAGCCCTAAATAATTTGAATACCGACTGAAATGGTCGGGATTTTAGGCATGTAAGTTGGAGCAATGGCCACCGTCACAACTCATGAATCGAACTTGACTCAACGCGTCCGTGCATCATTCTCACCTAGCGAATGGCGTTCGTTGTACATGATGTTTGGCTTCATTACCTTCCTCCACATTGTTGGATGGGGAATTCTTTTCTACGCGTCCAGCAAGCACTACAACGTTGGCTCTGGACAGATTCTTGGTGTTGGAACGGGCGTGCTCGCATACACGCTAGGAATGCGTCACGCATTCGATGCCGATCACATTGCGGCAATTGACAACACGACTCGTAAGTTCATGAGTGAAGGCAAACGACCAATGTCAGTTGGTTTCTTCTTCTCCCTGGGTCACTCCAGTGTGGTGTTCGCACTCACCGTTCTTCTGGGTCTTGGAGCAAGGTCTCTTGGAGCACAAGTACGTAATTCAAATTCAGGACTTCACCACTATGGCGGATTAGTCGGAACAATTGTTTCAGGAGGATTCCTCTACATAATTGCCACTTTGAATCTTGTCGTCCTCATTGGCATTGTCCGCCTTTTTGTTCAGATGCGCCAAGGTCGCTTTAATGACGCTGAATTAGAGAAGCACTTGAACGCACGTGGCTTCATGATGCGCTTCTTTGGACCAATTGCGCGCTCAATTGATACGCCTTGGAAGATGTACCCGCTGGGTATTCTTTTTGGACTCGGTTTTGATACCGCTACTGAAATTGCCTTCCTCGTATTGGCTGGAACTTCTGTTGCCGCTGGACTACCTTTCTACGCAATTTTGTCGTTACCGATTTTGTTCGCTGCTGGCATGAGTCTGCTCGACACGATTGACGGATCGTTCATGAACTTCGCCTACGGGTGGGCTTTTTCGAAGCCGATCCGAAAGGTGTATTACAACATCGCCATTACGGGGCTAAGTGTTTTTGTCGCGTTCTACATCGGAACGCTAGAGATCCTGCAAGTTATTCAAGGGCAATTCAAATTGCATGGTGGCATTTGGAACTACTGCGCAAACTTCAATATCAATGGAGCAGGAATGATCATTGTTGGAATTTTCGTAGTTGTCTGGGCCGGCGCACTTCTTTACTGGAAGTACGGCAAAGTTGAACAACGCTGGGAAAATGCAGCGACGAAAGCACAAATTGCTCGTGGCGAAACGCCAGATGCCCACTCAGCTGGAATCACCTTGGGAGCAGTTCATGCCCCATTTACTATTGACGAATAACTAGTTAACGGTGTCGAGTAGTCGACGAGCAACTACCTTCAAGCACAACGTTTCGTCAGCACCTTCAAAGATTGAAAGCACGCGAGCGTCAACGAAGTAGCGGCTCACTGGGTATTCCTCGGCGTAACCCATACCTCCGAAGATCTGCATGGCTTCACGAGTTACCCATTCAGCAGCTCGACAGACGTAGGCCTTGGCCATGGAGGCTTCCATAATTCCGCCCCCGTTACCCATCATTCGAGCAACTTCTAGTGAGAACTGACGAGAGCACTGAATGATTGCGGCCATGGTTCCGAGTTTCACGCGAGTGAGCTCGTAGTTGAGAATTGGCTCACCAAAGACCACGCGGTCACGTGAGTATTCGAGTGCTGCTTCGTAAGCAGCCTGCATAAGTCCTACGGCGCGAGCTGCAGTCTGAATGCGACCGTTTTCGAATCCAGCCATCTGGTAGTAGAAGCCCTTGCCAAGTCCCGACTCTTCACCAATCAAGCAGTCGTCTGGGACAAACCAGTTGTCGAAGTTGAGTGAGTAGCTGTGCATTCCGCGGTAACCGAGAGTGTCAATTGGGCGACCTTCGAGTCGTCCACCGCCATCTTGGTTGAAGAGGAATCCGTGCGCTTCACCTTGGGGCTTTTCAACGAGGAACACTGAAAGTCCACGGTGAGCCTGAGTGCGGTCTGGGTTGGTACGAGCAAGGAGTAGCAACACATTGGCGCGAGCACCGAAGGTGCACCATGTCTTGGCACCATTGATTAGCCAACCGCCATCAGTTTTGGTAGCGGTAGTAAGAATGCCCGCAACGTCAGAACCAAAGTCCGGCTCAGTCACGGCAATCGCAGCCAGGACTTCGGCGGTAGCGAGCTTTGGCAGCCAGCGCTCCTTCTGCGCCTGGGTTCCACCAGAAACAAGGGCTCGAGTAACAATTTCTGGGCGAGTGATCAGAGACCCACCAATTCCGAGTCCACCCCATGAGAGTTCTTCGGTTGCTACAACCATGCCGAGGTATTCGCCTTCGCCACCGGTTGCAAAGCCGCCAAACTCTTCTGGAACACTGAGTCCGAATCCACCAATTTCTGCAAGTCCGCTAATGATTGATTCTGGAATGTCACCGTTAGTGCGGTGAACATGTTCTGCGTGTGGGCGAACTTCTTCTTCTGCGAAACGATGGAACATTTGTGACACCATTTCAAATTCTTCGTCGAGGTGTTTTGGTCCAGGTGTTTCTGCGAGAGATCCTACGAATTCAGCTTGGCGGTACGTAGATACGAATAGTGCAAATGGCTTGTACCAATCACTCTCAACACCCCAGAGTTCTTCGCGTCCAAGAATTCGTGTTGCGAGGTCGCTAAGAGCAATGGCGAGGAACGCTGCAGTGAGGTCAGCTTCTTGTGTTCCCTTGGCAGCGTAGGAAAGACATGCACGCGCAGTCGCGATTGCACTAGCGGCGTGTGCGAGATCGTAGGCAAGTGTCTGCTCTTTGTCTGGTCCACCAAGTGCGCTCAGACGCTTCACGCCTGTGTCAATGACTGCCTGTGCTTGGGCCACGAGCTCAGTGGCTTTTGTAACGTCTACGTTGGGAATTGTCATGATGAAAAACTACCGGTTTTTTGCAGACTTTGATGCGCCCTAGGCTGGAGGGATGAACGTTGTCATGCTCCTTGCAGATTCAGCCCAAGTGGCTGACGGAAAGCTGTACATATTGGGTGGTGGCTGGTCCGTAACCGGCCCAGGTCCAACCCCCTCGGCCGTGGCGGTAAAGGTCAGTGTTGACCGCCATGAATTCGACAAAGAGCACCACTGGGAACTGTTCTTGGAAGATGCCGATGGAAAGCTTCTCACTATCGACACCCCAGAAGGACCGCAGAGCATTGAAGTTCGCGGCGACTTCTCGGCGAGCGAACCCCAAGGCGTTCCGCTCGGTACACCAGTTGATGTACCAATCGCAGTGAACTTCGGACCAATTCCACTTGCAACTGGGCAACGTTTTACTTGGCGCATGGTTATTAATGGCGAGGCGCTACCTGGCGCGAGTGCGTCATTCACGACTCGTCCGCAACAAGAAAATGAGGCAGAATAAAAGCATGACTACATACGACCACACCTTCGGCCGTTACTTCGAGGACTTCGAAGTTGGCGACATCTTCAAGCACTGGCCAGGTAAGACAATTACTGAAGCTGATGATCAACTGTTCTGTGCCATCACAATGAACCAACACCCACTGCACAGCGACCGCTGGTTCGCAGAAACGCAGAGCGTGCAAGGACAAAATGTTGTTGTCGGAAACCTCGTGTACTCACTTGTTCTTGGTATGAGCGTTCCTGATGTTTCAGGCTCAGCAATCGCAAATCTTGAAATCGAAACGCTGCAACACAAAAATCCAACATTTCACGGCGACACCATTTACGCAGAGACCCGCGTGCTTGAAAAGAAGGAATCTTCTTCGAAGAACGACCGCGGTGTTGTGACAGTTGAGACCAAAGGCTTTAAGCAAGACGGAACTGAAGTTTGCTACTTCCGTCGTCGCGTCATGGTGTGGAAGAAGGAGTTTGCTCCAAAGCGCCAGCGCCCATACGGTGACGACGCCTGGCAGTGATAGCGCGACGTTTCGACGTGCGCTGCTGAGGGCAACCCCCTCACTAAAAAGAGACTTGCCCTGGATCGGGGCAACACCGTGGAAAGTACTCGTGAGCGAGTTCATGCTCCAGCAAACCCAAGTCTCAAGAGTCATTGAACCTTGGGAGAAATTCCTGAAGTCATTTCCAACCCCGACTCGCTGCGCTGATGCTTCGCTTGCAGAGGTTTTAAAACTCTGGGGTGGCCTTGGCTTTAGCCGTAGGGCGAAGGCACTTCATGAAACGGCCAAGTTGATTCGCGACCAGCACAAGGGCAAAGTTCCCGCAACAGTTGAAGAGCTCCGGTCACTACCAGGGGTAGGCGAATACACCGCAAACGCGATTGCATCCTTCGCGTTTTCAGTTCCAGTAGCGATTCTCGACACAAATGTTGGCCGCATCCTTAGTCGTGGGGTAGCGAACAAGACTCTTTCTCAAATTGAGGCAAGAGCGCTGGCGAGTGAACTACTTCCGAGAACGAACGCAGCACAGTTCAATCAAGCAATGCTCGATCTCGGCGCACAGTTCTGCAAGTCAAAGCCAGCGTGTGAACAGTGCCCGGTTGCAAAGTCGTGTGCTTGGAAACTACAGGGCGGTAAAGATCCCGCTACAAAAAGTGCTGGTGTTTCAAAACCGCAGTCAACGTTTAAAGGTTCAGATCGCCAAGTCCGCGGTCAAGTACTAGCTCAGTTACGAACTGCGCCTGCGAGCATGATCAAACTGCGCTCACTCTTAAATGAGGTGGAGCCCACCAGGCTTCAGAAGGTGCTGGACGGTCTCGTTGATGATGGACTAATTGAGCAGCGTGGACGCATGATGCAGCTTCACGGCGAATAGTAAGTAGTGTCACTCAGGTGAGTATCAATATTTCAGAATTCAAACAAGTCGCCAGCAACTTCGCCACTGGAGTTGTAGTCGTTACAGCGACGACATCTGACGGACCGGTTGGTTTCACCTGTCAAACCTTTGGCTCCCTATCGCTCGAGCCGCTGCTTTCGTACTTCACTGCGCAGACTGGCGGCTCATCATGGCCTCGTATTAAAGGTGCTGAGTCGATTGGGATCAGTATTTTGAGTCAAGAACAAGAGCAACTTGCTATGCAGTTCGCCGCGAGTGGCTCAGATAAGTTCAGCGGTGTTGCGTGGAAGCCAGGTCCAGGTGGGGCTCCGTTGATTGAGGGCGCTCTTGCACACGTGGAGGGCACACTTCATTCTGTTACCACTCACGGTGATCACGAGCTTGCAGTTGTTGAAGTTACCTACGGCACCGTAAATAAATTTAATAAAGACAATCCAAGTGAAGCTATGCCGTTACTGTACTTTCGTGGATCGTTTGGACTACCAGCGTAAGAGTACAAATGTAACTAAGGTTCGCAGTGTGCGAACCATTTTGCTCAACAATGCATGTGGATGCAGCTGATGGCTATGTTCATCGAAATCATCCTGGTTGTTCTGATAACACTCAGCAGCGCTGTCCTTTTACTTCGTATGAGAAAATTGAGCAGAGACAAGTTTCGTAGAGAACTGAAGAGTCTTGATCCGAGCCTCATGGTTCCACCGCCATCGCCATATCAAGTTGCCCCGGGATTTCGCGTAGTGCCAGAAGATGTCACTGAAGTCCAGCACCGTACCCCCGAGAAACCCAAACTCGATACTTCTTCAGAAGGTTTTGTCTTCAATGACAATCAAGTTTCACCAATGAGTGAAGATGAAATCTTGTCTCACCGTGAGCAGCAACTTCGCACGCTGGCGCAATCTTTTGAAAAATCACCACTCAGTTTTGCTGCTGTTGGATCAATCGTGGGAGCAACACTGGTGATTGTTGTTTTTGTTATTTACTATTTTCACTAAATAGTTTTGTTGCGCCAAGCTCTGAAAGTACGAACGCGCTTTCTTGGCAGCCATCTCGCCAAGAGTCATATCTTCCAGAAGGCCCACCGTGCCCCGCACCCATTTCAGTCTTTAGATAAACCACGTTGTCCGGATTCACATCTCGGAGTTTTAGAACGTACTTCGTTGGCTCCCAGAATCCGACTCGAGAGTCATTGAGCCCACCAGTTACGTACATGTGTGGATAAATTCTGGTGCTTCCGTCTGCGTTGGTCGCGCTCACATTGTCATACGGTGAATAGGACTTCATTACCTTGTAGGCAACTTCATCTTTTATGGGGTCACCCCACTCTTCCCACTCTCCAGCAGTAAGGGGAAGCGTTTCATCCAGCATTGAAGTAAGGGCATCAACGAATGCGACGTCTGCCACAACTGCTTTATAGAGCTCAGGGGCAAGGTTTACAACGCCACCCATCAAAAGTCCTCCGGCTGAACCACCCATGGCTGCCAGCTGGTCTGGAGTTGTCCAACCCTTGGCTATAAGGTCACGCGTGATGGCCACAAAGTCGCTAAAGGTTGTCGGCTTCTGGTTGAGCTTTCCTTGGAGATAGAAATTACGGCCCATCTCTCCACCACCACGAATGTGAGCAATGGCGTAGATAACACCACGGTCAAGCATTGAAAGGCGTGAAACCGAGAAGTACGGATCAATACATACTTCGTAACTTCCGTAACCGTAGAGCAAGAATGGCGATGGCTTCTTAGCGGTCATGGAACCGTCTGCATGAATGTCTACGAGGTCACGTCTTGCCACTAGGGAAATAGGAAGTCGTTGTCCATCGCTGGCAGTTGTCCAGAGGCGAGTAGTCACGTAGTTTGACTCGTCGTAACCACCTAGAACTTTCTGCTGCTTTCGAATAAATCTCTCACCAGTTTCTACATTGATGTCAGCAATGTAGGCCGGAGTTACCAGTGAAGTTACAGAGATGCGCACAAATGGCGTGTCGTATTCGCCACCGCCGCAGTTGAGAGTGCTTGGCTTGGCACCAGAGTCAATGACTTCTGAGCGTTGGAAGAAGTCATCACCAAAAGGGTCGTTGCCGTCGAGTGCTTTGACGATTCGTCCAACGCAGTAGCCGTCTTCTCTGGTGCTGATGGTGAAGAAGTTGGCAAAGGCATCAATGCCGTCTAGACGGTTACCCGGCTGGTGGGGGATGATCTCTCTCCATTCGCCACCGTTCACTGGTTTGGCGAGGCAGCGAAAGTCAACGGCTTCTTCGTTAGTCACCTTTAGCCACCAGGCGTTTGCGTTCTTATCCGTGAAGTGATCAATGCTGTATTCAATGCCGTGTCGACGAGCCTCAATGAGTTGCAGTTCTGCAGTTGGGTTATCGGCGGGTAGCCAGTAACACTCGGTTGTCATTGACGAGCTCAGTGCGACAACAATAATTTTGTCGTCGCGAGACCTTCCAATGCCTACGTTGAACTGCAGGTTGTCTTCTTGAAAGACAAGCACATCTTGTGAGGCATCTGTTCCAAGTTGGTGACGCCACAGTTGGTAGGGCCTCCACGCATCATCTACACGCGTATAAAAGAAGTACTTTGAGTCTGTTGACCACGCTGAACCGTAGTGAACATTTTCAATGACATCATCGGGTGCGCTTTCGCCTACGAGCGAGCGGAAGGTAACACGGTGGCGTTCGTTGCCTTCAAAGTCAGTTCCAACCGCTAGCCACTTGTCGTCGAAACTTATGGCGAGAATTCCGACGGAGAAGAAGTCGCTGTCGCCAGCTTCTGCATTCATGTCAATAACAATCTCTTCACCTTCGATTGGAGTTTGCGGATCAATCGTTGGTGGGGTGTAGTCATCATCAGTTGCTTTTAGGCGACAAACAATTGGGTACTGGAGACCTTCAACGGTGCGGCTGTAGTGCCACCATGAACGTTTGCGAGATGGAACAGAGTTGTCTGTTTCTTCAATGCGGTTCTTCATTTCTTGGAAGAGCTCTTCGGTGAGTGGTTCTAGGTGCTTTAGTTCGCTCTTAAGGAAGTCGTTCTCGTTTCGCAGGTGAGAAAGAACTTCTTCACTACCTCGGTCCATGAGCCAGTAGTAGGGGTCAACTCGGGTGTCACCATGGTGAGTGAGTGAGTGTGGGCGCTTAGGGACTGATGGTTTGTTCATGGATTGCCAGTTTGCCAGTAATTCTTGGACATGAAGCCTCATTTAGTTACTACTATGGACGTAGGGTAAATCCCCAAGGAGCTACATGTCAATTGACAATCTGGATTTCAGCCGTTACCAGTTGGGCTGGTCTGACGAGCACCTGGCCGTCTTTAAGCCAAAGAAGGGCATCAACGAGGCAATCGTCCGTGAGATGTCAGCAATGAAGAAAGAAGAGCAATGGATGCTCGACTTTCGACTTAACGCTCTAAAGAACTTCGAACGCAAGCCCATGCTTCCATGGTTCGCGACTCGCATGCCCGACCTCGACTTCAACGACATTTACTACTACATCAAGCCAACTGAGAATCAGGTCGACCGATGGGAAGACCTTCCAGACGCAATTAAGAACACCTACGAAAAGCTTGGTATCCCTGAAGCTGAGCGCAAGTACTTAGCCGGCGTTACAGCACAGTACGAATCAGAAGTTGTGTTTCACCGTAACCGTGAAGACTTAGAGCGTCTCGGTGTTTTGTTCTGCGACATGGACACCGCTGTTCGTGAGTACCCAGAGCTTGTTCGCAAATACTTTGGAAAAGTAATTCCACCAAACGACAATAAGTTTGCAGCACTTAACTCAGCGGTGTGGTCCGGTGGATCGTTCATCTATGTTCCACCTGGCGTAAAGGTTGACCAACCCCTTCAGGCGTACTTCCGCATCAACACCGAAAACATGGGTCAGTTCGAGCGCACGCTCATCATTGCTGATGAAGGTTCACAAGTTCACTACGTGGAAGGTTGCTCTGCACCGGTCTACTCAACTGACTCATTGCACTCAGCAGTTGTAGAGCTCGTGGCACTTCCTGGATCACGGATCACCTACACCACGATTCAGAACTGGTCTAACAACGTGTACAACTTGGTTACCAAGCGCGCACGCGCAGAAGCCGAAGCTCACGTTGAGTGGATTGACGGAAACATTGGTTCACGACTCACTATGAAGTACCCAGCTGTTTACTTGATGGGACCAAAGGCATCGGGTGAAGTTCTTTCTGTTGCGTACGCTGGCCCCGGCCAGGTGCAAGATGCAGGAGCGAAGATGGTTCACTGTGCCCCTGAAACAACATCAACAATTGTTTCTAAGTCAATTTCAAAAGATGGTGGGCTCACTTCTTACCGTGGACTCGTGAAAGTGGAAGAAGGCGCAACGGGAGCAAAGAGCTTCGTACGTTGTGACGCTCTTATTCTCGATGAACAGTCAATTTCTGAAACTAAGCCGTACATGGAAGTAGGCGAGCAAGACGCATCAATCGGTCACGAAGCCACTGTTTCCAAGATCGGTGATGACCAGTTGTTCTACCTAATGAGCCGTGGACTCACCGAGGCCCAAGCCATGGGAATGATCGTGAACGGCTTTATTGAGCCAGTTACGCGAACTCTTCCAATGGAATATGCCGTTGAGTGGTCTCGACTAATTGAACTTCAAATGGAAGGTTCAATCGGTTAACGATTGGCTAAGTAATGTGTCGTAAATGGACACAGCTAGTTCAAAACACGTAGATGTCGTAGTAGTTGGCGCCGGCCTTTCGGGCATCGGCGCTGCATGTCACTTAATGATGCAGTCACCATCGAGAACGTTCGCGATTCTTGAATCACGCAACGTAAGCGGTGGAACGTGGGATCTTTTTCGTTACCCAGCGGTTCGCAGCGACTCGGACATGTACACGCTCGGATATTCGTTTGCCCCATGGCGTGAAAAGAAATCCATTGCTGATGGTCCACTGATCCTTAATTACATTCGTGAAACTGCTGAAAAGTTTGGTGTCGAAGAGAGAATTCAGTACAACCGACGCGTGGTGGATGCCAAGTGGTCGAGTGAAACCGCACTGTGGACTCTCACTATCAAGCACACCGACAGCGACACTTCAGAATCAATGACGTGCAACTTTCTCTGGGGTAACACTGGGTACTACACCTATGACAAGGGTTACCGTCCTGATTTTCCAGGTGAAGAAAAGTTCCAAGGAAGACTTATTCACCCTCAGCATTGGCCTGAGAATCTTGACTACAAGGACAAAACAGTTGTCGTCATTGGTAGTGGCGCCACAGCAATGACCATCGTGCCAGCAATGGCAAAAGAAGCTGGCAAGGTTGTCTTGCTACAACGTTCGCCAACCTATGTCGTGGCCCGTCCCGATGTTGATGAGTTCGCCGACAAGATTCGCGCAAGGTTCTCACCCAAATTGGCTCACAAGTTAATCCGCTTTAAAGCCATCTCTCTTGGAATGCTCACGTACCAGTTGAGCCAGAAGAAACCCGACCTTATTAAGCGCAGACTTCGCGAAGGCGCAATGGCTTTGCTGCCTGAGGGCTACGACGTTGACACTCACTTCAACCCTACGTACAACCCATGGGATCAAAGACTGTGCCTTGTTCCAAATGGTGATCTCTTCACTGCAATTTCTTCGGGTAAAGCAGAAATTGTTACTGACACTATTGAGTCCTTCACCAGTGATGGAATTCTTCTGACATCTGGGAAAGAGCTCAAGGCCGACATCATCGTCACCGCCACTGGCCTCGTGATGCAGCTGCTTGGTGGAATGAGCATCAGCGTTGATGGTGTCCCCGTTGATCTAGGCAAGACAGTTTCGTATAAGGGGATCATGCTTGCAGGGGTGCCTAATTTGGGCACCACATTTGGTTATACCAATGCGTCATGGACACTAAAAGCAGATCTCACCGCTGACTACATCTGTCGTCTTCTCAACAAGATGGAAAAACTTGGGGTACGCCAGGCAACGCCAAAAGTTCCGAGTGATCAAAATCTCGAGCCAACCATGGGTCTTACTTCTGGCTACGTCAAGCGTGCACAGGGCAACCTGCCTTTGCAAGCAGCGAAGAAGCCCTGGAAGCTGTATCAAAACTTTGCGCTAGATACCCTGATGTTAAAGCACGGCAGAATCGATAATGAAATGGTTTTTAGTAACGCAGGCAAACGCTAACGAGCGTTTCGCCACATACGAAGAAGTGGCGGGCCATCTTTCACTGGGGTAAGTGGCTCACGCGGTTCAAATCCAAATCGCTGGTAATAGGCAATGTTGTCTTCATTCTGCGTTTCGAGATACACGGGTAATCCTTGTGGGTCAATTTCCTTGAATGCGTGCTGCATGAGCATTGTGCCAATGCCGCTTCGTTGTATTGCTGGCTCAGCCACTAACAAGAACAAGTACCAGTGCGGATCTTTCGGGTGCTTCTTGGCCATTTCATTCAAGTACTTAGTTCCATCAACCAGAGCTAGTGGCCGTCTGTACATGGAACGAAGCACTCCAGGGATCTGAGCGATTTGAGTCAGCACCGACTGGGGGTAGCAACCATTTGGTAGCCACGCAGAAACGCCAACGATTGCATCTGAATCATTACGCACCGTAATAACTCGCCCACCCTTGCCGAAATGCAACAACTGGTTCAAGAAGAACAGATATAAACCTCGCTTGCGTAGTTTCGCACCAGGAGAGAGGTGACAGAAGAATGGATCATCCATGAATGCGCGCTGCGCAACCCAGCATGCATCCTTTATTTCTTTTCTAGATAAAGCCCGCTCATCAACGCGAAAGCTTGCCATTTGCTTATGAGATAGCCATGGTGGTGACGTCGAGTGTCGTTAGGTCTGGCCCCATCACCAATAGTCCGCTAAATCCTGAAGCAAGCTCTCGCCACTCATGTTCAGTTTCTTCTGAAAGTGGTGGGACGAAGTGCGTTAGAACCAGTGCTTTCACACCGCCGCGTTGAGCTGTGTCTGCGGCTTGTGCAACGCTCGAGTGATAGTCAAGAATGTCTTGAAGGCGTGGATTAGGAATTGACTTAACCCAGTCATCGCGAATAACTGTTTGTACGTATGCACTTGCACCCTTAACGAGTTCATCCAGAGTTGCACATGGCACTCCGTCGCCACCAATGACAACGCTCTCTCCATCTTTTTCAATGCGGTAACCGATGGATGGCTCGACTGGGCGGTGGTCAGTTGCACCGGCGATGACTTCTTGGTCACCAATTGTGAACGTGTCACCGGGGCGCACTTCTAGAACTTCGAGCTTTGGCGGTTCATTTAGATCAGCGTGGTGTCCAATGCGGTAGCCCACGTCAGCTTGCAACATCTCACGCATGCCGTCAATGAACGCTTTAGTTCCAACTGGTCCAACAATCTTGAAGTTTGTCCCAGATGGCGCCATTACCCACTGGGTTGTAATGACATCGTTGAGATCACAGACGTGGTCACTGTGAAGGTGGGTAAGGACAACGCCGTGCAACATTGCTGGAACAAGTTGCGCTTTGGCGAGGCGCATAACAACACCTCTGCCTGCGTCGAAAAGAATGTTGGCAGTTCCGGTTTGCACCAGAGTAGAAGGCCCCGCATTGTCAGGATTTGGGATTGGCGAACCAGTCCCAAGTAAAACGATTTTCATGGGTCTCCTAAGGTTTAGTCGACAGTATTCCACAGAAAAACTGTGCGATGATTCATGTATGGGCATGCGTGAAGAATGTAAACACTTTCAGAGCCGGACCTATAAGTCAGGTGAAGTCGCAAGGTTTTGCGTACTCGGTAACGCACCCGATCAGCCGTGGTCTTGCCCTGAGAACTGTTTGACGTATGAACGACGTTTGGTTGACGTTGGCTGGTCGCACGGCACGCTCGTTGATAAACCAGTGGAGAAGCTCCCAGAAAACGACATCCCCATCGAGGACCGACGTGAAATCCTTGACATGGCGAGTGAAATAGTTAATGCAATTGCACCCGAACTCATTGAAGAGCGACGTCGCCAATTAGACGAGGAAGAAAAGAAAAGTCGACGTGGTTGGAAGTTCTGGCGGCGTTAGTCGCCGTTAAAGACAGCCGGACGACGCTCAATGAAAGCGGTGAAGGCTTCCTTCAGGTCGTTGCTATTGATGTAGAGAGCGTTCCAGTTCGCAACAAACTTGAGGCCTTCATCAATTGTTCTTCCATCGTTAGCGCTCAGCACTGCCTTCGTTCCTTGAACAGCAAGTGGAGAGTTCGCGGCGATTTCATTTGCGAGCTCGTACGCAGCTGCAAGAACTGATTCGGCATTGTCGCCAGCAACTCGGTTAACAAGTCCAATACGCTCCGCGTGCGCAGCGTCAAAGTCTTTAGCGGTGTAGGCAAGCTCTGCAACGTGACCGGCACTCACAATTCTGGGTAGACGCTGAAGTGTTCCAAGGTCAGCAACAATTGCGATCTTTGCTTCACGAACCGAGAACACGGTGTCACTGGAACAAAGTCGAATGTCACACGCAGTAATGAGGTCGATACCTCCACCGAGGCAGTAGCCGTGCACTGCTGCGATGACTGGGACCTTTAATTCTGCAAAGCAAGTATTTGCGTCTTGCATACGAAGAATTGAGTCATAAAAATTCGAGTTAGCAACAGCTGACGATTTTGCGCTCGAGGAAGCTCCGAGGTTTCCACCCATTGTCTTCAGGTCGAGGCCAACAGTGAACGCTGGCCCCTTGGCAGCAATCACCAGAACACGAATGTCTGAATTAGCGGCAACTTCTTTTGCCGCGAGTGGTAGATCATTGAATAGGTCCCTGCCCATTGCATTGCGTGCATCTGGGCGGTTCAGCCACAAAGTAGCGACGTGTCCGTTAACTTCGAGAGTCAAAACTTCTGATGAAAATGCCATGATTTCCCCTTGCGAGTCTTTTCTCAGCCTAGAGGAGCGACCGCTGGGCATTTTCTATACCCGATTACACTTAACTAGTCCCTAAAACTATGAAAACTTTCGCTGAATCAGCCACTTCCTTTATTGCCAGCCAGAGCGATGCTGCTTCACGCCAGGGTGCCTTCAGCGCATTCGAGGCCACTGGACTACCAACGACGTCGGACGAAGTGTGGCGCTACGCACCACTAAGTGAACTGAGTCTCGATAAGTTCAACGTCACAGCAAGACCGAGCCAGCACACCGACTCTGCTTTTGCTTCTGACTTAACAAAGAGTGCCGGCCTTGTAATTCGAGTCATTGATGGTTTCTGCGTCAACGTTGGAGACCTTCCCGACGGAGTTCACGCCGAGTCAGTTGAATCTTCTACGTCTTTAAGTGGACAGTCGCTTGTCACCAGGTACGAGAGCGACACATTCGCGCAACTAAACGCAGCACTGGCGCCTTCAACAACCCTTATTCGAGTTGATGGCGGCGTTCATGTTGAAAAGCCAATCATTGTTCTCAATTCAACCAATGCGCAGTCTTCGTTCTCTCGCACACAAATTGAACTTGCTAAAGGATCTAGCGCCACCATTGTTGAGTACTTCGAAGGTGGAGAAAATGCACTGGTTGTTCCACTCAGTGAATACGCCATTGGTGAGAATGCGTCGCTACAGCTAATTACGTATCAGCGACTGAATGCGTCTGCTTGGCACGTGGCTAGAACAACTGGTCTAATTCAGCGAGATGGCCGACTTCGCCAGGCGGTAATTGGCATTGGTGGTTACTACAACCGCTCACGTAATGATGCTGAGTTTCTTGGCACCGGCGCTGAAAACGAGCTCCGTACAACGTTCCTCGGTTCTGGAAAGCAAGTGCATGATTTTCGCACTCGCCAGTTCCACAAAGTCGGCCGCAGCCGCTCAACGCTCCTTTCAAAGGGAGCAGTTGCGGATGAGTCTCGCTCAATTTACACGGGTGTGATCGAAATTGAAAAGGGTGCGAAGCGAACTGACGCTCGTCAAACGAACCACAACCTCTTACTTTCGCCTCACGCTCACGCGGACAGTGTCCCAAACCTCGATATCCGTGAAAATGATGTCATGTGTGCTCACGCTTCAAGTGTGGGTCCGCTTGACGAACTACAGCGGTGGTATCTCGAATCACGCGGGGTCAGTCGCCCAGATGCGGAGCGGCTCATGATCCAAGGGTTCTTCAACGAAATGCTGACAACCCTTCCAAAAGAACTTGCGCAACTTGTTGAGCAAGACGTTACGTCAGTACTTTCTCAAGTAAACGTGGTCACGCCATGACCACAACCGATATTGGAGCACTTAGTGACTTCGACAATGGCGGAGCAAAGCAAGTAAAACTTGGCGATCGCACTCTGGTCGTTGTTCGAATTGAAGAAGATGTTTATGTCCTTGATGATCGATGCAGCCATGAAGACTTCAGCCTCGCCGAAGGCATTGTCGACATTGCTAATTGTGAAATTGAGTGTGCACGCCATGGTGCCATGTTCAGTTTGAAAGACGGTGCCCCAATGTCATTTCCTGCGACCAAGCCGGTAGCTCACTATGACGTTGCAGTTACTAATGGACGAGTAGAACTGGTTCTCTCATGAGCTCAACACTAAAGATTGAAGGCCTCCGCGCAGAAGTTGCCGGCAAGGAAGTGCTTCGCGGATTTGACCTAGAGATGGCGTCTGGTGAAGTGCACGTCATCATGGGACCAAACGGCTCAGGTAAGTCAACCCTTGCGCATGTTCTAACGGGACACCCCGGTTACAAAGTTCTCGCTGGTTCAGTGAAACTTGATGGGGTAGAACTCCTTGAGCTCTCTCCAACCGAGCGAGCACGACATGGTCTGTTACTGGCTTTGCAGCAACCAATGGAAGTACCAGGCGTTCGTCCTTACGACCTCTTGCACGCTGCTGGCGCCAGTGAAGAGAAGCTGCACGAACGAATGATTGAAGAAGCGAACAAAGTTGAGCTTCGCCCCGACGTGCTTGAACGTTTCGTAAACGTTGACCTTTCTGGTGGCGAGCGCAAGCGAGCTGAAATGGTGCAGCTTGGAATCCTTCAACCGAAGTTCGCAGTTCTTGACGAAATTGACTCAGGTCTTGACGTCGATGCACTGGGTGCAGTTGCCCGTCGACTCCAGCTCGCAACTAAAGAGTGGAACTGCGGAGTGCTCGCGATCACACACTTTCGTCGTTTGCTACAAGAACTCACACCAACAAAGATTCACGTGGTTAGTGAAGGCCGTGTTGTGGCAACTGGTGGCCCTGAACTTTCTGAAGTACTTGAACGCGATGGCTATGAACCATTTCGTGCACAACGTGCTTGACCAAAATTTTTCACTTCTAACGGTAAAGTAGTTAAATGGTTGACAAGCGTCGTAATGAGCCGAACGGTTCTCGGAGGCAAGAAAATGCCAAGCGCAAACTTGCAAATGAACAGCGACTAGTTGCACTTGGTGAGGCCGTCGATCGCAAAAATGGGATAGAGCGCAAGCCAAAGCGCCAATCAACCCGGTCCTCCGGTGGAGGTCCAATAATTACCAAGCGCAGAGCTATAACCACTGCGATTGTCGTCGCTGGACTACTGCTCGGACTCGGTGGTGGCGGTTACATTTACGCGCAACTGAAATTTGGTGCCATTTCAAAAATTAATGTTGCTGGGGAACTTCCAACAATTTCGGGAGAGCCGTTTAACATCCTTGAAATTGGGTCAGACTCTCGCGTTGGCTTGACTGGTACTGTCAGCGCTCAGTCGGGCGCTTCTTCTGGGGCAGTGGCTGGTCAACGAAGCGACTCAGTAAAAATCATGCACGTTGACCCGGGCAAAGGAACAATAAGCGTTCTTTCTATTCCTCGTGACCTCATGGTGACGCTGCTGCAAAATCAATCACTGTATGGAACCTATAACCGCATCAATGTCAACTTTGGAAGTGGTCCATCACTTCTCGCACAGACAATTACCGCAAACTTTGGAATTCCAATTAACTACACAATCACGGTGAGTTTCCAAGGTCTCATTAATGCTGCCACGGCTATTGGCGGCGTTTACTTGAACTTCCCGTACCCATCTGCTGATCCGTACTCGGGGCTTCGCATACGACACGCCGGCTGCCAGTTAGTCACTGGATTTCAAACACTCGCGGTGTCTCGGAGCCGCCACTTTTATTACAACGCCAAAGGAATTTGGAACTGGCCCGGTGACAACGCTTCGTATTCAACTTTGACTTCACTTGGCTGGGTTTCCGATGGCTCAAGTGACTTCGGTCGCATAGACCGCCAGAACGCATTTATGGAAGCGTTCATCTCGCGTGCCAAGGGGCTTTATAACCCGCTAACAATCAACTCGCTGCTTTCGAAGATTCCACAAGGTATTCAACTTGACTCTAAATTCTCACTCAATGAGTTGATAGGTCTTGCTGTGAAATTCCATCACTTCAATGCTGCAAGCCTGAACACGTACACAATGCCCAATACCGCTTCGGTTGTGAAATTGGGTGGTGTCCCTCAAGACGTACTCATCTTGCAAGAACCCGCAGCCCAGCAGATGCTGACCACAATGTTTGGCAGCCAACTGCTTGCCCCGACAAACCCACCACCTGGTGTCAACTTGCAACCACTTGTCATTCCAGCTATCACGGCTCCATCTAACAGTGTTACTGCGACCACGGTTACTGGGAAGAAATTGAAGCACAGTCCGACCACGACAACAACAAATCCAACGCAGGCTGTTCCTTCGTTTGACCCTAAGCCCTGTACGCCCTAGTTAGCTGGGCACTTCGCTTAGGGCTTGGCTGAGTGTGTTCCATGCCAGCACTGCACATTTAATTCGTACTGGAAACTTCACAACACCTTGCAAAGCTGCGAGTTCACCTAGAGCTCGGACATCGACTTTGGCTGGCTCGTTGCCATCTTCGAGTGCTGCTTCATGACCAGTCATGAGACCCTTAAATGTGCCAATTGTCTCTTGCACTTGCTCGAGTGTTTTTCCCTTAACTGCTGCACTCATGAGAGAAGACGATGATTGTGAAATTGAGCAACCTTGACCAGTGATCTTTATGTCTTTTAAAACACCTTCAGCAACGTCAATGTAGACAGTTATCTGATCGCCACAAAGAGGATTAAATCCCTCGGTACAGACTGCAGGAGGTGTTGGAAGTTCTCCACGGTTACGTGGTGAACGGTAGTGGTCCATGATGATTTCTTTGTAGAGATCTTCAAGTCCAGCCATGGTTAACCAAACATCCCAATGGCACTGTGCAGAGCTTCAATCAGCACGTCAGTGTCTCGAACTAGTGAATACGGACCGTAAGAAATGCGTGCGGTTGCATTGAGGCCAAAGCGCTTCATCAGTGGCTTGGCGCAGTGGTGGCCTGGTCGAACACAAACTCCAAATTGGTCGAGCATTTGTGCCACGTCATGTGGGTGCACGCCTTCAACATCAATACTGATGACACCACCACGATCAGTCATGTCTCTGGGTCCAATGACTCGGATACGACCCGAGAATTCAAGCTCTAAGCGAGTGAGAGCGTCACCAGTGAGGTCGTGTTCGTGCTGGGCAATGTTGGCCATTCCGAGCCCTGTGAGGTATTTAACTGCAGCGCCAAGTCCGCCAGCTTCAACAATCGGGGGAGTGCCGGCTTCAAATCTGGTTGGCCCACTCGCCGGAGTGAAGCCTTCAACGGAAACGTCAGCAATCATTCCGCCGCCACCGAGGAATGGTGGCATCTCGCCAAGGATCTCTTTACGTGTCCAGAACACGCCTATGCCAGTTGGCCCGAGCATCTTGTGAGCGGAGAAACTCATGAAGTCAACATCTAAGTCTTTTACGTCAGTCACACTGTGAGCAACTGATTGCGCTGCATCAACTGAAATAAGCGCACCGTGTTTGTGAGCAATAGCGCTGAGTTCTTTAATAGGGTTGATTGTGCCGAGCACATTTGACATCCCGGTTACAGAAAGCAGTTTGACGTCCTTCATAAGTTCATCAATGTTTGAAAGATCGAGACGGAAGTCGTCCGTCACTGGAATGAAGCGAACCTCGAAACCGAGCATTTCACGGAGTTGAAACCATGGAACGATATTGGCGTGGTGTTCCATCTCGCTAAGCAGCACGACGTCTCCAGCTTTTAGATTTACACGGCCCCATGACCTGGCGAGCAAGTTGAACGATTCTGTGCAGTTCTTGGTGAAGACAATTTCCTCTGCTCCGCCAGGAGCATTTATAAATCTTGCAATTGCGAGTCGTGCGCCCTCATAGGCTTCGGTCGCTTCACTGGCCGTTTGAAAGACCGAGCGGTGAACATTTGCGTGATGTAGCTCGTAGTGGCGAGACATTGCTTCAATGACGGCTCGCGGAGGAAGCGACGTAGCGCCAGAGTCCAGATACGTAATTGGATGACCATTAATAACGCGAGTTAGTTGTGGGGTATCAGCCCTAACTAGTGCAGCGTTAAAGCTGGTCACGCGCTGACCGGCCGCCAGGAGTCGTAACCTTCGACTTCAATCTTTTCGGCAAGCTCTGAGCCACCGGAATGAACAATTTTTCCGTCCACAATGATGTGAACACGGTCAGGCTTAATTTCTTCCAAAAGCTTTACGTAGTGCGTAACGACAACTGCACCCATAGTCGGGTTCTCTTCGCGGACGGTACTAACTCCACGCGCCACAATTCGAAGTGCATCGATGTCGAGTCCTGAATCTGTTTCGTCGAGGAACGCAATAGTTGGCTCCAACAGTGCCATCTGGAGCACTTCGTTTCGCTTACGCTCACCACCAGAAAAACCGTCGTTGAGGTGTCGCTCAGCAAATGCTGGATCCATGCCTAGGCGCTCCATCCATTCCATGAGATCGAGTCGAACTTCAAGGACGCTTAATTCTTCGAGACCTTTACGTGCGGCGATTGCTTGGCGAAGAAATTGCACCACGGAAACGCCACTAATGGCCTCAGGGTATTGAAACGCGAGAAAGATACCCGCGCGTGCACGCTGGTCAGGCGACCACGTCGCGATGTCTTCACCGTTCAGGAGAATCTGTCCTTCGGTAACGGTGTAGCCAGGGTGTCCCATGACGACGCTCGCGAGCGTTGACTTGCCAGCACCGTTTGGTCCCATGAGGGCGTGAACTTCTCCGGCGTTGACAATGAGGTCGACGCCACGAAGGATTTGTGAATCCTCGGCTTCAACGTGGAGATTTTTGAGTTCTAAGAGGGGTGCAGGCACATAGAGAGCCTACCGGTGATATTGAGTGTTTAGCCCAAACATTTACCAGCCGCGCTCTATCCATTCCGCCAAATGTGGGCGCTCAGTTCCAATGGTGGAGCTGTCACCGTGGCCCGGCCAGAAGATGGTCTCATCTCCAAATTGTGCGTAGAGCTTTTCCAGTGAGGTGATGATCGTGGTGAAGTCCCCACCCTCAAAGGTTGCATTTCCAGGCCCACCAGGAAACAGTGTGTCACCGGTGAAGAGAAGTGGTGTTGAGAGTAAAGAAAAACACGTACTCCCAGGAGTATGTCCTGGAGTGTGGTGTGCGAGAAGTCGAAGTGAACCGCACGAGATCAAGGCGCCATCTGCAATGGTCTCGTCATAACTCGAAAGCATTGCTTTGTCGCCATCACCGACCAAGACTGGAATCCCGGCGGCGCGAAATTCTTCGACGGCACCAATGTGGTCCCAGTGTCCGTGGGTGGTCAAGACCTTTCTCACCTGAAAAGCACTGGCCGCTTCTAGGAGCAATTCGGCTTCATTTGCAGCATCAATAAGGAGCGACTGGCCACTTTGGCGGCAAGTGATGATGAACACGTTGTTGGAGAGAGGCCCCACCACCAGGCGGCGAATCTCAGCAATTTCACTGCTCCACAGAAGTTCGACGTTTTCCATCTCCCCAGACTGCCACCTTTCGCCGAGGGTGTCAGTTTTTGGCTAATGTCACATAGGGCCGGGCTACTCACCGGTAAGGGAAAAAGGACATCATGAATTTCGGATTCAGCGAAGAACAAGACGAACTACGCAAGATGGTGAAGCGCTTCTTAGAAGAGAAGTCACCAGAGACTGAAGTACGCCGAGTGATGGCGACTGATGAGGGGTACGACCCAGCAGTCTGGTCATTGATGGCGAACGAACTCGCACTACAAGGTCTTGGCATCCCAGAAGAATTCGGCGGCCAGGGTTACGGACCTGTTGAGCTCTACGTTGTCTTCGAAGAGATGGGTGCAGCACTTCTTTGCTCTCCATACTTCTCAACTGTTGCTCTTGCGTCAAACGCACTTCTCCACGTTGGAACTGATGCCAACAAGAAGGCGTACCTCCCAGGAATCGCATCTGGCGAAACAATCGCTACTGTTGCACTTACTGACGAAGCTGGCGACTGGGATCTTTCAAAGATCAAGGCCACAGCAACTGGTTCAGGCGACTCGTTCAAGGTGAGCGGAACATTTAGCTACGTAACTGACGCCAACACTGCGTCACTTATCTTGGTTCCAGCACAAACGTCTAAGGGGCTTTCACTCTTCGCAGTTGCTGGTGATGCGCCTGGTGTTACACGCACACTTCTTCCAACAATGGACCAGACTCGCAAGCAGTCAAAGGTTGAACTTAAGGACGCCGCTGGTGTACTTATTGGAACTGAAGGCGGAGCACTCGCCGGTCTACAGACAACTCTCCAGATCGCTGCATCAGCACTCGCTGCTGAGCAAGTTGGTGGAGCACAGCGTGTTCTAACTAACGCAGTTGAATACGCGAAGCAGCGTGTTCAGTTCGGACGTCCAATTGGTTCATTCCAGGCAATCAAGCACAAGTGTGCTGACATGCTTCTCGACGTTGAATCTGCAAAGTCAGCTGCGTACTACGCAGCATGGGCTTCACAAGAGTTGAGCGATGAGTTGCCAATTGCTGCAAGTCTCGCGAAGTCTTTCTGCTCAGAGGCCTACTTCCACTGTGCTGCAGAGAACATTCAGATTCACGGTGGAATTGGATTTACATGGGAGCACCACGCACACCTGTACTTCAAGCGTGCCAAGAGTTCTGAATTGTTCCTCGGTGAGCCTTCATACCACCGCGAACTTCTAGCTACTCGTCTAGGAATCTAAATAGGTGCTCGATCACGAGCAACTGATCAGTGGTACTTCTCACTTAGAACTTCGTATTGCTACGGGGTCTTCGACGGCTTCGTCAGGTCACATCCTTATCTTGATGCACGGCCTTCCGCGCACCATGGGCATGGGTCGCCAAGCGGCAGGGCTTCTTCCAGAGCTGGCTGAGCACTTAGCGAATGAATCCGGCTGGACAGTGGCGACAGGCACGCTCTCTGGTGTTGGCACGAGCACTGGAACCTTCAGTGCGACACAGTGGAAACAAGACATCACCACTGTTGTTGAGCGCATGAGTAAAGAGAAGCAACGTATTTCACTTGCGGGCTTCGGGTTCGGGGGAGCGTTAGCGCTCAATACGGCGGCAAATGACGAACGCGTTCAAGGTGTCGCCACATTTGCGGCTCCTGCACACCTGCCCCATTGGAGTGGATCGGCAGAAGAACTACATCGAGGAATAAAAATCGCTGGCGTGGTGAGTGACGCAGTTGCGCTGCAGTCAGTGCAAGAACTTTATAACGATGTGCTCTCTGTTGACCCACTCGGTTCGATAGCAAAAATTCCTCCACGTCGACTGCTTATTGGTCATGGTTCCGATGACATAGAAGTCCCCACTCAAGATGCAAGAGACCTCGTTGATGCAGCGCAGCAACATGCAGAACTTCGAATCATTCAAGGAGCTGGCCACCAAATGCGAGCTGATCCTCGGATGGTTGCAACGTTGCTCGGCTGGTTAGACCGCCACTAAGAGCCGAAGGCTCGGGTGAGTTCTTCTGTGATTTGATGAGCTACTGCTTCGGGGTCCTTTGCCTCCGTGAGCGCTCTCACCACTACAAAGTGATTGAGTCCAGCGGCCGCTAAATCAAACACGTTGCTGGCATCAACACCACCTGTAATAAAAACTGGACGATCACTGCGCGCTTGACACTGAAGCGCATACGCAATGCCCGTTGCTTCACGCCCTGGCTTGGTGGGTGTAGCGACAATTGGCCCAGCACTGATGTAAGTGGCATCAGTTGTTAATGCCTGTGTGAATTCACTTTCAGCATGTGTTGAAAGACCAATGATTGCGTCTGGTCCAAGGAGTTGGCGACAATGCTCAACACTGACGTCATCTTGTCCAACATGGACGCCATCAGCGCCAACTTCAAGGGCTAGTTCTGGCGAATCGTTCATAATGAATGGAACACCGTAGTCACGACAAATTGAGATCATTAGTTCTGCGGTTTTTCTACGGATGTCATCATCGAGGTTCTTTTCACGCAGTTGCACAATGCCAACGCCACCTCGAAGTACTGCAGGCAAAAACTTAGACATATCGTCTCGGTGAGGGACACAGAGGTATAAACGGCGAGAAGTTAGCTCTGTCATCCAAGACACCTTAGAAGGAATGCTTGGCATACTTGCTCGCTAAATGTAGGGCAGAATAGAGGCATGCAAATCCCCGCCAAGGCCGACTACGCAATCAGAGCGTTGCTTACTCTTGCGGCGAGTGAGGACTCAATTAGTGCTGAGCACTTGGCTGAAGAGCAGGGTCTACCGGCAAAATTTCTGGGGGCAATTCTTTCTGACCTGCGCCGTGGCGGAATGGTGACAAGTCAGCGCGGACCAGAAGGTGGATTCAAACTCGCACGCGATCCCGATCAAATAATGATCGCGGACATCCTTCGAGTTGTATCTGGGCCAATGGCTGGTGTTCGTGGAATGCGCCCAGAGACGCTTGAGTACGGTGGGGAAGCAACTCACCTTCGTGACGTTTGGGTGGCTGTTCGTGCATCACTTCGTGAAGTACTCGAGCACGTCACTCTCGGACAAGTACTTCGTGGTGAACTCCCCACAGCGGTAACTCGCTTCACGGATGACCCGGATGCGTGGATTACTCGAGTCATATGAAAACAATTCACACCGACGGCGCGTGCCGTGGGAACCCGGGGCCCGGCGGATGGGCGTGGGCTAGCTCTAAAGACGAATACGCAAGTGGCCACCATGAGCACACCACGAATCAGCGTATGGAAGTACTCGCGGTTATTGAAGCCCTCAAGTCAAATGATGATCAAGAAATAGAGATCGTTTCAGACTCCACGTACGTTGTTAAATGCTTCAACGACAAGTGGCACGTTGGCTGGTACCGTCGAAACTGGAAAAACTCCCAGGGCCAACCTGTGGCTAATCGCGACCTCTGGGAAGAGCTCTTTGCTTTAGTCCTGGAGAGTGACCGCAAAATCAGATTTACGTGGGTAAAAGGCCACTCTGGGGACCTTATGAATGATTTCTGTGACGTGCTCGCCACCGAAGCCGCAGACCGGCAAATGGGTAGTCGCTCGTAGGCTTTACCGGGTCAGAAGCCTGGCTAATGCATTAGGATTTCACCCCGGGGGGCTTTCGTCTAGCGAGTTAGGAATTGTCGTGACAAACGAGGTCCAAGAGTTCGATGTAGTGGTTATTGGTGGTGGCCCCGGTGGCTACGCCGCCGCTCTTTATGGTGCAGCAGCGGGTCTTAACGTTGCTGTAATCGAGCGCGACAAAGTTGGGGGCACATGCCTTCACCGCGGATGTGTTCCCGCAAAAGAATTCCTCGAAACCGCACACGTCCGACGCACTCTCGCACACTCAAGTGATTTTGGAATCACTACAGGTGACGTAAAGGTTGACTTTGCTGTTAGCCAAGCTCGAAAGAACGAAGTTGTAGACCGACTCTTTAAGGGAGTATCTGGGCTTCTTAAAGGCCGAAAGGTCACCGTCTTTGAAGGAACTGGTCGACTCGACAAGGGCCTAAAGGCAACAGTTGTTGACGGAGCAGATGCTGGCAAGGTCATTCAAGGCAAGAACATCATCCTGGCTGCTGGTTCAGTTCCACGAACGATTCCTGGCTTCGACATTGACGGAAAAATTATTGTCACCTCTGATGAGTTCCTGAGCCTCACAACTCTTCCAAAGACCGCGGCCGTAATTGGTGGGGGAGCAATTGGTTGTGAGTTCGCTTCAATGCTGAGCGACATGGGATCTGAAGTAACAATTCTTGAGGGACTCCCTACGATTCTTCCTCTCTGTGACGTAGAAGTTGTTAAGGCTGTGGACCGCGCCTTTAAGAAGCGCGGCATCAAAATTCAGGCCGGCGTAAAAATCACTGGTCACACGCCAAACGCAAATGGAACCACCGTGAGTGTTGAAGGTGGCGAAAACATTGACGTTGAAATGGTGGTCGTTTCTGTGGGGCGTCGTCCCCGCACTGAAGGGCTGCTCGGCGACGACACGGGCGTAGTTATTAGCGAACGAGGATTTGTCGATGTCGATAGCTACCTGCGCACCGGTGCTGCAAATGTTTTTGCAGTAGGTGACGTTGTTGCAACTGCTCAACTCGCACACGTCGCATTCGCTGAAGCAATCGTTGCGCTTAAGACAATCCTTGGTGAGCAAGTACTGCCTGTTGACTACGACCGAGTGCCATGGGCTATTTACTCAAACCCTGAAGTTGCTTTCTGTGGTCTCACCGAAGAAGCCGCCAAAGCTAAGGGCTATGACGTAGTTGTTAAGAAGGACCCATTCGCTGGTAATAGCCGTGCACAGATCATTGGTGAAACTGACGGAATGGTGAAGATAATTGCTGAAAAGCGACCTGACGGCACAGCTGGTCAAATCCTCGGTGTTCACATGTCTGGCCCTTGGGTCACTGAACAACTTGGCGCTGGTTACTTCGCTGTTAACTGGGAAGCAACTGTTGAAGAAGCAGCGGCTCTCATTCAACCCCACCCATCACTTTCCGAGACGTTTGGAGAAACACTCCTAGCGCTCGCTGGACGAGGACTTCACGTTGGCTAATGTAACGCTCCCATCACTCGGTGAATCAGTAACCGAAGGAATAATCACTCAGTGGTTCAAAAAAGTCGGCGACGTTGTCGCACGTGACGAAGCACTCTTTGAAGTTTCAACTGACAAAGTCGACTCAGAGATGCCATCGCCATTTGCTGGCGTGCTAACGCAAATCTCTGCTCAAGAAGGCGACACGGTTCAGACCGGTGCCATTGTTTGTGTCATTGATGAAAACGCAACCGCGGGAAGCGTTGCTCCTGCTCCCGCACCAGAAGCTCCAGCGCCAGTGGCCGAAACACCAGCGCCAACTCCAGCTGCTCCAGCTCCCACACCTGTTGCGTCAACGCCTGTCACATCTCAAAGCGCTGGGCCAGGGGTAGTTGCATCGCCAGTAGTTCGACGCATTTTACTAGACGGAGGAATCGACCCCTCAAGTGTCAACGGCACAGGTCCTGGCGGGTCTATTACCCGTCGTGACGCTGAGCGCGCAGTTCTCCAAGGCGGCGAAACAGAAGCTGCATTCCCAGTTTCCAGTGGGCGAAAGCGCATGGCTGAGCACATGGTTGTCTCAGCACAGAGCACACCTCACGGATTCGTTGCCATTGAAGTAGACGCCGACATCTTTGCGAAACTCGCGAAAAAAGGTCGTGAAAGCAAGGACGGCATCACGATTACTGACGAAATGGTTGTTGGTCTCGCCGCAGTTCGTGCACTGAGTGACTTTGAATACTTGAACGCAACGTTCCAGGGTGAAGAAATTGTTGTTCACCGCACCGTTAGTTTGGGCTTTGTTCGTTCACTTGATGAAGACGGCATGTTGGTTCCAGTTGTTCACGCTGCAGGCGGGCTCACACTTCGTGCCCTTGCGCGAAGGGTGAGTGAACTCGACGAGCGACTCAGTGAGCGTCAAATGACTGCTGATGATCTCATGGGTGGAACGTTTACCTTGATGCGCTCACCAAGCCCTCACACGCTCTACACCGCACCAATCATCATCCAGCCTCAAGTGGCGGTTCTCTCAATGGGATCAGTTCGTGAAGTGCCTGTGGTTGCTAAGAAAAAGAAGAAGAAAGTTTCTATTGAAATTGGCTACCGCATTGTGCTTGGACTTTCCTTCGACCACCGAGTCTGTGAGCCAGTGCTCGCTGCTGCGTATCTTGAACGAGTAGCCGAACTGCTCGCAGGAATGGACTTAGAGAGCGAGCGCTAAATGTTGCGCAGGCGCCATCTCGGCCGAGTTCCATTCGCTGAGGCCAATGATTTTCAAAGAGCGCTTCTAAACGCAAAAGATGATTACATCTTGCTGTTTGAGCACCCACCGACCTTTACCAAAGGTGTGCGAACTGAAGAGAAGAACATTCTTAGTGACTTAACGTTGACCGGTGCCGCGGTTGTGGATGCTGACCGCGGTGGCGATGTTACGTATCACGCACCTGGACAAGTCGTTGCTTGGCCAATTGTGAGTGTTCTAGATGATCCATCTTCAGGCAAAGCCCATAACGCGATTCTTGAAGACGCAGTTATCGCCACGGTAAAGAGTTTTGATGCTTCAGGGAAACTCGGCCTCGTTGGTCGACTAGATGGCTACCCAGGAGTCTGGGCGCACACCGACAGCACGCCCTACAAAATTGCAGCCATTGGCACACGAACAGAACGCAATAATGCTGGAGTACGTAGAACGCTTCACGGGATTGCGCTCAACGTTGACATAGACCTTGAGGGATTTTCTCCAATAGTGCCATGCGGCATTTCAGAACACCCTGTCGCTTCAATGAAGTCTCTAGGGCTTGAAGTTACATCTGTCGAAGTTGAAGAGCGTCTCGGAGAAGAACTCGAAGCGCGCCTTGGTGGCAACGCACAAGTTGCTCGTGTTGACCGCAGCCTTTCGAGCACATCAACTGAGCGGCCACTACTTCGTCGTCTACGCAAAGCTGGCGTTGACCCTGATGCTGGCATACCAATTCGTTCGCGAAAGCCCGAGTGGTTGCGAATCGAAGCCCACATGGGAACTGAGTACCAGTCACTTCGCACACTCACGGAAGATCTTCGACTCGTAACTGTCTGTGAAGAAGCAGGGTGCCCAAACATTTTTGAGTGCTGGGAAAGTGGAACAGCGACCTTCATGGTTAACGGAGAGCGCTGCACCAGAGCGTGTGGTTTCTGCTTGATTGACACCAGAAAGCCAATGGCACTTGACCCAAGCGAACCGGAGCGTGTTGCTGAAGCTGTTGTTCGACTCAAACTGAAGCACGCGGTGATTACCTGCGTCGCGCGTGACGACCTCGCAGATGGTGGAGCTGGAGCGATTGCGGACACGGTGCGTGCCATTCGTGAACGCTCACCTGGAACTGACGTCGAAGTACTGATTAGCGACCTGAAGGGTGACGCAGACGCACTGCAATTGATTATTGATTCACGCCCTGACGTAATGAATCACAACATTGAAACGGTCGCTCGCCTACAACGAGCAGTTCGCCCAAGCGCTGGATACATGCGATCAATGACCGTCCTTGCCAGAAGTGTGGCTGCAGGACTAACAACTAAGTCTGGTTTGATGGTGGGACTCGGTGAAACGCCAGAAGAAGTTGAAGCAACACTGGCCGACCTTGCAGCAGTTGGAGTTTCTATTGCAACCATTGGCCAGTATTTGCGCCCGACTGAGAAGCATCTGCCAGTTTCTAGGTACTGGGAACCAGCAGAGTTTGATGAGCTTGCACGACGCGGCATGGCTCTTGGCCTCAGCCACGTCCAAGCGTCACCACTGACGCGCTCTAGTTACCACGCGCGTGAAGCACTAAGTGATGCAACGCCAGTTGGCGTTCCAACACGTCGCTGATTACCAAATACGAACGCGCTCTTCTTTAGGCATAAAGAGCTTGTCGTTTTCGCTAACGCCAAATGCCTCAACGAATTCGTCAAGGTTTTTAACAATCTGGTTGCATCTGAATTCAGCAGGCGAGTGAGGATCGATTGTGATGAGACGGCGAGCCTCGTCGGGACGAGACTTTCCGCGCCATACTCGGGCCCAGTTGAAGAACAAACGCTGCTCACCAGTTAAGCCATCGATAGCTTCTGAAGGTTTTCCTCCAAGGGCAATCTTGTATGCCTTGTAAGCAATAGTGAGTCCACCAAGGTCACCAATGTTTTCTCCAATGGTGAGTGCACCATTGACGTGAACATCTGGTGCCGCTTCTGGGCGCAGAACGTCGTATTGATCAATGAGCGACTTGGTGCGGTTCTCAAATTCACTGAGGTCTTTTTCACTCCACCAGTTATTGATGTTGCCATCACCGTCGTACTTAGAACCCTGATCATCAAAGCCGTGACCTACTTCGTGACCAATTACAGCTCCGATACCTCCATAGTTGGTGGCGTCATCTGCTTCGAGGTCAAAGAAAGGCGCCTGAAGAATTCCAGCGGGGAACACAATGCGGTTCATCACTGGGTTGTAATAGGCATTAACGGTCTGAGGAGTCATGCCCCACTCGTCACGGTCAACAGGCTTACCGATCTTTGCGAGCATGTAGTCAAGTTCGAACTTTGCCAGTGCGTGCAGATTGCCAATAAGGTCGTCAGCTCTGATTTCTAGAGCTGAATAGTCGCGCCACTTGTCGGGGTAGCCAATCATTGGGACAAACTTTGAGAGCTTGACGAGAGCCTTTTGCTTAGTCTCTTCAGTCATCCAGTCAAGGCTTTCGATGCTCTGCTTGTAGGCCACCATGAGGTTCTCAACGAGCTGCAACATGCGTTGCTTTGCGGCTGGTGGGAAGTACTTCTCTACGTAGAGCTCTCCAATTGCTTCACCGAGGAAACCTTCAACGAGCGATCCACCACGACGCCAGCGCTCTTTCATCTCTGGTGTTCCTGAGAGTGTGCGGCCGAAGAAGTCAAAGTTCTCTTCCACGAAGGCACTTGACAAATATGAAGCAGCTTCGCTGATGATGTTCCACATCAGCCACGACTGCCAAGAAGCGGCATCGAATTTCGCCATAAGGGCCTTAAGGCCTTCAAAGAATGGGGGTTGGCGAACTATGAGTGTGTCGAACGCGCCACTTGGAATTTGACTCTTTTCGAGCCACAGTCCCCAGTTAAATGTTCCACTGAGTTCTTGCAGTTCAGCAAACGACATCTTGTTGTAGTTGAGCTCAGCTTCTCGTAGCTTCACTCGGTCCCAGTGATACGAAGCGATCTGCGTTTCGAGTTCCATAACTCGCTTGGCGTGACCTGCAGCATCAGCTATTCCCGCGAGCTCGAACATTTTGCTCATGTGAGCAACGAATGCAGTTCTCACTGACTCGTGCTCCGCTTCACGGTAGTAACTCTCGTCAGGAAGACTGATGCCGGACTGGCTCACGTAAGCAATGTGCGTGGTGGAATCTTTGAAGTCCGCATAAATGAAGGAGCCAAAGATGCCGCTCATCCCTCGAGTCCACTGAGTTCCAAGGAATGATGCCAAGTCGTCAATCGAGGTAACTTGCTGAGCTTCGCTCAATTCTTTAGCGATTGGTGAAACACCAAGTTCTTCAATTCGCTTTTCGTCCATAAACGATCGGTAGACATCGCCAACTTTGCGAGCATTGCTCCCAGGAGTTGCAGCGCTGGCGGCACATTCGTCAATTATCTTTCGAACTCGGTCTTCACTTTCCATACGCAGCTCATCAAATGCCCCGAAACGTGCGCGGTCGGCTGGGATCTCTGCGTCACGGAGCCAAACGCCATTCACGTGGCGAAAGAGATCATCTTGAGGTCGAACATCAGAGAGAACATTGGTTAAATCAAGTGAGTTGCTTGAGCGGGTTGTCATAGGGATTCACACTAACAACTCACAATTTTCTAAAACTCTCAACTCGCAGCGACAGTTGTGATTACTAGCTAAAAGAAAGTGTGTATACTATGCGCATGGCAAGAATCAATGTTTATCTCCCAGATGAGTTAGCCCAGCAGGCAAAAGAGCTGAAACTAAACATTTCTGCACTTACGCAAGATGCGATCAAAAGTCAGATGGGGGCGATGGCGACCAATAATTGGCTTGAGTCACTCCGTCGTCCTAAAGCAAGAACAATTTCACATGAGAACGTGATGGAAGTGCTTAGAGAAGTTCGAGACGAAGCTTCGACTTACCATGGCTGACCTCGTCATTGATGCTTCCGCAATTATCGATTTAATTCTTGGTGGTGAACTTGGTGACGCTGTCTACCGAAGAATATTCGGCAGTGAATTGCACGCACCTGCACACATTGATGCAGAAGTGCTTTCAGCATTTGGAAGAATGAACCGAGCTGGATCGCAGTCAGATCAAGAAACGCTTGGAAACCTTAATGAATTTCTTGGGGCCCCGATAACACGACACGCCATCGGTGATTTGCTCATCGGAGCATGGTCACGTCGAGACAATGTGAGCCTGAAGGATGCAATTTACATTGAGTTATCTCAGAAGTTGACAATGCAAATCATTACGACCGACAAGGGAATGACAAGCATTCGAAACGCTGAGGTAATCAGCGTGAGTTAAGCGAGGAAGTACTTAGCCTTCGGGTGATGACAGATAATGGCATCGGTTGTTTGCTCAGGGTGAAGTTGGAATCCTTCAGAAACTGTTACGCCAATTCGATCTGACTCAAGCAGAGCAGCAACCTTGGCGTTGTCCATTAGATCTGGGCAGGCCGGGTAACCCCATGAGTAGCGACCACCACGGTATTGCTGGCGAAATAGTCCGGTGAGGGTTGGGCCGTCTTCTTCGACGTACCCGAGCTCCTCACGTATGCGCTTGTGCCAGAGTTCAGCGAGCGCTTCGGCCATTTCAACACCAAGGCCGTGAAGCATGAGGTAGTCGTTGTAACGGTCTTCGGCGAAGAGTTCTTGGCAACGCTCTGAGACTCGTGAACCCATTGTTACGAGCATGAAACTGGCGTAGTCCTGGTCTGGACTCGTTGACTCGCGGAAAAAGTCAGAGATCGAAAGGAATGGATCTTTGTGCTGGCGAGGAAAGCTGAAACGTGTTGCTTCCGTCGTGCGAGTCTCGTCGGTGTAGATAATGAGATCGTTGCCTTCTTTTGCAGCAGGGAAGTGACCCCATACAACCTGAGGAATCAGTAAGTTTTCTGCCTTGGCAATAGCCAGTTGTTCGCGGAACGTTGCACCAACGCGCTCTTTAAAGGCCTGGTCATCTTCGCCGTCTTCAGGTCGAAAGCCCCACTGGTTTCTAAAGAGTGCAGTCTGGTTCAAGAACTCTGAAATTTCGTCGATGGACATTCCCTTGGCGACGCGGCTTCCAATGAATGGTGGTGGAAAGAGTGGATTGTCTGTTTCAACTTCTGGGCTGCGATCTGGAAGACCTTCAGGAGTCGGATCTTCTCCACGGAAACGGCGCTGCACGGTGCTCTCTGAAATTTCGAGACCGAACTTTTCATCGACTTCGCCGGTTTTCTTAATTTCTCCGAGACGGTCAAGAACTCGAAGTCCCTCGAAGGCATCTTTTCCGTAGAAGACACGTCCGTCATAGACGGTGCGAAGGTCGCGCTCTACGTAGGTGCGTGTTAGAGCGGCACCACCGAGCAGCACTGGAACGTCACTGAGGCCTTGCTCGTTCATGAGCTCTAGGTTTTCTCGCATGATGAGCGTTGACTTAACGAGAAGTCCACTCATGCCAAGAGCATCGGCTTTGTGTTCCTTAACGGCTTGGATCATTTCGTTGATGCCAACTTTGATGCCGAGGTTTACAACTTCGTAGCCATTGTTAGTGAGAATGATGTCGACGAGGTTTTTTCCAATGTCGTGTACGTCACCCTTAACTGTGGCGAGTACAACTTTTCCTCTTCCACCCTGGTCGCTCTTTTCCATGAACGGCTCTAAAAAGGCAACCGCTGACTTCATTGTTTCTGCAGACTGAAGAACGAAAGGTAACTGCATTTCTCCAGATGCGAAGAGTTCTCCAACAACCTTCATGCCTTCAAGCAAGTGGTCGTTAACAATTTCGAGTGGCTTAATGCCACTGTCCATTGCCTGTTTCAGGTCGTCTTCAAGTCCTGTTCTTACTCCGTCAATGATTCGACGCTTCAAGCGCTCTTCGAGGCTCAAATCATCAAGCTTCGCGCTACCAGCAGTAGCTGCCTTTACGCCTTCGTAGAGTCCGAGCAGTGTCTGAAGTGGGTCGTACCCTTCAGACCTGCGGTCATAAATCAGGTCGAGGCAGACCTTGCGAGATTCTTCGCTGATCTTTGCGAGTGGCAAAATCTTTGAGGCGTGCACAATTGCTGCATCAAGTCCAGCTTCTGCAGCTTCGTGCAAGAACATACTGTTGAGCACTTGGCGAGCGGCTGGGTTGAGACCGAACGAGATGTTGGAGAGCCCGAGAATGGTGCGAACTCCTGGCATCTCAGCCTTGATTCGTTTAATCGCTTCAAGAGTCTCAATACCGTCTCGACGTGACTCGATCATTCCTGTAGAGAGCGGTAGGGCCAAGGTGTCAATGAAGATGTCTTCAGGGCTTAGTCCGTAGCGCTCGACTGCAAGATTGGTGATGTTCTTAGCAGCACGAACCTTCCACTCAGCAGTGCGGGCTTGTCCTTCTTCGTCAATGCACGTAGCAACTACAGCGGAACCAAATTCTGCTGCGAGCGATAAGAAACCGTCGAGGCGAGTTCCTGGTCCGTCGCCTTCTTCGAGGTTTACTGAGTTGAGGATTGCCTTGCCACCGAGCCAGGTAAGAGCTTGTCGAGCTACCAGTGTTTCGGTGGTGTCAACCATGATTGGCACTGAGGACTGAGTAGCGAGGCGACTCATGATTTCATTCATGTCACTGATGCCATCAGCTCCGGTGTAGTCAACACAGACATCCAGGATATGTGCGCCTTCTTTGATCTGGTCGCGGCCAATTCCTACGCAAGTGTCCCAGTCACCTTCGAGCATTGCTTCTCGGAACAACTTTGAGCCGTTCGCATTCGTGCGCTCTCCAACCATAAGTACCGAACGGTCCTGGCTGTAGCTCGTGGTTGAGTAGATCGATGCGGCTGCGGGCTCAAGGATTGGTGAGCGCTTCGCTGGGGTAAGGGGTCGAACTGCTTCTACAACGCGGGCCAAGTGCTCTGGTGTAGTTCCACAGCATCCACCAACAACTTGCAGTCCATATTCAGAAACAAACTTAGACATGTGCTCTGCGAGCTGTTCGGGTGTTAAGTCGTAGTGCATCTTGCCGTCAACAACGCTCGGAAGTCCAGCGTTAGGAAGACAGCTAATTGGCATTGGTGCAGATTCAGAAAGCGTACGAAGCGGTTCATACATTTCAACTGGCCCAGTGGCGCAGTTAAGTCCAATGACGTCAATGCCGAGTGGCGAGAGCGCAGTAATTGCGGCATTGATTTCTGTTCCCGGAAGCATGCGACCCGTGAGTTCGATTGTTACCTGGGCTTGGATGGGAACAATGCGACCGTGACGTGCCATTGCCCGGTGGCATGCAGCGATTGCAGCTTTTCCAGAAAGAAGGTCGAACATTGTTTCTACGAGCAGAACGTCAACGCCACCTTCTAGAAGTGCATAGGCGAGTTCTTCGTAGCTCTCTGAAAGAGCGTCGTAGGTAATTTGTCCGAGTGTCGGGAACTTTGTTCCTGGCCCGATTGATCCGCTGACGAATTTCTTGTCATTAGGACTCGAGTACTCGTCGGCAATCTTTCGTGCGATCTTCGCTGAAGCGAGGGCGAGCTCGTGAGCTCGCTCAGGAATTCCATATTCAGCAAGCACAACGCCGAATGACCCAAAGGAGTTTGTTTCAATGACGTCAACGCCCACGTCGAAGAATGAACGGTGTAGTCGCTCAATTGATTCGGGCTTGGTGACACAGAGGATTTCGTTGCAGCCTTCTAATTTTTCGCCACCGAAGTCGGCTGCAGTCAACTCTTGAATCTGGAGATTTGTGCCGGTGGCACCGTCGTAAATAAGGACTTTTTTCGATAGGGCGTCGAGGTAGGGGTCGTTCGCGGCCGGACGGGCAAAAGGTGGGCGGATATTGGACGACATTGATTAATAAGGCTACTAGTCCACAAAGGAATCACTACGCTGGCACTGTGAAGATCTATACACGTGGTGGCGACGACGGAACAACGGGCTTGTACTTCGGGGGGCGAACTGAGAAGACCTCAGACCCTATTGAAGTAAATGGTGCTGTTGATGAGGCCCAGGCCATGCTTGGAATGGCCAGAGCTCTTACCGAACCGGGATCTCGACTTAATGAACTTCTCATCACACTTGAGCGTCACCTTTGGGTGCTGATGGCAGAAGTTGCCACGCTGCCTGAAAATCGTCACAAGCTCACTGCCGATAAGACACTGGTGACAATTGAGATGATTGAAATGCTCGAAAGTCACATCGATGCTCTTTCAGATGAAATTGAAATGCCGACTGAGTTTGTGGTCCCAGGAGAAAATCAACTCTCAGCAGCACTCGATGTTGCTCGTACTGTCATTAGACGTGCAGAGCGCATTGCGGTTGGTTACCCGATTGAAAACTCACTTGTTGTTCCGTACCTAAATCGCCAGAGCGACCTCGCATGGACAATGGCGCGTTGGGCCGAAGGTCCAAACCACCGCACCGCCCGCGTTCACCAATAACTAAGGCTGTACTCGTCTAACTCGATTACTTCGAGATGGAACTTCACGTTGAAGTGACTTTGAAGCAACGTCGTTGCCATCGCTTCGTCCAATAAGAATCGTCGCGAAGAGTTCTTCGTCCTTCACACCAGCCCAAGAAAGAACCGCTGCATCATTTCTAAAGTTGCCCCAGATGGTCGCTTGCAACCCTGCTTCTTCAATCAGCAACAAGAGTGCCATGGCGGCCATGGCGGCGTCAGTGTGCCAATAGGGAATGGGCCACGCATCTTTTTCACTAAGGCCTGACTTGGTCTTGTCGTCTTCTGCGTAGCGAGCAATGTAATCATTTGGACGCGATGTAATGATCACCACTGCGCCACATCTCATGAGCGCTTCAGCTCGCTTTGATGATTCACGCCATTCTTTATCGGTGGCAACATCAAAATATGACGCAACGTGTTCTTTAGACACTGTGTACATACGTACTCCAGCGCTATTGCCCGCGGTAGGGCTCCAAAGTGCGTTTTCACAGACCTTGTCAAGCCATTTTTCATCGACCGCAGAGCCGTCAAAAGAGCGCACCATTCTGCGCTGGCTAAGGAGTTTCGATAAGTCCACCGTAAAGGTCTAGCAACTCCCGAGGACATGATTGTTGACCTATCAGGTAGGATTTAGGAACTATGGCAACACCAAGAGACCTTTTAAACGCCGCAAAGGCTGAGATTACTGAGATTGAACCTCAGGAAGTCGCTAAACGCCTGGACTACTACACACTTCTTGACGTTCGAGAACCAGAAGAATACGAACAGGGTGCTGTTCCAGGAGCAGTGCACGTCGCTCGCGGACAACTCGAATTCTCAGTTGAAGGACAGCTCACTAACAAGAGCGCACCAATTGCTGTGTACTGCGCCGGTGGTGTTCGTTCAGCATTCGCCGCCAAGACTCTTCAAGACCTCGGCTACTCAGACGTCGTTTCAGTAATTGGGGGATTTAACAAGTGGAAAGACGACGGACTCGTCTGGAAGACACCACGCACCATGAACTCAGATCAGCGCAACCGCTACCAACGTCACCTCCTCCTTCCTGAAGTTGGAGAAAAGGGTCAGCAGAAGCTCTTTGATGCAAAGGTATTGATGCTCGGAGCTGGTGGACTTGGTTCGCCTGCAGCGCTCTATCTAGCAGCAGCCGGTGTTGGAACAATCGGCATCATTGACATGGACGTCGTCGATGCTTCAAACATTCAGCGTCAGGTGCTTCACAACCACGACCGCGTCGGAATGCGAAAAGTTGACAGTGCGCGCATGACCCTTGAAGCGCTTAACCCTGACCTCGTTGTTAAGACCTACGACACACGACTAAACGCTGAAAACATTCTTGACATCATTGATGGGTACGACGTAATTGTTGATGGAACCGACAACTTTCCTACGCGCTACCTCGTCAATGACGCTGCGCTTCTTAAGAAGATCCCTGTTGTTCACGGTTCAATCTTTCGCTTCGAAGGTCAAGCAACAGTCTTTGCCCCCTACGTTGGCCCTTGCTATCGCTGCATGATTCCTGAGCCACCACCAGCCGAGCTTGCACCAAGTTGTGCCGAAGCTGGAGTGCTCGGAGTTCTCCCAGGCATCATTGGTTCGATTCAAGCAATTGAAACAATCAAGTTGATTCTCGACCTCGGCGAACCACTTATTGGTCGCCTCTTGTCGTATGACTCACTCGATCAGAGCTTTCGCACTTTCAAGGTTCGTCGTGATCCGCAGTGCCCAGCATGTGGCGAAAATGCAGGACCGATTGTCATTGCTGAATATGACGATCTCTGCATGCCTCACGCCACTGTTCCGGCGTAAAACACATGAAGGCCAACTGGTTTAAGGGGGTCCTTAGCGGGATTATTGCTATTGCAGCAATCCTTTTTCGCAGTCAGGTGGCACATCACGTCAGCCTTTTGGCTAACAACATTCACCTGGTTGGATGGATTGCGGCGCTGGTTGTTCTCGTCACTGGAATTATCTGCGCTCGCAACCTTGGTTCAGCGATTGGCGAATTCGTAACAAATCGAAAGTTCTGGTCCGCTGGAGCAGGGGTGCGAATTGTTATCACTGGATTTGGATACGTCATTGTTCTGATCAGCGCTTTGTCGCTCGTTGGAATTTCGCTGGGGCGTCTACTCGTCAGTGTTGGGCTCCTTGGTGTGATTCTTGGAATCGCGGCACAGCAGAGTCTCGGTAACTTCTTCGCAGCTCTCGTGTTGCTCGTTGCGCATCCGTACAGCGTTGGTGACTACGTCGAGATTCGCTCTGGTGGTATTGGAACACTGAAAGCCAAAATCTTAGAAACCGGTCTTACCTACGTGACGATTGAAACCGATGAAGGAATCCTAAAGATTCCTAATTCTGTGATGCTCTCTGCAGGAATTGGCAAGCCCAACGACACTTCGTCGCTGAACTAATCAACCAACTGAACAAGGGTTCCAGCAAATTTGTCGTGGAGAGTTTGTTTCTGCTTATCGAAGAGTGGCAAGAAATAGTCGACCACGATAAAAAGCGAAAGTGGAATTAGTGCGAATGTTGCCACGATTCCGAGTGCTTGAATTAGTGCGAATGGCAACCACCTTCTAAAAGCTTGCTGGCGAGTGGGAAGAACCCCGGTAAGTACATCAACGACACGAGTCTTGGCGACTCGGTTGCCAATCGTCTGTCCCTCTTTTGTAGAAAGCATTTGGGTGAAGTACATCCCTTGAAACAGCAAGAGTGCAATTGCACCTAAGTATTTGCCGGCAAACGCTGTTGCTCCAACTTCAATCAGCGTGGAAGGAATAAGCAAAACAATGTTGTCAATAATTGTTGCTCCGACGCGGTGCCACCAACCTGCGAGAACTTTTGGCTGTCCTGCTTTTTCGCGAGCGAGCGTTGCTGAAGTTGCCTGTCCGCACACCGAACAGTGCGCGCCATCAACTTGGGATCCACAGTGGGTGCAGTACATAACCTCTATCTTTGCCTAGATGCTGGCTCCTTGGTGACAATCTCCTGGTCAGAGTCATTTTCGAGCATTGTTATGTGTCCATCCAGAACGCCTAACCTTTATACCCATGGCAGAGAACAAGCGAACTACAGATTCTGGAATCGAAATTAATCCGATCTACACCGAAGGCGACCTCAGTGGCTTTGACGCCGCTTCCAAGCTTGGTGCACCAGGATCATTTCCTTACACCCGAGGCGTGCAAGAGTCAATGTACCGAGGACGTCTCTGGACCATGCGCCAGTACGCCGGATTCGGAACTGCTGAAGCTACGAACGAACGTTTCAAGTTTCTCCTCGGTGCTGGACAAACTGGACTGTCATGTGCGTTCGATCTTCCTACGCAGATGGGATACGACGCCGACCACGTTCGCTCAGAAGGTGAAGTTGGAAAAGTAGGAGTTGCTATTTCGTCACTTGATGACATGCGCCTCCTTCTGGCTGGACTTCCACTCGACGAAGTAACGACTTCAATGACGATTAACTCAACAGCGTCAACACTGTTGTTGTTCTACCAGCTTGTCGCTGAAGAACAGGGCGTGAGCGGGGACAAGCTTCGCGGAACTATTCAAAATGACATCTTGAAGGAATACGTTGCACGCGGAACGTACATTTATCCTCCACGTCCTTCGATGCGCCTTATCGTCGACACCTTTAGCTACTGCGCGAAGGAAATGCCTAACTGGAACACAATTTCAATTTCTGGCTATCACATTCGTGAAGCAGGCTCTACTGCAGTGCAAGAGATCGCCTTCACCCTCGCTAACGGAATTGCTTACGTAGAAGCAGCCATGGCTGCTGGACTCGCTATCGATGACTTTGCTCCTCGACTCAGCTTCTTCTTTAACGCCCATAACAACATGTTCGAAGAGATCGCCAAGTACCGTGCTGCTCGCCGTTTGTGGGCAAACATCATGCGTGACCGTTTTGGTGCAAAAGATCCTAAGTCGATGATGCTTCGCTTCCACACACAAACGGGTGGATCAACTCTTACTGCGCAGCAACCACTAAACAATGTGGTTCGCGTGGCCGTCCAGGCCATGGCTGCAGCGCTTGGTGGCACACAGTCACTGCACACCAATGGTTTCGACGAAGCGCTTGGCCTTCCAACTGAGCACGCCGCAAAGCTCGCTCTTCGTACCCAGCAGATCCTCGGCTACGAATCAGGAATTGCCGACACCGTTGACCCACTCGCTGGTTCATACTTTGTGGAGTCAATGACTGATGAAGTGGAGAAGTTGGCGGCTGCGTACATTAAGGCCATTGATGACATGGGCGGGGCAGTGGCAGCAATTGAAGCTAACTACATGCAGGACGAAATTGAATCTGCGGCGTATGAATTTGCTCGCAATGTGGACAAGGGCGACAACGTCGTTGTGGGTGTTAACAAGTTCGCAGAAGTTGAAACAACCAAGAATGATGTATTCCCGGTCGATAAGAAGCAGCAAGAAGACCAGGTGACTCGCGTTAAGGCTCTTAAAACTAAGCGTGACAATGACGGCGTGAAGGCTGCGCTCGATGACGTGGCAGCGGCTGCACGCGGAACACAGAACCTGCTCTATCCAATGAAGACTGCGCTATCTCGCATGGCCACACTTGGTGAAGTTGCGGATGTTCTACGAGCTGAATTTGGAACGTACCAGCCCCACTAAGTAGTAAGTGGTTCTGAGAAGTGCGTCACAAAGAAATCGACGCCAACTTTTCCGGAGTAGTGAGGATGCGTTAGCGCACGCCACTGCTGGTACAGGTCAGTGTTTCGAAACTCATTGTGTGCTTCAACTGAATCCCACTGAACAAGCAGCAAGTGCTTGGTTGGATCTTCCACTTCACGACGAACTTCTGCTCCACGACATCCAGGAGCTGAACGAATGATGGGAAGGGCAATCTTTAGATCTTGCGCGAATGCTTCTTCTTCGCCAGGGGTAACCGGCAGAACTGCGTGCTCGAGGACCATTACTTCTTCAGCAACTTTGCACGCAGCGCCGCGTCTTCAGCAACTGCAATAGCAGTGTGGGCGAGGGCAACTGCGCCGTCAATAACTGCCTGGTCGGCTTCCTTGGTAATGCAGGCTGCGGTGAACTCAGGTTGGTGATTTACCGCACCATGAGTGGGAATCGCAATGAGTGGGTGAATTGACGGAACAACGAGTGAAACATTCGCCATGTCCGTTGAAATTGTTGGCCGTGGCGTGTGTGCATCATCAATTTCAAATGTTCGCCCAAGTGCTTCGGCGGCGCTGCGGTAGTGGTTCAAGATCTCGGCATTGGTTTCCATGTGTGAGAACTGACTTCCAAGCTCTTCAATCTTTAATGCTGCGCCAGTTGCAAGTGCTCCTGCCTGGAAACACGCGTCAATGCGCTTACGCAGTGCGCCAAGGCGTGCTGAAGTGACTGAACGGGCCATGAAACGACCGAGCGCATGGCTCGGGATGATGTTTGCAGCGGAACCGCTTTCAACCACAATGCCGTGTACTTGATCACCGGGGTGGAGTTGCTGGCGAAGTAGGCCAAGAGCCACTTGAGAAATAGTCATGGCGTCCAGCGCGTTGATGCCTTCGAATGGCGCTGCAGATGCGTGTGCATCTTTTCCGGTGAACGTCACATCAAAGTGATCAACAGCAAGACACTGTGCATCGAGACGCTCAGTTGGCCAAGGATGCACCATCATTGCGGCGTGGGCGTTCTTGAACTCACCTGCATTAATCAGGTCAATCTTTCCGCCGCCACCTTCTTCAGAAGGCGTTCCGAGAAGCGTCACGGTGAGTCCTAGTTCGTCAGCTACTGCACCAAGTCCAATGGCGGCACCAAGTGACGATGCTGCAATGATGTTGTGACCACAAGCGTGACCTACATCGGGGAGAGCGTCATATTCGGCGCAAAACACAATGCTCAGTTCGCCAGATCCCTTGGTGGCACGAAACGCAGTTGCAAGACCAGCAATTCCCGTTTCCACGTTGAAGCCAGCTGACTTTGCGGCATTGGCAACAGCCTCAGCGCTCTTGAACTCTTCGTAACCGAGCTCAGGGTTTTTGTGAATGAAGTGGCTGAGTTCTACCAGTGTGTTGGAAGCACTTTTGATTGCTTCGGATGCAGTGTCGCGAGAGGTCATTCGATAATGGCAACAACGTCGCCAGCAGCAACTGAGTCACCAGGCTTCACCTTGATGGTTTTAACGACACCAGCCTTTTCGGCGTTGACGTTGTTTTCCATCTTCATGGCTTCAAGAATCACAATGGCTTGTCCGACTTCAACCGTGTCACCTTCGGCAACTGAAACCTTGACGATTGTTCCTTGCATTGCAACTGATACCTTGCCAGATCCACTACCGATAGCTCCGGTGTGGTGCTGGCGGCGAGGCTTGGCTGCAGTTGAATGTGCCTTTGGAAGACCGTCATCACCATTCTCTTCAACCCAGATTGAAACATTGACTCGACGTCCGTTCACTTCAGCAGTGACGTCCTTTCGAACCTTGCCATCAACCGGAGCAGATCCACCAGTAGCGGATACAACGAGGTTGGTGAAGTCAAGAGTTTCTTCTACCCACTTAGTTGAGTGGGTTCCGTTTACGAAGTCTTCGCTCTCAAGGATGATCGTGTCAGCAGGAAGCGTTGTGGCAACACCTTCAATGACAGTTTCTTCAATAGCTCGAAGCATGCGGCGACGAGCCTTCTCACGAGTTGGTGCCCACACAATGAGCTTTCCAATCAAGTTGTCGTAGTACTGCGACACAGTGTCACCAGCTGCATAACCAGCGTCGAGACGCACTCCGGGACCAGATGGCTGATCAAAGCGGGTGAGCGTGCCAGGTGAGGGAACGAACTTTCCACCAGATGGGTCTTCAGCGTTAATGCGAACTTCAATGGAGTGACCATTTCGCTCAATGCTGTCCTGGGTGAGTTCTAACTTTTCTCCAGCTGCAATACGAATCTGCCACTCAACGAGGTCAAGTCCGGTAACGAGCTCAGTTACTGGGTGCTCTACCTGGAGGCGAGTGTTCATTTCAAGGAAGAAGAACTCTCCGTCTTGGAAGAGGAATTCAACTGTTCCAGCGTTGAAGTAACCACAAGCTTCTGAGACCTTTACAGCAGCTTCACCCATCGCACGGCGAACTTCTTCAGGGAAGTTTGGCGCTGGTGATTCTTCAACGAGCTTTTGGTGACGACGCTGTGCTGAGCAGTCACGTTCTCCGAGCCAGAGTGTGTTGCCATGCTTGTCGGCAATGACTTGCATTTCAATGTGACGCGGCCAGGTGAGGTAGCGCTCTACGTAGCATTCTGAGCGACCGAAGTAGCTAAGAGCTTCACGCATGGCACTCTCAAGAGCTGCTTCAGCTTCTTCAGCGTTATGAACAACTTTCATTCCGCGTCCACCGCCACCGTAGGCAGCCTTAATGGCCACTGGCCATCCGAATTCTTTTCCGAAAGAAATAACTTCTTTCGCGTTAGTCAATGTTTCGTTGCGACCAGGAACACCAGATACTCCGGCTTTTTGTGCAGCAATACGAGAAGAAATTTTGTCACCCATAACTTCGATTGCTTCTGGTGGTGGCCCAATGAAGGTCACTCCCATTTCAGTAATGGCGCGAGCGAAGTCGGTGTTTTCTGAGAAGAATCCATAGCCCGGGTGCACGGCGTCTGCACCAGACTTTTTGATGACGTCAAGAATGGCTTCAGTATTCAAGTAGCTCTCAGCGGCGGTAGATCCACCAAGGGCGTAGGCCTCATCGGCGAGACGTACGTGTAGCGCGTTACGGTCAAGTTCGGAATAGACGGCAACGGTTCCAATGCCCATCTCTCGACAGGTTCGGATCACACGAACCGCAATTTCACCGCGGTTAGCGATGAGGACTTTCTTAAGCACCTAAAACCTCCGTAAATGGACATTAATTCTTACCACTTGTCTCCTAAACCCTAGTGTTTATGGAGTGAACCCGATTACCTGGCGAGTTGAGCACTTTGAAGAAATCAACTCCACCAATACTTACGTATCAGTAAAGGCAAAAGAAGGCGCCTCTGAGGGCCTAGTGGCTCGTGCTGATTATCAGAGCGCGGGTCGAGGACGACTGGACCGCACCTGGGAGGCGCCACCACGCTCAGCGCTCATGTGCTCAATTCTTCTCTCACCACCAACATCACCAGACGAAATGCAACTAGTTGTAGCAGCGGTTGCGCTCAGTGCTCGTAGTGCGCTCGGTGCACTCTGCAGTGTCTACCCACAACTCAAGTGGCCCAATGACTTAATTGTTGATGACAAGAAAATTGCTGGACTACTCGCCGAGGTTGTTCAATCTGAAAATGGAATCACCATTGTCACAGGCATTGGGATAAATCTCACCGACAGTCCCGAGGGACTTCCAGCAACTAATGCACTGAAAGTTTCCGGTGTGACGATTACTCCAGAAGCTCTTCTGGAAAAACTTCTTGAAGAACTAAACATTCGCCGTGGACTGCTCGACACCGAAGCAGGTCGGCAAATGTTGCGAGCGGAATATGAATCAGTTCTCGAAACCATTGGTCGAAGCGTCATTGTTGAACAGAGTGACGCCATGTTCCCAGCCCTCGCAACCGGCATTGATGCAACAGGTCGACTGATTTTGAACGCTGCGGGAGAAGAGAAGATCATTTCGGTGGGCGACGTCATCCACGTGCGCCACGTTCAGGTGATTGCGCCATGACTCGCGTTCTCATAACTGGAGCTGCCGGTCAAGTAGGTGTAGACCTCGTTGACGTTCTCGGTGGCACCACTCCTCTAGGGGGAGACCGAGCGTTCCAACCAGACTCTTCTCCAGTTACAAAAGAAGAATTTGAAGTCCTAGGGCTCAACCATCACGACCTTGACATAACAAATCGCGATGCGGTTATGAAAGCCGTCGAAACGGCCAAGCCTGACGTCATTGTTCACTTGGCTGCCTACACGGCGGTTGATAAAGCTGAAACCGATCGTGATAACTGCTTCTTGGTGAACGCTCAAGGAACTGAATCGCTGTCACTCGCCGCCAAAGAAAATGGCGCTCACCTCATTGCAATTTCAACTGACTACGTGTTTGATGGCAACAAGGGGAGCGCCTACGAAGTTGACGACCAGACAAATCCCCTCGGTGTTTATGGCGCATCGAAACTTCTTGGAGAGCAACTCTGTTCAGATGCCGACACGATTGTTAGAACCTCGTGGGTTATGGGTGTTCGAGGAAAGAACGTGCTGCACGTCATTGCGGATCGTGCACTTTCAGGAGAAAATGTTCGATTCGTTGATGATCAAACTGGCACCGTAACGGTCGCCAGCGATTTAGCTAGAGCACTTGTCACATTGGTGCGAACTCGTCCGGGCGGAATCTGGCACGTTGCAAATACTGAAACAACAACCTGGTTTGAGGTTGCGAAGTTTGCTGGAGAAGTTCTTGGACGTGGAAACGACTTTGCAACGCCGATTAAGACGTCAGACTTATCTCCAGCTCCGTTGGCTACTCGACCCGTGCGGAGCGATCTTTCAACAACGAAGTGGAACAGTTCATTCTTGCCACTGCCTAACTGGCATGATGCAGTGACACGTTTACTAAATGACCGAGCCAGAAGGAACAGCTAATGAGTGATGTTTCTTCCAGAGTCGCTTGCGTCATTGTGGACTTCCATGCGGGCGCTGCACTCGCTGAGTGCATTGACTCGCTTCGACAAAATGGTGTCAGGCAAGTTGTCGTTGTAGAAAATGGCGAAGTCGGTTCAACTCCTCCGGCACTGGACGGACGTGACGTAGTACTTGTTGAGCCGCATCAAAATCTCGGTTACGGTCGCGGGGTCAATCGTGGGGCTGCTCAAACGGGTGAGTTCGAGTTTCTTCTTGTTTCCAATCCTGACGTTGTGGTCCACGAGAACGCCGTTGCTCGAATGGTGAAGTACTTAGACGAGCATGCAGATGTCGCTGTGGTCGGTCCTCAGATTAAGCGCCCTGATGCGAGTGTCTACCCATCACAGCGAGTGTTTCCAAACTTGTGGCTTGCGGCATTGCACGCCTTGCTGGCTCCAGTGTGGCCAAGTAACCCAGCCACCAAGGCCTACCGTTCTCCTAGAAGTGATGGAACTGTTGACTGGGTATCTGGCGCATGTTTTTTAATTCGAAGAAATGTCTTTGAAGAAATAGGTGGCTTTGACGAGCGGTATTTCATGTTCGCTGAAGACATGGCACTGTGTTGGCAAGTTCGTGAACACGGTTACGGCGTGGGCGCTTGCAGCGATGCTGTGGTGACTCACATTGAAGGACTATCTCGAAGCCGCGCCTCTAGAGAGATGCTCATTGCGCACCATCAGAGTGCTCTTCGCTTCGAGTGGCAGACCGCACGCGGTCTAAGACGTGTTTTAGCTCCGCTGGCATCGCTGGTGCTTGGGCTACGACTCGTACTGGTACTAGTGATTCGCCCGAAGGGCTAACTTCCTAAAACGCCTAGAATGTATCCAGGGCTGCGAGTGTGCTGTGGTTGAAAGTCGATGCTAGCCGCGGGCAAAACGACCCACGTAAGGCGTTTAACGACGCTGAGCATGGCGCGGTTTAGATGTAAGTCCTGCGTTGGATTGATCAAAGTGGTCATCCCCGGCGTAGGCGGGTGTGGGGTCAAAGACCAGGTCAGGCACTCGCAGCTCTAAAGCTTTAGAAGTACTAGTACTAAAGGTAAGTCACAACATGAGTGTGTTTAACAAGATTCTGAAGGCCGGAGAAGGCAAGCGAGTTCGTGAACTCGCCAGTCTCGTCGGACCAATCAACGAGCTTGGTGACGCCATGGCTGCCCTTAGCGACGAAGAACTTCGCGCCAAGACCGATGAATTCCGCGCTCGTCTAAACGACGGCGAAACACTCGACGACCTTCTAATTGAGGCCTTCGCTGTTGTTCGTGAAGGCGCAACACGCGTGCTTGGTCAACGTCACTACGACGAACAACTCATGGGTGGAATGGCACTGCACTTCGGCTGGATTGCAGAAATGAAAACTGGTGAAGGTAAGACACTCGTTTCAACTTTGCCGGTGTACTTGAACGCACTGGCTGGAAAAGGTGTGCACGTTGTAACGGTGAATGATTACCTTGCCACTCGTGACGCTAACTGGATGGGACAGCTGCACCGCTTCCTAGGCATCAGCGTTGGACGAGTTGGACCAGACCTCACTGAGTTTGAAGACAAGCGTCAGGCGTACGCGTCAGACGTGACGTATGGAACAAACACTGAATTTGGATTCGACTACCTACGTGACAACATGGCACGTCGCGCCGAGCACATGGTCCAGCGCGGTCACCATTACGCCATCGTCGACGAAGTTGACTCAATCCTTATTGACGAAGCACGTACGCCGCTCATCATCTCTGGCCCAGCGTCAGACGTGACGAAGCTTTACTACCAATTCTCAACAATCGTTCGATCACTTACTCGCGACGTTGATTACGAAGTTGACGAGGAAAAGAAGACTGTCGTACCAACTGAAGCAGGTATCGAAAAAGTTGAGAAGCAACTTGGTGTCAGCAACCTTTATGACGCAGTTGCGACAAATTATGTTCACCAACTCGGTCAAGCTCTTCGTGCCAAGGAACTCTTTCACCGAGACAAGGAATACCTTGTTGCTGATGGTGAAGTAAAGATCATTGACGAGTTCACCGGTCGCACCCTTGATGGTCGCCGCTGGTCTGACGGATTGCACCAAGCAGTTGAAGCGAAGGAACGCGTTCGCATTCAAGAAGAAAACCACACGTGGGCAACTGTTACCTTGCAGAACTACTTCCGCCTCTACGAAAAGCTTTCCGGTATGACTGGAACTGCTGAAACCGAAGCAGCAGAATTTGGAAATACTTACGGCCTCGTTGTTGTGCCAATTCCTACACACCGTGTCCCACAGCGCATCGACCAGGCTGACCTTATTTACAAGACGGAACAAGACAAGTTCAATGCCATTGTTGATGACGTTCGCGCGCGAAACGACAAGGGACAACCAGTACTTCTCGGTACCGCATCAGTTGAAAAGTCTGAACTTCTTTCGAAGGCGCTTACCAAGGCTGGTATTCAGCACGAGGTCCTTAACGCAAAACAACACTTCCGTGAAGCTGAAGTTGTCGCCCAAGCAGGTCGTAAGCACGCCGTAACAGTTGCTACCAACATGGCCGGTCGTGGAGTTGACGTAATCCTTGGTGGTAATGCTGAAGGTCTTGCAAACCGAGAAGTTCAGGGTAAGGGCTTAGAGCAGGGGACTGAAGAGTACGACGCCGCCTTCAAAGAATCATTCGCGAAGTGGAAACCACTGTGCGACGCTGAAGGAGAAGAAGTTCGTGCTGCCGGCGGACTCTACGTTCTAGGAACCGAGCGTCACGATTCACGACGCATTGACAACCAGCTTCGTGGTCGTTCCGGTCGTCAAGGTGACCCGGGCGAGAGTCGTTTTTACCTTTCACTCGAAGACGAACTACTTCGTCTTTTTGCAACTGGTGCAGTGTCATGGGTTATGGACCGCACCATGCCAGATGGTGAAGCCATTGAAGCCAAGATGGTTACCAAGGCAATCGAGCGCGCACAGAACGGCGTTGAAGGACGTAACGCTGAGATCCGTAAGGACGTTCTTAAGTACGACGAAGTAATGAACGAGCAGCGAAAAGTTATTTATGGTCGTCGCCAGCAGGTCATCGATGGTGAAGACATCCACGAGCAAGCATTTGAACTGATGGAAACGGTGCTTGAAGAGGCAGTCCTTAACCGTCTCGATTCAGAGTTTGATGAAGAGTGGGACATCAATGCATTGATGGTTGACCTTCAGACGTATTACCCAACAAAGATGTCGCTTGAAGATTTGAAAGCCTTTAACGACCGTGAAGATGTGATTGAAGCTGTGATCACTGAAGCGAAGAAAATATACGCTGAGAAGTCCGAGGGTTACGAAGGCGGACTCGAAACCGCTAAAGAAATTGAACGCGACGTTATGTTGCAAATTCTTGATCAGCGTTGGCGCGAGCACCTTTCTGACATGGACTACCTACGAGACGGAATTCACCTTCGCCAAGTTGCCCAGCAGGACCCACTCACCGCGTGGCAAAAAGAGGGTTACGCAATGTTCGAGCACTTGCTCGAAGAAGTAGATCGTGACTTCATTCGTTTTGTAACGCACGTTGAAACAACGCCAAATCCATCCTCTAATGATGACGCTGGACTTGCTCGTGCCCAGACGAATGCGAATGAAGTTGCCCCAGGTGCGACCGAACTTCCAGCTCACAAGGCCGGCGAGAAGGCACTGCCCAAGCAGGGCGACAAGATTGGCCGTAATGAGCCGTGCTGGTGCGCAAGTGGCAAGAAATTTAAGCAGTGCCATGGCCGACCATAAAGCTGAAAACGCAGTTCGCGAAGCCTCGACAGCGCTGGCTGAACTTGAGGTTCGCTGGAATGCGGCGAAAGAGTATCTAAAAATTGACCAGAGCCGTGAACGACACGCTGCTCTAAGTGTCGAAGCTGAAGACCCAAATCTTTGGAACGATCAAGATCACGCTCGTGAAGTAACTACTGAGCTCGGGCGACTTAACAATGACCTCGGATCATTTGATGCACTTCGAGCAGCACTAGACGACGGCGAAGTTCTGGCAGATTTTTCTCGTGAAGCTCTTTCATCTGGTGACGATCTCTCAATTCTTGATGAACTCACCGCAACTGTTTCGAAACTGGAACAAGCAATCAGCGCTCTTGAAACTCAGAGTCTCTTCAGTGGCCCGTACGATCAGAACGACGCAATTGTCGAACTTCACGCTGGTGCTGGTGGCACCGATGCCCAGGACTGGACTGAGATGCTGATGCGCATGTATTCACGCTGGGCCGAACGTCGTGGATTCGGAGTTGAATACGACGAAGTTTCTGAAGGACAAGAAGCAGGACTGCTTTCTGCCACGTTCATTATTAAAGGTCGTTTTGCCTACGGCTGGCTAAGTGCTGAGCGCGGCGTGCATCGTCTTGTTCGTATTAGCCCCTTTGACTCGCAGGCTCGACGTCAAACAAGCTTTGCGAGCTTTGAAATCACACCTCTTCTTAACGATGGTGCTGATGAAGTTGAAATCGATGAAAAAGACCTTCGCGTTGATACCTATCGTGCTTCTGGAGCGGGTGGACAGCACATCAATAAGACCGACTCAGCTGTTCGCATTACACACATGCCAACAGGCATCGTGGTCAGCTGTCAGAACGAACGCTCACAGCACCAGAATCGTGACCGTGCCATGCAAATCCTGGAAGCAAAGCTGGCAGAAAAGGCGCGTAGTGAGCGCCAAGCGGAAATGGATGCGTTGAGTGGGAACCGCGGAGAGAATGCCTGGGGATCACAGATCCGCAGTTACGTTCAGGCTCCGTATCAACTCGTTAAAGATCACCGAACCGACTTTGAAACTGGAAACGTTGAGTCAGTTCTTGATGGTGACCTAGATGGGTTCATGGAAGCAGAGCTTCGTCGCCAGCGCGCACGTTCATAGTTTTAAATTATTTTGATTTAATAGGCATCACCGCGACCTTTGTGTCGTGTGAAAGTGCGAGAAATCATAAAAATAATTGAAGACGACGGATGGATTGAAGTTCGACAAACGGGCAGCCATAGGCAATTCAAGCATCCATTCAAAAGTGGAGGAGTCACTGTCGCTGGGCATTTAAGTCGCGACTTGCCCATTGGACTTGCACGTGCAATCATTAAACAAGCTGGACTCAATCAGAGGAAATCATGACTCAGTACACAATAATTATTGAAAAAGCTGGGAATAATTTTGCTGCCTACGCACCAGATATTCCAGGATGCGTTGCTGCCGCGGACACCGTTGACGAAACTCGCGAGTTAATGCAAGAGGCACTAATCCTTCACATCGAAATGCTGCGTGAAATGGGTGAAGAAATTCCTATCCCTCATGTGCAGGCTGCCGTAGTCCAGGTTGCTTGACTTCTGTCGGCAGCCGAATCATTTTCTAAGAACTTTTAAAAGCCTTTAACCACTGTATTTTCTTGCACCAAAAATACTCTTGTCCTAACTAGAATGGTTAATACGTAGATATAAGTGTTTTTACATTTATCGATTGACCCAAGGGGGTGACCGTGATTCGTTTTGAGAATGTTTCAAAGACGTACAAGAACGGTACGCACGCCCTTAAGGACGTTTCACTCGACATTGAAAAGGGAGAATTCGTATTCCTTGTCGGATCTTCAGGGTCTGGAAAAACCACCTTCCTTCGACTGCTCCTTCGTGAAGAGACTCCAGACCAAGGTCGAATCCTCGAAGCTGGACGTGACATTGGTGATCTTCCAAAGTGGCGAGTCCCTTACCTTCGCCGAAACATTGGCTGTGTCTTTCAGGATTTCCGACTCCTCCCTAACAAAACTGTCTTTGAAAACGTGGCTTTTGCCCTTGAAGTGATCGGCCGTCCAAAATCAACAGTCGATTCACAGGTTCCCCAGATTCTGGAGCTCGTTGGACTTAGTGAAAAGGCCAACAGCTTGCCGAGCGAACTCTCTGGTGGAGAACAGCAACGCGTTGCCGTTGCTCGTGCCTTCGTGAACCGCCCGCTCATTCTTCTCGCAGACGAACCAACTGGAAACCTCGACCCGACAAACTCTGAGTCAATCATGGCGCTACTAGAGCGAATTAATCGCACTGGAACAACAGTTGTTATGGCTACTCACGATAAAGCACTCGTAGACCGCATGCGTCGACGCGTTATTGAACTCGACAAGGGTGAAATGATTCGTGACCAAGTGCGCGGTGTCTACGGCATTGATGAGGTTTCGAGCTAATGCGCGTCTATTTCCGTTACGCCTTTAAAGAAACCTTCTCTAACTTGTGGCGAAACCGCATGATGACAATTGCGGCGATTCTCACCGTGGCGGTTTCTCTTTCACTTGTAGGTTCAGCACTTCTTCTAAAGCAGAGTGCCGCGCAGGCTTCTGCGCAGTGGCAGCAGGGAACTCGAGTCACTGTATGGATGCAACCATCAGCTTCTGAAGGTGAAATTACGAGCATTCAAGGTCAGCTGGCTAATTTGCCAATTGTTAAGAACTGCGTGTTTTACACGCAACAACAGGACTACCAAGAAGCCGTGCAGCTTCTTCCTCGTTCAGAGTCTCAGGTCCTCACCGTTGCTGACATGCCATCGTCATTCCGCTGTGTTCCAGTAGTTCCGTCAGATGCTTTTGTTGTTGAGTCAACGTTTAACAATGAGCCTGGTGTGTACAAGGTCACCGCTCCGGAGCAACAGATTCGCCAAATGAATAAGGCAATCAGAGTTCTCCAAATTGTGTTCTTGGCACTTGCTGCAGTGTTGCTTCTTTCAGCGACTGTGCTGATCCTCAACACCATTCGCATGGCAATCTTCGCTCGACGCCGCGAAGTTTCTGTCATGAAGCTGGTGGGAGCGACTAACTGGTTCATCAGAGTTCCATACATAACTGAAGGCTTTATTCAGGGACTCCTTGGATCGCTGGTAGCCGTTGGTGCCGTTACAGCGCTTCATGTTTGGTACCCATTACACAATGAGTTCCAACTGAACACCAATGCGTTGCTGGGCACGAATGCGGTAGTGCTGGTCGTTGGAATTCTTATTGGATCAGTTGGATCAGCAATCGCGATCCGACGCTTCCTCGACGTTTAATTCGATTCTTCGAATTCAATCGATAGTGAATTAACGCAGTAGCGAAGACCCGTAGGGGTCGGACCATCGTCAAAGACGTGTCCTAAATGACCGCCGCACTTTGAGCAAAGAATCTCTGTACGCACACGGAATAGTGAGCGATCTTCTTTCTCAATGATTGTTCCTGGTTCGCAGGCATCAAAACTTGGCCATCCACAGTGCGAATCAAATTTTTGTCCGCTGTTAAAGAGGATCTGGTTGCATCCACCACAGGTGTACGTTCCATTGGCGTTGACATTTAGAAGTGAACCGGTGAAGGGTGCCTCAGTTCCTGCTTGGCGCAGTACGGCGTAACGCTCAGGTCCTAGTTCTTCTAGCCATTGCTCTTCGCTTTTTACAACTTCGTAGGTCATTAGTTCAATGTAGCGGTCTTAGAGAAAATTTGGACGTGGAGCTTCGGGAGCTTCGGGAGCAAATTCAGGCTGGTCGTTGAGTAGTCGTGACAGTGCGCCCTTAATGCCTTCGGGGTCCAGGCCAATTTCTGCGAGCAGCAGATCTGGTTTGTTTTGCTCGAGGTAGGCACGTGGCACACCGAGAATTCGAGTTGTTGGAAATGGCAATTCAAGTTCTTGGGCGCGACTTCTAACTTCAGACACCATGAGCGTGCCTGCTCCACCGTGGCGGGTGCCATCTTCAATGGTGATAACTCGTGCGTGCTTCACTGCATCATCAATCATGTTCGGATCTGGTGGAAGCACCCGTACGTCATAGAGCGTGACCTTTTTCGCGTCTTCTCCCATGAGCTTCAGGGCCGCGAATGCCGAGGTCGCCATCTTTCCAACTGCGAGCACGCAGAGCGAGCCGTCACCTTGTTGAATCTTTCGAGCTTCGAGACCGTCACCAGTTTTTCCATCGAAGGGCTGGGGCAACGTTTTTGCGAATCTGATGGCGCTTGGAGTTGAAAGTGAAAGTGCCTTCGCGAGCATGCCAGGAATCTCTTGCGTTGTTGATGGGGCAAAAATTGTCATGTTAGGAATTGCGAGGCAGAGTGCAATGTCCAAAATTCCGTGGTGACTTGGGCTATCGTCTCCAGTAATGCCTGCGCGGTCAAAGACGAAGACGACCGGAAGGTCCAAGAGACCTACGTCGAGGTTGGCTTGATCAAAGGCTCGTGAAAAGAACGTTGAGTAAAGCGCAACGACGGGCTTAAGTCCACCCATGGCCATTCCCGCAGCAGCGGTGACAGCGTGTTGCTCCGCAATTCCTACATCAAAGAAGCGCTTGGGGAACCGCTCTTGGAATCCGAGAAGTCCCGTGGGTCCTGCCATTGCTGCGGTGATTGCAACAATGCGCTCATCGGCGCTGGCCAGAGTGAGGAGAGCGTCTGAGAAAGCTTGAGTGAATGACTGAGGGGCAACTTCTTCATCGTTGAGTCGTGGCGGCAACTTGAAGTCGTGCATCTTGAGTTCATCATTTGTTGCCGGTTCGTATCCTCGACCCTTTTCAGTGAGAACGTGAACAACAATTGGACCATCCCACGTCGAGGCACTCTTTAGCGCGACCTCGAGGGCTTCAATGTTGTGACCGTTAATGGGGCCAACGTAACGCACACCGAGGTTTTCAAAGAATGCGTGTGGCGTTACTAGTTCACGAACTGCTTTTGTGAAACCGTGGAGTCCCGCGTACGCAGCTTGTCCTGCCTTTGGCATGCGAGGAACAAGTTTGCGAATGCGGTCTCTAAAGGTGAGGTATGACCTATTGAGTCGAAGTGTTGTTAGTTGCTCAGACAATTTAGAAATGGTCGGAGCGTAACTGCGTCCGTTGTCATTCAATATGATCACGACGCGCTGATCAGAGTGCCCCAGATTATTGAGTGCTTCGTAGGCCATTCCACCAGTGAGCGAACCATCTCCCACAACTGCAACTACGTGACGGTTTCCACCATGACCAATGAGTTCCTTCTTGGCTTCTAGGGCGACAGAAAGTCCGTGGGCGTAGGAGAGTGCTGTTGAGGCATGACTTGATTCAATCCAGTCATGCTCTGATTCATTGCGACTCGGGTATCCAGAGAGTCCACCGCGCTGGCGAAGATTTTTAAATCCGTATCGCCTACCCGTAAGGAGTTTGTGCACATAGGACTGGTGACCAGTGTCCCAGAGCAGGATGTCCTTTGGTGAGTCAAAGACGCGGTGTAGTGCCAAGGTGAGCTCGACAACGCCAAGGTTTGATCCCAAGTGTCCGCCAGTCGTGGTGACACTCGAGATAATGAATTCACGAATTTCTTGACTGAGCTGGTTGAGCTCATCGTATGAAAGCGCCTGAAGGTCGGCTGGCGTTTCAATAGTCGGAAGAATCATCCAGCCAGCCTACCGTTGCTAGTTATTTTTCGATTTGGCGTTACTACCCTCTAGTTGGCAGTTGCCAATGGGGCTGCGGAAGAGAAACTAACTGCTCCACCTTTTTCGCAACCTCCAAAATTTGCCACTCGCTGTGAGGACGGCCAATGATGCAAAGGCCCACAGGAAGCCCCTTAATTAGCCCCATGGGGACGCTCATGATTGGCCAGCCTGCAATAGCAGCGGCTCCAATTGAGGGGCTAGCGGCCCCTGGGTGACCGCCTGTTACCAAGTCGGTCTTCCACGCCGGACCGTAGGCGGGAGAAATGACTATGTCATAGCCCTCAAGGCCTGGAATGAGACAAGTTTCGGTCGCCCACTTCAAGTTGCGTTCACGTGCGAGCTTGTAGGACTCGGTTTCAGTGCCGCCTTTTTCAAGTGCCATGTCAAAGAGTTCATGAGCAAAATAAGACTGCTCAATTTCAGCGTGACGATCTTCAAAGTCGACCACATCTTGCAGGGAAGCAACTCCGCTACCAGGTCGATTCGATAAGTAACTCGACATGGAAGTAACTAATTCAGAAAGCAACACGTGAAGCTCGTCGTTACCCTCTTGTTCACCAGCCACTGCGAAGTCACGTTCTGCGACTTCTGTGCCAGTGATTTTTAGAATCTCGACAATGTTTTTGAAGCATGCATCGGTTTCAGGGTGACCAGTCATCCATGTAGGCGACATAACAATTCGTGGGTTCGCCATGGAGTCTGGCTTAGACGTGCTGCTGAGAACGCTGTAGAGAAGAGCGACGTCATCAACACTTCGCGCCATTGGACCAGGACTGTCTTGGCTTGGGCTAATGGGAATTACAAATTCACGAGACACTGTGCCAACGGTTGGCTTAAGTCCTGCAACACCGTTGAGTGAAGCGGGACAAGTAATGGAACCGTCGGTTTCAGTTCCTATTCCTAGGGGGCTCAGTCCACCAGCGAGTGCTGCACCAGTTCCTGAAGAAGAACCTCCGGCAGAACGCTCGAGGGCCCATGGATTAGCGACGAGTCCACCAGTTGCACTCCAACCACTAGAAGACCTGGTTGAACGGATGTTGGCCCATTCGCTCAAGTTCGTGCTGGCAAGAATGATCGCACCAGCTTCTTTAAGACTGACAACCAGTGGTGCATCACGAGTAGGTCTGCCAATGAGAGAAGTAGATCCAGCGAGACCCGGAAGTCCAACTGCTTCAATGTTGTCTTTAATGATTACTGGCACACCGTGTAGCGCACCACGTGAGATCCCTCTTGCTCGCTCATCGTCTCGTTCTCGTGCCACGGACAGAGCTTCTTCGTGTACCGCTGCAATCGAGTGCAATGAAGTGGGAGTGCCGTCGACGTCGATATTTTGGATACGTTCGATCAGTGCAGTCACTAATTGGCTAGAAGTAAGGCTTCCACTCTCAAAGCGAGAAATTACTTCTTGCGCGCTTAAATAAGCGAGTTCGGAACTCGATGAATGTGGATCAGCCATGGTGTGCTCCTAAGAGTTAGTCAGCAGATTTTGGAGCGGGTGCGGAGGGCGCAGGGCTCGCGGCAGGAGCAGGAGTTGATGCTGGAGGAGTCGTTGAAGAACTCGCACCACGGCTGTCGTTCTTGTAGAAGCCACTGCCCTTGAAAACAATGCCCACGGCAGAGAACACTTTTTTCAGATCCCCACCACAGTGCTCACACGTTGTGAGTGGAGCGTCCGAGAACTTCTGGACGGCCTCAATGCGCTGATGACAGCTTTGGCATTCATATTCGTACGTCGGCATAATGCTCCTGAATCGAACTTCGGACTACTTATCGTAATACCCCAGTGACTTGGCTGACACCGGCCATTTACAGGGCGAATCGTGAGGTGTCACAACCTGGCTGTACTCTCGGTATCGAGAGAAAAGGTGACGGTTCATGGCCCCAAAAACAAAAGGTGGAGATCCGAAGCGCGATCGCTTGATGGCCCTTGTTTTGCTGTTGCAGAACGCCACCAAGGACAATTCACTCACCCAAGATGAAATCATCAGAGACCTCACCATTGATGACCCCAAGAGCAACAAGCTCATCAAAGCCTACGAAGGCGATCGCTTAGCGACTCGACAGAAGTTTGAACGCGACAAAAAAGACATCCGCTCGAATGGAATTCAGATTGAGACCCAAGTTGCTGACGATGGAACTTCTGGCTACTGGATTGAGAAGGACTCAATGGCAGCGGTCGGAATCATTTTTAATGAGCAAGAAGAGAGAGTGGTTCGTTTAGCGCTTCGCCTCTACGGCTTTGGAAAATACGGCGCATTTAGTATTTTCAACGACGGCCCCGGAACCGATGGCTCACTGGCAATCTCGAATTACTACAACCCACTTGTTCGAGCCGTCAAACTGCAACGTGCAGTGAGTTTTGAATACCGCTCGTCAAAACTTAAAACTCGTGTTGTTGAACCACTACTCATCGCCACCTTTGATGGTTCTTCGTATCTAGTTGCTAGAACAAAGGACGAGGGCGTCCTGAAGAGTTACAAAATTGATCGCATTACTTCAATGCCTGAAGTTCTGTCGCACAAATTTGATGTGAGCGAAGCAGATAAGAGGAATGCCGAAAGCTGGTCACCTAACTTCGCCAAAGCTGAAAAGCCGATTGTGCTCATGGTTGTTGCAAAGAAAACGTACGCAGAACTAATTGTCCAGCAACAGCCACAAGCGACTTCCAGGGTGAAGAAGAGTGGCCAAGTGGAAATCACGATTCCCTTTGATTCGCCACACGCCGCCATGCAGTTCTTGCTGCAGTCCGGTGAGCGAATTGTTCTAGAAGAACCGAAGGACATCAGGAAAGAACTCAGCTCATGGCTGAAAGAAGTCAACAAGGGGAGCACGCCGTCAATTGAGGGGCTCGTCTTTTCTGAACCAGAAAAGTCAGATGTCTTAGGTCAAACCTTGCTCTTGTTGCACGCCGTGTACGCAAGTCCAGAGGGTTTAACTGTTGGTGAACTCTCAACTCGATTTGCCATGGAACCTTCAGATGTTCGACGCATCATGGACCGGCTCTATGCGCTCGAAATTGCAACAGGAACTAATAATTTTCCTGCCCTCCTCACCAAGATTGACGATGAGGAAGACGACGATCCAAATTCTCTAGAAATCCTCTACACCCCTGATTCGCTCAAAACAGATAATGGATTCGCGTTACCTAACTCACTGATGTGGCGCGACGTTTTCGAGCTCAATGTCGCACTTCGTGAGACTTCTCGTGTTTACTCCGATAGTGCGATCTTGTCGGCGATAGAAAAGTTAGAAGCGGCGAGCGGTGTCTACCTAGGGGCAGAATCAACTTCTGTTGAAACATTCATTCCAGAGATAACCAACGCGGTGAATAGCAAGCAACAAATCACCATCCAGTACACCCCTGGGCAATCTGACGAAGCTCGCGAAAGGGCAATTGAGCCGAGAGACATCAAACGTCTCAATGGGCACACGTACGTCCGAGCGTTCTGTTCAACGAGCGAAGGCTGGCGAACATTTCGTGTTGACCGCATTAGCGCAGTCCTGTCTACAGCACCAGCTACACAGCAGCGACCAAGCGACGTCGAAGAAAACTGGTTGACACAAATTGGCTCAGGTGGCGAAGAAGTAATTGTTTTTGTCGATGCAGATTCACGGTGGCTATTCGAGCCCCTACCTGGAGCTCGTTGGTCTGTCACTAAGGATGGCGAGAGTGCAGTCATGTTCAGAGTTTCTGATGAGGAATTCCTAAATAACCTCATGCTGCAAGCAGGACCTGGTGCTCGCGTTGCTACTCCTAAGTTCAAAAAAGCTGGCCACGAGCTAGCAAAACGGATACTGAAGAATCTCTAAAGCGACAGTTGGGTACCTCGAAAGAGGTATCCATGATTCACGTTTCATCAATCAGAAATAATGACCCTCGATACTTCACGAGCGACCGGGCGCTTGAGCTTGACGGCATACGACTTGGTGGCGCTGGTTGGTGGATCCGAGGTGAGGGGGATACTGAAGACCCCGACGCGATTCGAAAAGTTCTCACGACAACAGATCGCTCAAGCAAGTACGGCTATCAATTGATAATTGCGGCTCCACGACCGGTCTCAATTCTGATCGCAATAGACCGCGATAGCGCTCCAGCGATAATAAAAAGTCACCAAAATGCTGTGGCGGGAGCGGTTCAGTATCTCGAAGACAGGGGTGTGGCTTGGGCTGATAGGAGGAATGGGGAATCAAAACTGGTCTCCTCGAAGTGGGAAGAAGTAGTGAGCTTCACCCATGGGGTGAATCGAAGAGGAGACCCGCACTTGCACGACCATGTTTTGGTCGGTGCACGCCCTGCAGAGAGCAACAATGTGCTCGATTCGAGAGGTCTCTTCTCGCATCTAAAAGCTGCTGACGCAATTTACCGATCTGAGCTTCGAAGTCAAATTGCAGAGCGAACTGACTGGGTACCGAGAAGAACCTTCGAAGGTGTTGAGCAAATTGAAGGCCTTGACCTTGGATACGTCAAGCTCTGGGCTGGCAACAAAGATTTTTCTACGGAAGCAAAGCAGCAATGGACGCGTGACCAAATCCTTGAACGCTGGGCGACTGACTTAAGTCGATTCAGCGAACGTGGACCTGCACTGATCCCTCAACGTGAAAAGAGGGTCATCGATGAGCACACTTTTGCGGGTTCGTTTGAAGGCCTTGAGTATGTGAACAGAGCCTCAATTGTTAAGTCATGGGCTAACGCTGCGCCCTATGGACAGAGTTACAAGGAGATGGAAATTGTGATCAATGAGCTCTACCCAGAACTCATTGATTCATCTGGTTACATGCAGGAGGCAGTGAGTCTTTCTGATGCAAGAATGACCTCAAAAGTTCGTGAGCACGGAGCTCGACCACTGCAAGCGAGAGACCTTGAAAATTGGCGGTCTCAATCACGTTCAAGACCAGGGCTCTGGCTCGGACTATCGAGATAAGCAAGAAATCTTGGATCACGAAATGAAGGAGTAAGCCGAGTCCAAGTCATTGACTTATTTGCATGCAGTGTGAGGGCCATTGATGGTCTGCCGCGTGCCAGCTCGCCAATCGTCGCTGCGTCGCGTTCGTGCCACGAGTTTGAATGACCATTCTTCTTTCCTTTTTTGTCTACTTGATGTGATGTGGTTTTAATTTGCTGTTTTCCCGCCAGGTTGGACAAAAGTTGGAGTGTCGCGGGATCTGCAATCCCCGGGAGAATTAGTGCTGTGGGAAATAACGACAAGAATCCATCGGCCGAGCGGCCCCAGCGCTCCCTCGCTTGGCTCAAATCTTGCAGACAGGCAAGTGTAAGAACGCCTTGTCCGCCGCCTTCAGAAACAATCCCGGCAAGTCTTGGCAGTGGGGCTACATTGGCAAGCTCATCGAGCGCAAGAAGCAACCTGGCGCCATCTTGGTGGCGGTCATAGGTTGCATGAACAACCTCTTCTACAAGTCCAACTACGAGAGGAATTGAGACTGCCTGGAACCTGCTGGGTGAAACAATGTGTAATTGATTTGGACCACTTAAGAATTCATCTATGTCAAGACCTCGGAGCTCAGATGCTTCTCTTGATGCATCACTACGCATACCCGCAAAAAATCCAGATGCGGTTGACCAAATTGAAGATCGTTCTCTTTCTTCTGTAGCCATCACTCCTCGAAATAGCGCACTGCTGGCATGTTCGAATCCATATTTTTCTCCCAGCACTTCCGCTACACCGTGACTATTTCGTTCATCAATTTGTGTACAGAGTTGTGCCATCGATAATTTCTCAAGGGCGGCGTAATGCATCAGAGGAGCAACAAGTGCACTCGCGCGCTCTGTCCAGTGATCATCAGACTGACCTGAGTTGCCTCGCCTCGCGACGTCAACGAGGCTTCGAGTTGCCAAAATTGATCCATCCCAGGTCTCAGATTGTCTAATTGGTGAATATCCAATTTTTTCTACTCCAGGCGGTGTTGGCACGATTCCAGACGGATCGAAGAGTAAATTCGCACCTTTTCGACGTGACTTCGACATCAGTTGCAGTACATCATCCTTGGTTGATGTGATGACACAAGAATGTTCGCTCATCAGGAGATTTGGAATGATAATTGAGCTTGTTTTTCCGCTCCGACTCGGCCCTAATACGAGTGTTGAACGTTCATTGCCACTCGATACGTCACCTAATTCACTGCGACCAAAATAAATTCCACGATTGAATTCCACGACATACAACTGTCGGAAAAAAGTCTTAAATGCTTGACATTGGTGTGAAAACCTAGTGAACTTTATCTTGTCCTTCTGCGGAGGAGGCCAAAGAAGTATCTAGGTGCTTGCTAGCAACTCGTAGATACTTCTCTCTTCTGCTTAAGAACCGTGCACTGCGTTTGGTCGCCGTACAGCCGTGAGGCTGGGTGGTACACAATCGAGTTCATGTCGACTTATTAGTTCCGTTAAGCGTGAACACCACAGTGGTGTGATCGTGGTCTAATAAATCAACGATAAACCCTAGGAGGGTAAAGTGGCACCAGCTGCGAAGAAGAAGGCTGCACCTAAGAAGGCTGCACCAAAGAAGGCTGCTAAGCGCAAGCCAGCTGCAAAGAAGGCTGCAAAGAAGACAGCTAAGAAGGCTGCCCCTAAGAAGGCTGCTGCAAAGAAGACAGCAAAGCGCAAGCCAGCTGCAAAGAAGGCTGCTGCAAAGAAGACTGCAAAGAAGGCTGCACCAAAGAAGGCTGCAAAGCGCAAGCCTGCTAAGCGCAAGCCAGCTGCAAAGAAGAAGTAGTCAAACACCCTTAGGGGTATTTGTAACTAAACGGGGGCTTCGGCCCCCGTTTAGTTCTTTATAGAGTTACTTCAGATCTGAAGGCTCATCAACGTCGAAGCCCCAGGGGCTATCCAGAATCGTCGAAAATTCAATGCCTAGGCGCTGCGCCTCTTGTTCGTGAAGAATTCTGGATCCAACACCGTAGTGAAAGCGAAAGTCAAGCCCCGTAGGGAGGCTGAGAACGTTGGTCCCAGATGCGTGGTGATCGCTCACAATGGTGATTGCTGCTGTTGGAGAAAAGTCACTCAAGCCTTCTGGGTTTTTTAGGTCTCCATGGACGACGTGCAAGCGTTCGTAGCGAAACCCGAGTGCAGCGTACGCATTTGAAACTGCTTCATTTAGCCCACTCGAGTGAGATTCAACTACTTCAATTCCAAGTTTCGTTGCGAATGAAGTTATCTCGGGGCTTTCGCTTAGTACGAGAACTTTTCTGGTGCCACAACTTTGCAGCACGCCACGAGCAAGTTCTTCGGCGAGTTTGCTCACATTGAGAGTCGTGTCTTTACGAAGTCGGTCTTTAGCCAGGTCAAACTGCTTTAGAGGCACCAAGAACGCGTCGTAGGTCATTGATTAATGCTAGACACTCTCTACGTACCCAGATACCTATGACTCTTGAAACGAACGATCTACTTGCCTTTGAAAGGCCGCTTATTGCGCGAGGAGAAATTGTCGTTGGCCTCGACGAAGTTGGCAGAGGAGCACTCGCTGGTCCATTAACCGTGGGCGCTGTTGTTATTACAGAGATAACCAATCCACCCTCTGCGCTCACAGACTCAAAACTGCTCACGGCGAATCGTCGCGAGCAGCTGCAAGAACCAATAAAGCAGTGGGCGAGTGCATGGTCTCTTGGCTCAGTTAGCTCAGAAGAAATCGATGAGTGGGGACTTCGCCTGGCGCTTGCTGTTGCTGCTACTAGAGCGGTGCAAGGCCTTGACGTGGTGCCAACCCATGCGCTTATCGATGGTTCATTTAACTTGCTCGACGCTCCGGCTGACGTGAAGTTTGGAAGTTCACCAGCACCGGAATTGCTCTATTCAAAGATTCCTCACACCACCATTGTTAAAGGCGATCAAAAGAGCGCGACGATTGCCGGTGCATCGGTACTCGCCAAAGTTGCACGAGATGCATTTATGACGGAGCTAAGTGAAGAATTTCCTGCCTACGGATGGGCTGGGAACAAGGGCTACGGTGCTGCTGGACACTTAAACGCGTTGAGCGAATTTGGCGCAACTGTCTTTCACCGGCGGTCATGGAATTTGCCTGAGTTTCAAGGCAAAAAAATAGTCCCCATTTCGCTTTTTCAAAGGCAAATGTCTGGGGAGTGACACAAGATTCGCATTACACTTGTCAGGTGACCAATGTCCTATCTGTTAAAGACTTAAAGACCGAATTTCACATGAGAACCGGCAACGTAGTTGCCGTTGATGGCGTGAGCTTCACTATTGGTGAAGGTGAATGCGTAGGGCTCGTAGGAGAGTCTGGCTGTGGTAAAACCACCATTGGAATGTCAGTCATGGGACTTCTCCCTGGCACCGGACACGTAGTTGGTGGCTCAATTGAGCTCCTCGGACAAGACATTGCCGGGTTTGACGAATCGCAGATGCAAAAGGTCCGTGGCAACCAGGTCGCCATGATCCCTCAAGACCCAATGACCGCTCTAAACCCGACCATGACAATTGGTCGACAAATCGCTGAAGGCTTTATCTGGCACCGTGGGTGCAGTGAAGAAGAGGGTCGCCAAAGGGCGATTGAAGTGCTTCGCATGGTCGAAATGCCACAGCCAGAAGAACGCCTTGATCAGTACCCACACGAACTATCTGGTGGACTTCGCCAGCGCGTGATGATTGCCATGGCACTCGTGTGTGAACCGAAACTGCTTATTGCTGATGAACCAACGACCGCGCTTGACGTAACAATCCAGGCTCAAATCTTGAACCTGATTGACCGACTTCGCCGGGATCTAAAGATGGCAGTTCTTCTCATCACGCACGACATGGGTGTGATTGCTGGACGCACTGACCGTGTTGTTGTTATGTACGCCGGTAAAAAGGCAGAGCTTGCAGTAACTCGCGATCTCTTTGCCGAGATGCGCCACCCCTATACCCAGGCGCTCCTTAGTTCTGTCCCTGACATCAGCTCCACTGAGAAGCGTCGCCTCCTTTCAATTTCAGGACTTCCACCTGACCTTTCCAAGGAACTAGTCGGATGTCGCTTTGCTCCACGCTGCACGTTCGCAACCGATACCTGTCGCCAGAGTGAGCCACCACTTAGCCAAGAAGGGCAGCACGAGTTTGCTTGCTTCAATCCAGTCAAGGGACTCGGCATCAAAGTTCAGCAACGCCTGGTAGAAACATCGTTCAACGCTGAAACATCAGCGACACTTCTCGAAGTAAAGAACTTGGTCAAGTTGTATCCACTTCGCTCTTCAGGTATTTTTTCTCGCAGCAAAAAGAATGTGAACGCAATTAGTGATGTTTCTTTCTCCTTGCGCGCAGGTGAAACCTTCGGTCTAGTGGGAGAATCCGGTTGCGGTAAAACTACGACCGCCAAGGTGATTGCCGGACTTGAGGCGCCAACGAGCGGCTCGGTGAATTTTGAAGGAAAGGCTTTGGAGAGCCTTAAGGGCAAAGAGAGACTGGCTGCACGCAGGAACGTTCAAATGATGTTCCAAGATCCTTATGCCTCGCTCAATCCTCGCCAACCAGTTGGCTCAATCCTGGAAGAGCCTTTCATTATTCATGGCGAAGGAACAGCCAAAGAACGTAGAGAGAAAGTCATTAAGTTGCTGGACCTCGTTGGTCTTTCAAAGAACGCACTTCTTCGCTACTCGCACGAGTTTTCTGGTGGACAGCGTCAGCGAATTGGTCTGGCTCGTGCCATTGCGCTCAATCCAAAATTGTTGGTTGCCGACGAACCTGTAAGTGCGCTCGACGTTTCGATTCAGGCTCAAATTCTTAACTTGATCAAAGACCTTCAGTCAGAACTTGATCTGTCGCTTCTCATCATTAGCCACGACTTGGGTGTCATCCGCTACATGGCTGACACGGTTGGAGTTATGTATCTTGGAAAGCTGGTTGAAGTTGGGCCGTCCGAGAGCATTTACATGAACCCAGTGCACCACTACACGCGTGGACTGCTCGATGCAGTTCCACAGCCTATGGACGCCCTGAAGGCACAGGAAGGCTCTACGAAGCTGCTCAAGGGCGAACTGCCATCGCCGGTGGACCCTCCATCAGGATGCAGATTTAGGACTCGCTGCCCAATGGCAACGGACATTTGCACTAACGAAGAGCCGCCGATGCAAGAGTTCGGAGCGAACCACTTCTCAGCGTGCCACTTCCCACTGCGCCAGCCAGTGAGTATTCGTTAATTAGCGCTTTTGAAGGCGGACTTCGAATCCGTCTCTAAGTGCGTCACCAATGTAGTTAAGTGAGAGCACGACAACAACAATGCACACTGCCGGTGGAATAATTTCCCACCAATAGCCCTGTGCGGCAAATGGAACACCGTTATTGAGCATTGAGCCCCAGTCGGTATTTGGAAGTGGAATACCGAGACCGATGAAGCCAAGTCCCGCAAGCGCGAGGATTGAGTCAGCTACTGAGAATGTTGCAATCACGACCATTGTTCCAACGGTGTTTGGCAAGATGTGGCGAAGGATAATTCTTCGAGACCCTCCACCCATTGTTTTAACTGCAGAGACAAACTCACGTGACTTAAGACTGAGTGTCTCACCTCTAATAAGTCGAGCAGAACCAAACCATCCGGTGAGCCCAAGGGTCAAGATGATGATCGTGGTCGACTGACCGAAGAGCACAACAATCACGATGATCAAAAAGAGTCCGGGAACTGAGAGCCCAACGTCTACGAAGCGCATCATGAAGCTGTCGAGAATTTTTCCGCGGTAACCAGCAACAGCACCATAAATTGAACCGACAGTTACTGAAATAACACCCGCTAAGAATCCAACAGTAAGTGCGGTACGCCCACCAAGCATCAAGCGTCCGATGACATCGAATCCTGATGGGTCGGTTCCAAGAATTGCTGACAATGAGTGGAACCAGGGGAAGTTATATGGAGACTGTCCATTAATCGTCGTCGAGGAAATTGCGAAAGGGTCGCTTTGATTGGTGCGGTAGAGGAACGGTCCAACAAATGAGAACAGAATCATGAAGCCAAGCACGAAAAGAGAGACAACCGCGAGCTTGTTCTCACGGAAGGTCCTCCAAATCAGTGTTAAAAGACTTCCTTCGTCGCCAATAGCTCCAGCATCTTTGTCCTGGATCAGGTCAGCGTTGTTAGTTACGTCGCTCATTGCTTAGTTCCCCTTGCTTCCGATGCGAATTCGTGGGTCTGCAACTGCGTAAAGGAGGTCAGCAACAATTGAACCGAGAACAGTAACCACGGTTGCGATAATTGTTGTTCCAACCACTGTTGGCATGTCTTGTGACGTCGCAGCTCGGAGAGTAAGTAGTCCCATTCCGGGAATGTCGTAGAGCGTTTCAGTAATAAGTGCTCCACCAACCACAGCTGGAAGACTCAATCCAATAATTGTCACGATTGGGAGCATTGAGTTTCTGAGGGCATGTTTACGAATCACAAGCTTCTCAGGGAGACCTTTTGCACGAGCAGTCTTGATGTAGTCCTGGGTCAAGGTGTCGAGCATTGAAGAGCGCTGGAATCTACTGAGACCTCCAACTCCCAAGAGCGAAAGCGTCAGCACCGGAAGTATGTATTGGCGAGGTGAAGTGAACAGCGAAAAGACACCAGTATTAGTAGCAACCGTGACGGGGAAGATATGAAACTTGATGGCGAAAATTGAAATTAACGTTTCACCAATCAAAAACACCGGTGTTGCATAAAGAATGAACGTAATTAGCGTTGCGAAGTAGTCGATTCTTGTGTTTCGACGCTGAGCCTGGAAAATTCCAAGTGGAATTGCCAAAAAGAATTGAAAGATCAGCGAAACGCTAACGAGCACCAATGTGTGACCTAGGGCAGACTTAATGAGGTACCACACAGGGGCACTTTGGGTGATTGAGTTCCCGAGGTGAAGTTGAGCGATCTGCAATAGGTAATGCCACCACTGATAGAAGAGCGACTTGTCGAGTCCATTGTCAATGTTGAACTGCCTGATTGAGCGTGGGTTGGCTCTGTTCCCGAGAGCAACTACTGCGGGTCCTCCAGGTACAAAATGCTCCAAAATAAACGTCAAGGTCACAACGATAAGCAGGACGAATAACCCTTGGTAGATGCGTTTGGTCAAGTACGAAAGCACGTTGCAACACTACTACTAAATGCAAAAAACCCTCCGGATTGCTCCGGAGGGTTTTTTGTTTCTAGAACTAGCTAGAAGTTACAACTTGTTACTTCTTGTACCAAAGTTCAGCGCGTCCGTATCCAGTTGCCTGAGGTACGTAGCCACCGATGTTGTTCTTAACTTCGATAAGACCAACAGTCCAGTTCTGCCAAACGTTTGGTGGGTTCTTCTGAAGTGCTGTCTCGTACTGAGTAAGCGTTGCTGATCCATTGATAGTTCCAAGGATCAACTTGTCGATTGCAGCATTTGAGAAGTCACCTGAGTTAGATGCAGCACCTGAGAGCCATAGTGGCTCACCAGTTGGGAGGAATCCAGGTGCGTAAATCCAACCTGATCCTTCGTACATGTCCCAGTTGGTTGTACCGTTCACGTCGTTACCAACAGTCGTGTTGAATGACTGAGTGTTGATTACAAGGTCAATGCCATTTGCTTTAGCTGATGACTGCCAAAGCGTCATAGCTGCCTGACCTTGGGTGTCACCAAGTGTTGTGGTGTCAACTTTGACTACGAACTTGGCCCCAGCGTCGATGCCGGCTCCACACAGTGAAGCTGTTGCGCAACTCCAAACACCGTTGCTGTCAAGAACCCATCCATGCGCCTTCATTGCCGGGGCAATGTTGCTTGCCTTGTACGGGCTGACCTTCTGGTGTGAACTGTACTTACTTACTGGGTATGGAGGAAGTGGTCCTGGAGTTGGGTAGCCATATCCACGGTAAGGACCGTTGATGATTGCTGCTCCTGGGTACGAGTCATTCAGTGCCACACGGATGTAGCTCTGAGCGAAGAGCGCCTTACGAGGTGTGTTGTCGCCAGCACCAATTGTGGCGTCATCCTGGGCACCGGTGTTCTTCGAGTCTTGGTTGATTGGACCGTATCCAACTGACCATGAGTATGAAGTCACGAGGTGGTAACCACTTGCCATTCCTGAAATCACGGCCTTTGGTGCTTGTGACAAGTTAGTAATTGGGTTCGCACTTGAACTCGGTGCTCCACCAATGTCAACTTGACCACTAAGAAGCAAGTTAAGGCAGTCACCGGTTGATGACTGGCAAGGAATGACGTTGATCTCTGTAGGCGACTTCGCGTTGCGTGGACCAGCGTACTGAGGGTTGCGCACTTCGGTGTAAGCACCAGTCGCGTAGTTCCATGTGCCAATCTTCCATGGTCCGTCGATCACGCTGAATAGCTGACCGACAGTTGTAGTCATATCTCCATAGTGAGTCGGGTCGTAGCCAAGAGCGTTCATTGTGTTGCGAACTTCCGTGCATGTCTTAGCCATGTCGATGTTCGCAGCAGGAATGATTGTCGGTTCACCGTAAGGGTCAGTGAATGTTGAAGTCGGACCACTTGCTGTTCCAGCGCCGATGAATGTAGACGACCAGCATCCAGCAGTCTTCAATCCGATGTTTCCACCGTTCCCACTAGCTAGCGTTGAAGTTGTGTAGGCCTGTGATGGATCCCATCCACCAGGAACAACGTCCCATGCCTGTGGCATTGGCGTCACTTCTGAAAGTGGGTTGTAAAGCAACCATGTTGGATCAACTGGAGATACAAAGTTCATAACAATTGTGTTCGACTTTGAAACCTTGGCAGACGCCAAAATGTCTGGGATTGTGATCGGAATACCGTTTGCGGTTCCGGAGTAGTTACCGTACTGACCAGGGTCAGCAGCCATGATGTTTAGCCATTCCATGATGTCCTTGGCTTGAACTGGAGCACCGTTAGACCACTTGTAGCCAGGCTTCAATGTGATTGTCGCAGTCTTGTTTCCGTTTGACATAACTGGAAGTTGAGCGAGTGACAATTGTGGGTCAACGTTCACACCACCGGTTGCATCTCCGTACCAGTAAAGAGGACGGTACAGTCCAATTTGGATTCCACCATTTGACTGAGTGAACTTGGCACCCGGCATGTATGGATATAGGTAGTTAGGCTTCGAGCTTGTTAGCTGACGCTCATTCACGGTCCAGCTAAATGTGCTTGCGTGTGCTTTGGCAACTGGAACAATAATTCCAATCATCAAAATTGCGCCCGCAAGAAACAAATTCAGCTTTGTTCTTAAGCTAAGTGCTTTAATCATTTTTCTCCCCTGGTTGATCTTCGATCAATCCCTAGTGCCATTTGGCCCATACGCGAGATTACACATTTATGTTCACGGAGAGCAAACATGGAGTTCACTTTGAGTTCATCAAAGCAATTTTGAGCTAAATAGCATCTGACCAGTACTTATGAAAGTGAATGCTAGATTATTTCTGAAATGGAGCTTTGCTCAAAGTGGAATCCACTGGCCAGCAGTTGATTCGGCAATACACGAGTACTCGAAAACACCAGTTGATCAGCCATTTCAGTACCCAGTACGGTGTTGAGTGCAATTTTTGGCACCGAAAACAACACCGGGCGCCGAAGTATTTTGCCCAAAGTGCTTGTTAGCTGGCTGTTAGTTACCGGTTCAGGCGAAACAAGGTTGAATGGCCCAGTCAATTTGTTGTCAAGAATCCAAAGAATTGCGCGGACTTCGTCGTTGAGCGAAATGGGGCTGATCCACTGCTTGCCCGAACCCAGTTTTCCGCCGAGGCCAAGTTTGAACAAGGGGAGCTGCTTCTTCAATGCACCGCCAGCTCGTGACATAACAATCCCAGTTCGAAGTAGGGCAACACCTGATTCGCCTTCAAGTTTCAGTGCAGCGTCTTCCCACTCTTTGCACACTTCAGAAAGAAAGCCACTTCCAAGGCTTGAGGATTCGCTGAGAACTTCATCGTCTCGATTGCCGTAAAAACCAATCGCTGATCCGCTGATCAAGTGAGGCACGCCACCTGGCATTGCGCGAAGCGTCGCGACAAGAAGATTTGTTGAGTTTGTTCTGGAGGAAAGAATTTCCTTCTTTCTCTTCTCGCTCCACCGCTTGTCACCAATGCCCGCTCCAGCGAGATGAATTACTGCATCAAGCTGTCCAGCATTCTTCAAATCGTTCTCATCTACATGACCGCTACTCGGGTCCCAGCGAATTATTTCTTTTGACGAACTCGCTGTTTGTGGCCGAACGAAAAGAACAACTTCATCGCCACGTTTTTTTAAGGCACTAACAAGTTCAGTTCCAATGAGTCCAGAAGCTCCTGTAATTCCTACGCGCATGTTTGCCTCCATAGTTCAGTAATCAGATCAGAAAGTTGATCCGGATTTTGAAGATGAGCGCCATGATTGGCTTTTTCAATGGCAATAGTTTTCATTGATGGAACAATTCTGTTTAGTTCCTTACAAAGAGCGATGTAGTACTCACCAATAATTCCGTCTCCGTGAATGTAAGCAGAAGGAGTCTTCAGTTTCGTGATGTCGAACGGTGCTTCATTCGTTCTGAGTGCAGTGAGGTCTGAAAGAAGGCCCTCGCCGTCTAGAAGTCGAGATTCTCGTTCTTCTTCACTAAGTTGGTCCCAGATTTTTCTTGAAACCATGCGAGTGAAAAAATATTCCACTTCGTAGCGTGCGTCGTCAGTGAGTGGCGCTCGATTAAGTTCCCTGTGAAGTACCCAGGGTGTTGGAGACTCATACGTGACCACAAGGTCAATGAGGTCAGGATGCTTAATTGCAACACCTTGGGCAATTACGCCACCGTAACTGTGTCCGAACAAAATGACTGGTCCAGTTTGCGCCTGCGCGATTTTGGTCAAATCCTCGATGTGCATTTCGAGGCCGAGTGGCTGAAGGTCTCGAGAGCTCTGGTACCCACGTCGGTCGTAAGCAATAAGGTCAAAATTTTCGAGTCGACGAGAAATTCTTCCGAAGGAGGCCCCTCGGTCGAGTCCGCCATGAATACAGATCACCGTTGCCTGGGGGTCGCTTACGCGTTGTTCGGCGATAGCCAGTCCAGGGACAATGGATTCAGTCGAAAATACAAGTGAACTGGGCGAAAAGGGGAGCGAAGTCACATTGAAAACCTAATAGATGGAAAGCAAATCCTGTCCTTACTAATTACCCATAAAACGCCCTAGGCTGGGAGCGTGACAACTCCCCCTGACTCCACGTCGCCACAAGTAATAAAGGGCTCTTTTGGGCCTAATGCCTGGCTGGTTGACGATATGTACGACCGCTTCTTAGCGGACCCATCTTCAGTTGCTCCTAGTTGGCAGGAATTCTTCGCTGACTATCAGCGTTCACCACTTCCACCTGTGACAACTATCCAGAGCGTTACACCACCTGTTCAATCAACTCCTGCTCCAGCAAAGGTCGCCGTCTTTGATGCTGGCGCCACGCCGCTTCGTGGTGCGGCGGCACGAATTGTCACAAACATGGAAGCCAGCCTTGGTGTTCCGACCGCGACGAGCGTGCGCTCAGTCTCTGCACGACTACTTGAGATCAACCGGACAGCTCTAAATGAATCACTTTCTCGAACAACAGGTGCAAAAGTTTCATTTACGCACCTCATTGCGTTTGCAATTGTTAAGGGACTCGCGCAAGTGCCATCAATGAATGCCTCATTCGTTGAAGCAGTTGATGAAAAGGGAACACCTGGAATTAACCGACACGAGCACGTTGGACTTGGTCTTGCCGTTGACGTAGAAAAAGCTGATGGATCAAGAAATCTCTTGGTGCCAGTAATTAAGAACGCCGACATTATGGACTTTCGTGAGTTTCTTCTCGCGTACGAAGAATTGGTTCGCAAGGTTCACAACGCAACCTTCGGCGCTGATGACTTCGCCGGCGCTACATGCTCACTAACAAACCCTGGAACCATTGGCACAATTCAGTCAGTTCCACGACTGATGCAGGGTCAAGGAGCAATTTTTGGAGTGGGCGCACTTG
>Ga0208867_1000002_pt1 | contig 119974 bp, 118 predicted proteins | sample CryBogCBE05Oct08_FD_185505 | JGI IMG/M metagenome (GOLD analysis project Ga0208867, IMG submission 185505) | Freshwater microbial communities from Crystal Bog, Wisconsin, USA - CBE05Oct08 (SPAdes) (version 2) | ecosystem: Environmental > Aquatic > Freshwater > Lake | place: Crystal Bog... | reverse complement strand
CTTAGCCAAGCTCATAAAATCCCAAACGGCAAACACATGATGCTCCATAAAGATTTTAAGGTCGTCGATAGACTGTATGGTATTAGTAACCAATAGAGAATGGTTTTCTAATAGATGTTTATGCTGATTGACTTTGGATATCTTTAGCATCTTGTATCCCTGTTTCTACTAATTCAACGTCTTCGCCAAACAAAAGTTTCAGTGCGGCATTTTGAACAGCACCGTAATAGACTTTTTCATTTCTACAGTTCTTTAAAAAAACCTCGTCTGGAAATTCAATAGGGCAACTAGATTTGCACAATCTTCTTACGTTACAATCTGCACAATGAGTTTTCTTTCTATTTAGATCTAACTGTACGATACGTATGCCTTTGAGATTATTAATAGTTCCTGCAATATACTTTTCATTTGTATGAGGACAAAGTCTTACGTTTCCTTGTACATCTATACTGAGCACGTCGGCCGCATCGGCTCCACAGTTGGTAGTCATAGTAACCGGTATTTGATTCCTCATACTTAATCCGTATTGTACAGCCCCAGTCCTACTATCAAAAAGATTAGACTCCATTAGAGGAAAGTTTTTGCCTTTGCCTAGTTTGTGTAATTGCTCTATGCGAGCATCTAAGTATCTATTGATGATCTTCTTAAATTCTAAAGTATCGTCACCGGTCATTACGTGATTGGTGCTGTTTTGACTATCTGTTTCATCATACGTCCGTCCTAATGTAAAACTTAAACTAGGAAATTTTAATTCTAAGCGATCACTAACAACTTTAAACCAATTGTTTATTGCAAACAGATCATAATTTTGTTTACTGATCACACAATTAAAACTATACTGTACTTTAGGATATAGTGCATCGATGGCTTTAATTGCACCAGCAACAGATTCTTTATCAAATATATCATCACCTCGAATAAACTGTCCAGGTCCGTCATGACTAATACCTATGTTTACTACAGCAGATAGGCTTTGGAAAAAGTCTACATGTTTTTGTCTTAGTGGGCTTCCATTAGTGCTGATAAAGAAATGTCTTTTAGGACCATCTAAATGTTTCATTACTGGTTGTATGTCGTTCCAGTACAAAAATGGTTCGCCACCCCATAGTTCTATTCTTTCTAAGTTTTCTAAATCCAAATATGTATCTATAGACTCTATGAACTTATCTAACGCAGTATTCTTACTGCGTTCGTCGGGGTTTCCAATATCTTTCTGCATGCAATAATCGCAAGAATAGTTACAGGCATGTCCAAATAAAATACGCAACGCAACAGGTTTATTATGTTTCTTTCTAGTCCCGTGTGTCTTTTTGGCTTCTTCATAAAACTCTAACGGTTTTTCGGCAGGAAGGCTTACAGTTTCTCCTGCATCGTTTATGAGAGTGTTATTGTCTACATCATAGTAAACAACTCTGCCGCTTTGTTTTAGTTTAAATTTGCTTAGACTCATTTTTTCTCTATTATTGGAATTGCGTTGACTTGATCCGGTTTGATCAGACCAAATTTGCATTTAATCCAACCGCTTTCTATAAGACTGTTACAGTATCTAGTGTATGGTTTTAACATTATTCCCGGAATAAAGTTATAGTCATAGTTTACTTTATATGTATCAGTTAATTTGAAATATTCTCGAAACTTTGGATTATTTGTTTTTTCAATCCAATTTAAATAACGGCGCTGTTTGCCTTCTATCAACTTTATTAGCAACAGATCTTTATTAAATGGCTGTGATAAATCGTCTACGATCCACCAAGGCTCTTCACTTATATCGCTAGCATCATCGCTAGAAAAATAGAATCTATCATAAAACAAATGCGGGGCTTCCCGCTGTATTTGAATTAATCCGTCATCTGTGCTATCAACCCATGTGTTTTGTTCTTCTGCCCATTGATGTTCTAGTATTCGTCTTTCGGCACTAAAATCATGATGTACCATATTGCGCATGCCATTTTTATTAGCATACTCAATAACGGGTTTTAGAGATTCTATATCTCCACAATCAACAAATTTGATTTTTCTAATAGGACTTGCATCGTTTAGTTTAGATAGTGCATCAAACAATTTATTTTGATTAACACTTTCTGCAAACTTAGAACTAATACTAATACTGGCTATGTTTTTAAACTTTATATCTTTAATCATTCTAGCTGATCTAAAGATAGCATTGTCTGTAAAACTATATTCCATATTGTGAGCATGTGCTTGATACCAAGCAAATTGTTTTGGATAGTTTAGTTTAAGGAACATCATGTCGTCGGCTGTGCTAACAACTAGAAAATTGCTAAAAGCATCTTGCCAAAAATGTTCAGCTTTGCTGGTTATTTCTGGAAAATAACTAGGTAGGTTGTTTTTAAGATGTTTAAAATTTTTATCTATGTAACAGATTTTACAACCTGCATCACAATAATATCTAGTTCCCAAACTAAAATAGATATCATAATTAATTGAACATAGAGAATCCTGAGATAGCCAATACTCATTGAGATCTATTGCTGTTTCAAAATTCCCATCTATCATTGTTTAATTTCAAATCCTTCTGTAATACCTACCCAGTCGACTAAATTCTTTTGTTGTTTAAGTTTATCCGTATGCATGATTGCAAAGTTCATTATCTGATAAAAATACTTGCAATTGCCTTTAGGTTCCTCGTTAAACATTTTATACATATACTTCAATCCACAACTAGCACGACTAGGACAAGTTACGCATGAAGGCAATATCTTATCATCGTCGCCTATGTCTTTCCAAACCACAGGAGTATCTGTGTCCCACTGTCCTGTTCTAGCTTCGTCTCTGCGATATTCTAACCATTCAAATTCTGGATAGATATAACCGTCTGGCCCTAATATTAATTTACTATGTTCTGCAAAATAGGCCTTGTCTATAAACTGATAATTTCCATCTATGAACACATTAATTTTTTTAATATAGAGTATTTGTAAGAACTCTAAAAATGCTTCAAAGAACTGTTTTAAATCAATGTTGTCAACTATCACATCGAATTTCTGTTTTCCTCGTTTATGTCTTAGCGGAATTATGTTTACACTAGTACATCTAGTAGTATAACAGGTATTGACAAAATTAGCAATATTATTAAAACTAAAACTTCTACGATCATCTATTGGTAAAACCCATTGCCATTTCCATTGTTCGCAATTTTCATTTAGCACCTTGGCCATAGCTTCAACATCAAATGATTCTCTGTTTTGCTCTTGGAACATGAAATCATAACTAACTGTTGCGGCCAGTATACCTTTATATTTTTCAAAGAACTCTTTGTTTTCCACTACCAAAGATCCATTTGTAGTCATGCTAACTAGCCAGTTATTCCTACGTGCAATAGGTTCTAGCCATTCCATTATCTCATACATCCGCTTAATAAACAGCAGAGGTTCACCTCCATGAAAGGAGATTCTAGTTATACTATTTGTTTGTTTTTCTGCCCAAAGAAAGAAATTCTTTAGTTTGTCAACTTGCCGAGGCCCCACTGATTGTCCACCAAGGTCCTCGATATAATCTCTATCGCAATAAACACAATCAAAGTTACATTTATTACCTAGGTATATTGTAACTATGCGTATTTTATCTAAGGGATTAGGATTTACTAGATTTATTCTTGACATTTTTAATCAACCTGTGATTAAATGTTTCTGTAAGAGCTTTAGTTTCAGACTGTAATATTATTAAATGCAACAATCCTAAGAAAAATGCTCGTTGAGCAGGATCTAGTGTTTGACTATCCATTTTGTTATCTGTTGGTGCTATGCTTCCTTTATCTAAAATAAAGTAATAGAAATCACTAATTTCCATAATACTGTCATCAACTAAACTTACAATTTCTTTAACAAAATTATTAGCACCTTGGGTAAGATTTATTTCTAGATTCATTATTTTACGCCACAGTGATAATAGTTTTCTATAATCATCAATTTCATCTATTCCGTTATGCACTTTATCTAAAGAAGGATGGTAATTATAAAAATAATAAAATAACAAATAACTTAATCCTCTAACAAATGCAGGATGTTCGCCCATTGTTTGTTGTGCAGAAACAATCTTTTCAAACTTCAATTTAAACTGTTTTTTAGCAACGTCTTCTTGCAGATCAACAAACAACTTAACAATTTTTTGACACATGTCGTCCGGACGAAACATTTTTGTTCCTGTGTCCAAATTGCCAGCAGGACATTGATAGCAGGCATTTTTGTAATCACAAGTTTGACATTGTTCTTCTTCCTCAAACATCTTAGCATATTCTTTTTGGAAGTTTCTATATCTATCAATATAGATTTTGTCTTGCCAAAGGTTACCTAATATTGTTTCGCCTGTAGGGCCTGCCTTTTGATTAGTAAAGAAATAGCATCCGCTAAAGTCACCTGATCCATCAATAGCAATCATGTCTGCACCAATCATGCAGTTTTCTTCGCCCTTCTGTCCTACCCCTTCTGAAAAGTGTATGGTCATATCTTCGTGTTCTTCTAGTACTGCTACTATATCATCGTGCAGTTTTTGCCATTCTTCTTCTCGCCATTGAACGAATCCTCTAGCACTATCTAATACTAATGGATGAACGACTATTCTGCGTATACCTCTAGAATATAAATTGTCAACAAAGTCTCTAAAATAAGGAGCATTTTCTCTAGCAAGAGTAATCCTCATTGTAACACGTTTTGCGGCTTTAACATCTGCGGGCATACGACTTATGCAGTCCATTACTTTATCGATATCCTTCTGCCCGATTTCTCTATGGTCAACTTCAGAGCGATTTGTATCAAGACTGATTAATACTCCTGTAAAGTCGTATGAAAAATATTCATTTATAAATTCATCTGTTAACAAAATACCGTTTGTTACCAGACCAATTACTGTATTTGTTTCTCCTGTACAGGTTAGAGATATTTCTTGTTCATTGGTCTTTAAGAATTGAAGTATTAGCTCTTTGTGTATCAAAGGCTCACCGCCAAAGAACTGAAACACTTTACGTTGTCTTTGGTTGCTGTCTCTAAGGAATCTAAATGCCGTTAGTAGACTTTCATTTGTAAATCTACCAAAGTCTTTGTTATGCTGTTCGTAACAGTACGTACAACTTAGATTACAAGCATTGGTTAATATTAAATTCATCTGCTTCAAATCTTGAAACAAAAATTTACTATCTTTAAAACTTAATATTTGTTCAGTCGGCTTAGGTAGTACGCTTACAAGTCTGTTGGTTTTTTCTAACCCTTTAGGGGTTATAATATTTGAGCTATGATATGCAAAGGATCCGTCTTCTGAAACACTAACACTAGATTTATGATCTAGGAATCTTTTCTTTTGTGCTTCAGTTTTGATCCAGGCAATTGGATGTTCTGCCATTACAATGTACCACGAGTGCAATCACATTGACATTGACAATCGCAAACAGTAGTAAAATCATCATAATAAGTGTGAGTATGATTTACAAGATTATTAAGAACGTTTGCCATTGCGGCAAATGTTGAAGCCGAAATACGTTGTCCAGACCCCACAGTTCCAGGTACGCTTACGCCTTGATTAGGTGCGGAAGTATAGTTAGCGTCCACGTTTCCGTCGGTTACGATCTGTGCATCTACTGTTGCGGTATTTGTTGAAGTTGTATCAGCCATAATTAATCTCCAGTGTATTTATAACTGCTATTTCGATAAACATCTAAAGTGACTACGCATTTGTTTTCTAGTCCACCTAGACTTCTAGCTGTCTGTGAAAGACCCATAACAGTATTTTCATTCCATCTAATGTGTATATACCCTTGTTCTTGTCCATCTTTAAACTCAAAATATACCTTATTACTGTCCGGATCTCTAGTCCAATTTAGGTTAGATATTACTTTAATGTTTACTTTTGGAACTTCTTCTTGATAGCGCCACTGAAAAATGCTGTTTCCGAATGGTTTTAACCAAAACTTATCACCCGCAACAATTTTAGAATTACCTAAATAGGCAATATTCTTGCTCATTGAGGGTCTAAAGATTATGTCTCCTATAGACCCAAAATGTGCTTCCGTAGTCCAAAACCTAACTTCTTCATCTTCCTCTGTATCAAAATACGGAGAAATAGCTGTTAAGTCTGGATTAGGCACTAGATAATAGATAGGCAGTTCTCCTGTTCTATATAAGAAAAACCATACAATACTTAAAACTTTGCTAGAGCCCGATTTGACCAAAGAACGATCGGGTAAGTAGACAAATTCTGATTTCAAATGACCTTCTATTGTCTCTTCATTTTGTGCTAACCTATTTTCACTATCGAGCAATCGAGTAATCCATCTACTGTTGTTAGTAATATATTGATTATCAACATTAGTATTTTCATCAAATACTGTAGCAAAGGCAACACTTCTGCTAGCAGGATCTTCATCTAAGTAATCAAATGCAGTCTGCATATCTATGTCAATCGAAAGTCTTTCTCTATTAGGCAGATGTTGTTTAAAGAAGTGATACAACGTTAGCGTAGATTCTTTAGTTTTATTTCTACCTATAGTGATATTAAAATTATTCTTTGAAAAACAAGATAATCTTTGATAATAATCCCTTGCTTCCCATATACCTAATCCCTTGTAAAATCCCCCTACATTCCACGCATTTTGTATATCTCCCCAAGGAGTTGGATAATGAGGCAACTGTTGCACTATTACTGTTTTTTTCATTTTATTGATACCTTTAATATCTTCATACTACCTGTAAATCTAATATCTTCATGTACTTTAACATCGATATTAATATATTGTATTATACCTTTGTTGGTATTACGTTCTTTCATTAATGTATGCCTTACTGTTATTGGTTCGTCTAAGTATATAGATTTTTTAAAACGAAACTGTTGTTCAATTAACCAAACAGTAAAATAATTAATATCTGTTTCACCCAATGCCTTGGCCGCGGTTAATAAACCAGGCACTACTACTCTATCAGAATCTGCTCGATGCTGTGGGTTTCTATCGTTTCCCATCGCACAAAATGCAGTTATTTCTTCTTGAGTTACTTTAATAGGAAATTCAACATAGCCTATCAATTACATCTCCATAGGTCATTGTTATTCCTAATGCAGACAAAGATAATTTGATCATATCAAGTTCTCCATCTGTTACTTGATTACAATAATCCGCATCGATAAATTCTAAAGTGTATGTTCTAGTAGTTGACTCTTCTGTGTCAACATCAGATGCTGAGCCGCTGAACATGAAACCGCTGTGTTCTACTTTAGAAACCCACTTGACCATAAATGCTTGTTCGATGCTATCACCTGGACTAATCTTGGGCGGATACTTAATTGTTTTTGGAATCTCAATACTAATATCTCGACTCCACAATTTGTTTGGATTGCTGTCTATACAATGATATTCAGCGATAGCCAAGTGCGTTCTATCAAAACAACTAGAATTAAAAGCAGAATGAAAACGACCCGCTGTGTTATATCTATAACCATACCCGTCAGCCCGTGTTGGAAAAACTTCTGTTTCTTCAAAATCAAAAAAGAAACAACCGGGATTATCATTAATGTGTAAATGATATTTGTTATCAGGATCCCTATGCCAACGAAGGCACTGATTAGGAATTAGATTTAGAAATGTTCCTCGACTGACTTTAATTGGTAAAGACCTAATAAACTTTTCAAATACAGTTCCTTGTATCTCAGGCACAACATTTGGGTTTTCGATATAAAAATACTTAAGGCGATCGACTCCCTCTTTTGGTAAACAAGCATTCAGCATGCCCATTCTACTCATGTTATGTTTGATAGCGTTCCATTCTTCTAACACCTGCTGGGGATCGACACGTACGGCAGTACGTTCGATAATATTACGCATAAACTGTCTACTCATTATGCTCGTGTCCTAATGCTAGTGTTGTGTATTGAAATGTAGGTTTCTAAATCAAAGTGTCCAAATGGATTATTATCAATTTGTTCAGCTATTTCGTATTCTAAATCACCGTACCAATTATTTTCCTTGGCAAACTGTTCCGGGTCACAATGCAGTTTTTCAGCTTGTTTATAGGCACTATAAGTTCCTACAACATGTTGATGTTCATCATATTTTAAACATACAGCAACTAACACGGCTAGATCACGTGAAGATTTTGTCCATGTATATTCTATTTTTTCTAAGTTGCCCGTTCTATGTCTAGAAGGTCTTTCACGTGAAAACATTGTTTAACCCCTTATTATTAGCGGTATTTATAAGTGCTACTTTAATGATTTTAAAATGCTGGTATACCGACAACAACAGACGAACATTTACCACCAAAACCGTAGGAGTTTTTAACAAAATGAGATTTAGTTATTGTTTTAGTAGACTTTACGATTGTAATGTCTTTTTCGAATTCACAACTGGTAAAATTAGCCACGGGTGGCACTTGTTTAGTTTCTAAACTTTTAATTCCATATATAAGTTCTATAAGACCACTAGCACTCATTGTATGACCTATATGGCCTTTATTGCTAGTAATATATGCATTGGGAAATAATTTGTTCATAGCATCGTATTCTATTACATCTCCGGCAGGTGTAGATGTTGCATGAGCCGACACAAATGCAATGTCATCTTCAATAACTCCACTTCTAGTTAATGCCTGAACTGTGGCACTGGTTGCTCCCATACCATCTTCAGTTGGACTTGTAGGATGTGCGGTTTCTGTATAAAATCCTATGCCACATATTTCAGCAAGAATAGTAGCACCTCTAGCCTGTGCATGTTCTAAAGTTTCTACCACAACAACTCCTGCACCTTCTCCTAAAATAAATCCATCACGTGTATCGCTAAAGGGTTGGCTAATATAATCTTCATCGCGCTTGCTCAATGCACGTAAAACTTGGAAGAAGTACATATCGTATTTTTCAACCATAGCATCAGTACCACCAACAACTGCTATGTCACAATCCCCTGCGGCTAAGCATTTAATGCCATAATCTAAAGTGTAGATTCCCGTAGCACATGCACTAACCATTACTGTGCTAGGACCATGCCACCCGTATTTGGCCGCAACTGCACCCGTAGTAAAGTCATAGCTAATGCCTAATGTTTGAAATGGGTTGGCTTTAGTTTTGCCAGAATTGTAAGCTATTTCGACTATGTTTCTAGCATCGTTGCCGCCACTGATACTAGATATTAATGTAGCTACATTGGTAGTAGTAAATCCACTTTGTCTAACTGCTTCGTCTACGGCCAACATTGCGGCCTTGGTCAATAAGGGCCAATTGCGTGACTCGTGTTCTGTATAAACTGTTTGTTCTAATTGGTCTAGATCGGGAAGCTCAAAGGCTCTATGGACTAGCATGGCGGGATCTGTACGAGTATCCCAACTATCGACCTTAGGGGTGGGCTGTTTACTGTTGAACAATTTGGTAAAGGTATTATCAACACCAGAACCTAGTGAATTTACTAGGCCCATGCCTGTGATAACAAATCGTGTGCTGGGAAGTTTCATATCAGCTGTATTTAAAGCTGATACTTTTTTAAATCACTATTAGTGATTATCTAGTTGTATTATCGTTTTCGTAGTGTGTATGACCAGCAATAGTGTTTAATACACTGATTGCGGCATTTACTCCGGCCGCAGAAATTTGTTGCCCTGAGCTAGCAGTTCCTATACTTATTGACTGTGCGGGGCCATTAGTGTTGTTTGCAACACTATAAGTGTTCCTATCACCATTACTACCAAATGTAGCTTCTTGCTCGATATCAGTCCAGCTATGATAATGGCTCGCAAACTGATTAATAGCATTGCAAATACTGTTAATGTCCGAGGCATTAATTCTGTTTCCCGAATAAAAAGCGCCTGTGTTAGGGCTCGGAGTACCTGCTTGCCAATTTGGACCGCCTGTAGTTCCCGTTCCTGAACCTGTTCCCATATTATGCTCCTAGTGTGATTACCTTAGTATATATCGTTTGATCTCCGCCTTGTGGAACTAGATAATATATGTTCCTTGCTTGAATATTATATTCTGTTAATAGCGGTCGAATAAAGATATTTTCAAATAGTGTAGTTAATTGCGCAGTATTACTGTTACAACTGTTTACTTGGTTCTCTAACCATTCTACAGATTTGGCACTATTGTTAATCCAATCTTGTGCAACAAAGTCACTATAGATATTTTCGTACCCTGGATCTAGAAAAATATCTTGGCTAGCATCGTACCCTTGGGCAACAAGGCTAGTAGTTAACCAATCAGCTAATTTCATTTGTCTAGTAGAGCCCATTTTCAGCACATCAAAAAAGTCTTGATTAGATGTGTTATTAATTACTCCAATAATCTGTTGTCCTGAAACGGGAGATCCGTTTAGTGTCAATGCTTGCATGCAGGGATGACTTAATGCAAATTGAATAAAGATGCTAGAAGTGGAATAAGTGTTAGTAGCTGTATTGATTGCTACGGCAGTCCATGAAAACGTAGATGAAGTTGTGTCTGACATTAGCTGTGATCTCCACCATAGTTTTTAACAGGACCATTTGGCGCTGTTTTAACTTTCTTGCCACGTAAGGGCTTTCCAGAACCTTTCTTACCCTGTGTACCCGATCCGTCTGTGTGATCGGAGTCATGGGCAACATAGCCCCTGCTAACGCATTGTGCATAACGCACATTGGATAATCGTGAATGCCCCACCGAGCATTGGCTACGAGTGGGGGCTTTGAGTTTCTTTTCAGTTAATAGTTCGGTGATGCGCATACAGTTATTTAGTTTGCCTGGGCTGTACGTGCTCCGTCCCTTTCACCGTAAAAGAAATGTCCACCTATACGGCCTAGCCTGTGCTTCTGACCAGCCCATGAAGGGTGAATTCGTGTTGCATGAAAGTAAAGTGCATCCGAATACTTGTCACGCATATCGGAATACGAGTCTTCGTTAGCTAATAGATTCATAGCCACTTCTTGACTTTCGATCCAACGTTCATCCGAGCTCTTGGGTTTGCTGACTGTCATGCAGTTCCATGAGAATTGACATACTGCCAGTTTGTTCCAAACAGTCATGCGTTCGGTTTTCTGTTCAGTTTTTCCAAACCAACCTACCTTTACATCTCGGGTCACGGTTTGTGTCTTGGGAACATCGACGACTAACTTCTGATTTACTACACCACATATAGTAGGTGAGAATCTTCCATCTTGAGCTCGATTTAGAGTAACTAGGCCTACGGCTATCTTGCCCTCTTTGGGCTCGCTACCTGCTTCATAGAATATATTCCTTGCTAGACAGGCTAGTTCTTTTGGATTAACAATGGGACTCACTAGAGTGTCCACTGTTGAGTGTAGCTTATCCTTTGCTTCATCAACAAAGTTGTATGCTACTGTGAATTGACCCTCTTGTGTCGGGGCCTCGGCATGACCGGGTGCCATTACGGTCAGGGCCGATACTGCTACTAACGCCATTACGACTGAGCGTGTTATAGACATATATCTGTCCTCCTTTGGTTGTTTACTGCTGTCTGTGTGTCAAATCCTTTTAAGGGTAAGTTTAGTTAATGCAATATTCTAATACTAAGGTAAGAATAGGCCAAAAATGACCTATTTTTACTATTATAGCGGGTTTTAACTGTTTTCGCTATCGTTTTGAACATCTGGAGTATTACCGCGAGGCTTACGCTCTTTCTTTGGTACTATGAGTGAGTGTAGATCTGCTTGTATGGTCATTCGCTTGACATGTCCACGCATTTCTTTATCTGTAATAGATGCTAGGAAACATTTGTTCTGTCTGCTCATTTTGTAGTTTGGTCCTGGTTTTAAGTACATGTTGTCTATTGACTCCTTTTGTATAGTTATGTTATACTCAAGACTAGTATAACACAAATTGACGGAGCCGTAAATACCTATATGGAACAATACAAACACGAAAACAACCCCTTCTTCAACGACACCTATTCGGATGTCAACACATTTAAAATATCGGGCACCCCTTTGGAAGTAATCCAAAGTCTGGCTTATGTTAGAGCCATGGGCGGGGGCCACGTTAGGATTGGTATGGGCTTGCTCAATGCCAAAAGCATCTACTATGCAGGAGTAGCGGCCAAACCAGAATGGCGAGGACGTCTAAACCAAGAAGACCTAGAGATCATCCAGAAGCTGACCCAGAATCAAAAATGGATCAAAAGCGTCGAGCCCTGGGCGGGCGAGATCGTTACCTACGACCTGGACAAGGTTGACTATACTGTGGACAAGGACAATGTGTTTAACATGCACCCTATGGACCGCTTTGGTAAAGTTCTAAAGATACATTGGACCCAATGGCAACAGGCTCGCTTTAAAAGCTGGCTAGACATTCCTGCTAACGTGGGGCGCCCACAGGGCAAGGCCATAGTATTGTGTGGCGGCAACTGGAATTCCAATCCTCAGTATGCGCTATGGGCACAGCAAAACATAGGGCAAGTATCAACATTCGTGGGTACCCAATCAGAATTCGACAGCTTTACCAAAACCACAGGCATCAAGTGCTCCAAGGTCATTACCAAAGACGTATGGACCCTGGCCACATGGGTTTCGGGCGCACAACAGGTCATTGGTACTCCAGGTTGGGGTATCGCAGTAGCACAGGCCTGCAACAAACCCTATGCTGTACAAAAGATCGACAACGTAGACACATGGAATGATCCATGGCTACTAGCTGAGCGCGGCAACAACTCAGCATTTTAAAGGAGCCTACTATGGCATCAGGACTACAAAAACTCAAGCATCACGTGTTGTTGTTAAAAAACAAGCATGAAAAGCTGGGCAAAGAATTGGCTCGTGAATCAAGCGAGCTAGCACCCGACGACCACAAGATCGATTTGATCAAACAGGCCCAGGGTCGCATTGAACAGCAGATCGTCATGCTGGAAAGTCGTATCAACAACGCAGTCAATGTCAAGAAACCAGATATCATGCAACCATGATCATCAATATTCGACGAGAGCCCATACGCTATATCGAAATCAATGACTTCCTAGACCAGCCCACTCTGGATCGTTGGTTAGCAACGCTAGATCGCATGACTTGCCAAGCAGGTGACGTCACTGACCCACAGGGCCAAAGCAGAGTTAATTCTATCAAGAAAAACAAAAATGCTTGGCTAACTCCGCCAAATGATCTAGGGCTAGAGTTTAGAGATCGCTGTTGGTCACAGGCCATCAAGCAGGCCCTAATAGATATGGATGACTACCTGTTTCTAGCACACAGGCTAGTGGATGAAGGTAGCATGATGTATTCAGTTTACGATCAGGGCGACTACTATCAATGGCACAGAGATCGTACTCCCTATTTGACCTACAATTTGGTTCTAGAAGCCGCTAAACAGGGTGGTGAATTTGAGCTTAGTACCAGTATTCAAGAACCCCATTCAGCTACAGAAACTCTAGCCAATACGTCAAACACACTGATAATATTTCCCAGCTTCCTAGTGCATCAAGTCAAGCCCGTAGTTGAGGGACAGCGCAAGACACTACAGTACTTTCAAAACTCCACTAGAACTTTTAGTCAATGAAATGTTGCCCTATTTTAAAAAGCTATCACCGGGCTGGTTAAATCTCAGAGGATTTGAGTGGGAACAGCGCAAGGGCGAAATGGCAATAGAACTGGGCAAGGATCCGGTTTATCTACGCTACTATCGAATCAAAGACTATCCAGAATTTTGGACTAGATTCCGTTTTCAAGGGCCCAAACCAGCTAGCATATATCTATGCGAAACCACGGGCACGGGCTATCAGGGCATACATCAAGACATAAACACAGGCACTACCCTAAACTATTATATTGACTGTGCGGGGGATCCCACACGTTTTTATCGATACACGGGCCAACTGCCCGAAGAGCCCACTGAACACAATATTGACCCCGAATTGATACAGCAGGTAGCTGAATTCATAGCACAGCCCAAAGACAGCTATTTGTTAAATGTGCAAGAGTGGCATGATGTAGTCAAGACCAGCATCTTACCCAGAAAATTCATACAGTGGAATTGGACCGAACAGTTTGATCTAGTTAGACTTACTCTACTGAATAACTAGAACTTTTAGTCAACCCAAGCTTCTCGCTTGACCCGCCCTACCCAATCCATCCAACGCAGTGCAAACATGGTGTTGTAAGGCCAACGGCTGTCTAAGACCACTGTAACATCACCAAAAGCATTGAACTTGATATAGCCTCCTTCGGCCTGTACTTCGGCCCAGATATCTTCTGAAGGCGCATCAGGCCATAGTGTATACTCTATGATATAGTGAGTTGGTTTTACCATACAGGTATTTACTGTTGTTTTTATTTCGATTTGTGTTATAATAGCAGTTAAGTATAAAAAGGAATTGAGCAATGACAGCAGTAAAAGGAAGAAAACAATTAACCTATTTGGAAAGAACCAAACTGTTTAGATCTCAGCCACGCGAAATTAGGTTCTATGACTGTGAGCTGATCAACAAATACATCAATTTAATAGAAAGTTTCAGCAAAGACGACTATCAGCTTTACGAACGTCTACTGCACAGTTACAAACGTGTACAACCCATGTTGAAATACTGTGGTCATAGAGGTATACAGGGTCCAGCACTAGAACTAGCCAATATCAGAAGCCAAGATCTAAAACTACATCAAAAACTACTACAAGTCTTGAGAAACAGATGGACTGATACCTATAGAGTGCAACAACAAAAGGTCAACGCAACTCCGCATATTTTTTGGAACAAAATGGCATCGAATATACAACGTCGATGTCAAGTGGAAAATATAGCATTATACCCAGGATGGCAAGGACCTACAGGCAAAGAAGTCTTGATAGACTTTTTGATTGAGCAGTTTGAACGTCAAAAAGGTCTTTGTGCTATATCTTGCGATAATATGACTTTAACCATTGGACAAAAGCAAAAAAATCAAAACAAGTGCAGTCCTGATAGAAAGAACAGCAACCTAGGCTATACACCTGATAATCTTTGGCTGGTCACTTGGTGGGTAAACTGCATGAAGATGGACATGAGTATGTTGACGTTTTGGCGTAGAGTTGATACCCTAGCTGAAAGCAGGCGTCAAAGACTGGGTTTTAAAGAATAGGTTTTACCATGTGTATATTCCAACGATCTTACGCGAAGCGTCGGTTAGCAAATTTTTTGCTCGATAGAGAAGCAGGAACCAAAAAAAAGACCTGCTATACACTAGGATATAGTCAGGCCCTTCTGTCTCTTCAGCGAGCAGAGTCGCTGAAAAGACCGACTGCTATTAAAAACCCTTAAAAATGCACGGGTCCTTGGAACCAACCCACTAGACTCTTGCGCACACCACGAGTCACGGGAGTAACTGCATGCAACATCCAACTAGGAAACACAGTAATAGATCCCCGAGTTTTGGGTGCTGAGATGGGCTCAGGTTCTCCACTATATAGCACTAGATCTCCACCTTCATATTCACTAGGATCACTAAGTTGTATAGTAAAGCTGAGCTTGCGCATGCCCGCATCTCCTGCTCCCCAATCATAGTGCGGAGTATAGTGCCCACCCCGATCTTCAGTATAGATGCTGTACTGCAGGGGTTCAAGATGCTGTATATCATAATGGAACATGTTGTTGTTAGCTATAGCTACTGCTTCCCACAAGCGTCGATACAACCAAGCACTAGCTTCTGTGCCCTGTATCCAGCCCACATCTGTTACTCGTATTTGGGGATTGACAAATCCTTCTACTGCTGTGGATATTTTGGCGGGCGTTATGCCTCTAGAGTCTATGAGCCCAGGTAAGCTAGCTATTTCTTCAGGTGTAAGGAAATCATCTAAGGCCGCCCATACACGATCCATTACCAACAGAGCGTGATCACAGGGCTCACGATGCCCACAACTAGTGCAAGCGGGCATGTGTAGTACAGGTGTTGCAGGAGAGGCCAAGTCAACAGGCGCTGATCCAGCACCTACTGTATATCTATTGCGAGCTTCGGGCGGTGCATGGGTAGTGGCTTCAACTGCTCTATCAATGGTCAGCAAGCTGGGTTTACTATTATTAGTAGGTGTATTGGGTATTTCAGGTATACCGCGTGAATGATGAGCACGAGTGGGTGCTATGGGCTTGTCATAATCAATACTATCGGGCGTACGATTACCAAAGGATGACGCATAAAATCCCACAGGTAGTCGTGATTCGGCCATGGTGTAGATAGCTGACGCTTTAGGTGATGTTGTCAGCTGGCTAGGATCAAATTCAGAGTCTATACGTGCCGCGGCTGATTGAAACCAACTGTCAGTAAAGCTGATGCCATAGTCTAGTGGGCCAATACCGGGCGAATACTTAGAGTTAGCTGATGCAAGACTCCAGTCAACTGAGTATGGCTTAACAACATGTCCACGTGCTTGAGTAGCTTCTCTATGAGTTCTAGTGGTATACAAGGGATTGGGCGGTGTAAACTGAGTAAAGTTAAATTTGGGTTTCCAATCTGCGGTAAACTCATAGTTGTCAAATCCCTGCTCAACTAGTTCAGGATTAGAGTATTTGAAACTCTTGATAGGATGGAATTCATCTTGTACTGGACGCTCTAGCCCTGTAGAATGATCTATAGCAGGAGGAACATGCGAGTCAGGTATAGTGCTAGAAACAAAGGAGTCATACTTATCGGAGTGCTTGAAATAGGGCACTGACTCAGTTAATGCTGGCTGTGTTGCGTAGGGTTTATTATTAGTCTGTTTAGTCATAGTAATATTTACGCCAGCAGAAGCCGGATGAGAATTATTGTGACTATATTGCGACTACATGAATACTGTATAAGCGACTGTGATCCCTAGGGCGACTGCTCAGTAAACCTGCGTCCAACAACTAACAAGTATAGTATATAATACCCCGCTGTAGAGGTCAACCTAATAGAGCAGAAAGCAAAATTTACTTTGTTATTGGCTAGAAATTTACTTTGTTATTGTGGGAGATCGTGTGGGGGGCATTGTGGGAAGAACTGTGGGAGCACTATGGGAGCACTATGGGAAGAGTAGAAAAAGTATTTCTTGCATAGCCTGTCACCCCAACCACCCCTAGAAAATTTTTAGCCTATATTTTCAAATTTTTACCAATTTTCCCCACCCATTTGGCCAGAATTGGCACCGTTTTGGCCACCAAATCCACCGTTTCTGTGGTTGACAAAACCACTCTACGGCAGTATAATAAATGCTATGAAACAGATAACTCTATACCCCGCTGTAATGGTTCTGATAGTATGCTCGGTGTCACTTTTATCAGGATGCGCTCAAGTGACTCCGGGTGCGGAGCCTGTTCAATATATAAACACGCCCTGGGGATGGGGAGGTAAGTACTGTCATGACAATCCCCAACGGTGCTAAAATCAATCAAACTTATATAGTAGGAGTCACGGATATTATGCAAACATATGATCTTTGGGTAGTGATAGATGGCAGAGATACTCACATCACTATACAGGCCAAGGACAGCCTACAGGCTCGCAGTATAGGGGAACAGTTGTATGGTCGCGTATATGGATGTACGCTACTGAGTTAATAAAGGACTATTATGAGTGAACAAGAGCAAATAAACCCCGCTGTAGAGCCCCAATCAAAAGGTAAGATTGGCATTATACAGAGCCGTGGCATTGGTGATATCGTGATCGCCCTGCCCATAGCACGTGAATACTATCGGGAAGGCTATGCCGTATACTGGCCCATCTGTGAGGAATTCGTAAGCCATTTTGAGGACACAGTGCCTTGGATCACGTGGATGGCCGTGGAAACTGACCCGCAGGGCTTGTTCTTCCTAGACACTCCCTTACAAGCACTTGAATCAGTTGGCATTACCAGCGAGGACGATATACTGTATCTCTATCAGTACTTGAGTAGTGTACCCGAGCGCACTGATCCCGACTTGTTTGCCATGATGAAGTTTGATCAGTACAAGTATGCCAAAGCTGGGGTAGCCTTCGCTAAGAAGTGGGAGTTATCAGAGTGTATAACTCGTGATCCTGCTCGTGAACAAGCTCTATACGATCGGTTGGTTAAGAGTGATCGCTACATGGTCTATCAGCAAAAGGCCTCGGATGTAGAGTATCAGATCGATTTAAGCAATATCGAGCCGGGAGTACAATGCATCGAGATCACCGAAATCACTGACTCGATCTTTGATTGGCTCAAGATCCTAGAAGGGGCCGAAACGGTTGTCCTAATCGATTCAGTGTTTGCTAACCTGATCGATCAGCTGAAGATCTGTGGGAATGCTAGCTTGAACTATATGCGCAAATGGAATCGCCGAGTAGATGGCAATCCGGTACTGTTAGGCGATTGGTCATATATACCAGTGGAAACTCCGCCCGGGGTACAGGTACAGAGCCTAGCTGATGTGGCCAACACAGTACAGCAACAGCAGTCCAGAAACCCCGCTGTAGGGGCCCCAGCACAGCCCGCACAGCCACCTGCAGGTCCAGGTTATGGATCAGCCGCGACCTATAGCCCATTTGGAGCTACCAAGGGCGGTGTTCCTACCAGTTTCCTAGGTGCTACTCGCCAGGGACAACAGCAACTGCAGACCAAGGCCGCTCCCAAGCTGAATTCAGCACAGAGTCTGCTGGCAGGACTAGGATTGCGCCAATAAAGGCAGTATAATAGTTACTAAGGGCCGTTAGCTCATTTGGTTAGAGCAGAGGACTCATAATCCTTTGGTGGTGTGTTCGAATCACACACGGCCCACCAGTAAACCGTAACGTGAGTTGAAATGGAGTTCCGGGATCACCGGCTGACACGGGGGATCTTTGGCAACGCCAATAAGTTGGTAAATGAGCCTAGCTCGAGAACATGTTGTGAAACATCTAACCTAACACACGTGAAGGGTCCGCCGACGTCAGCGGATGCAGACTCTGCATAGCACATGGGGCTATGTGAGGAGTGACCCACGGTGCCCAGCCAAACATGCTAGAGCTGGGCGACTTTTCCCTATGCGTCTACAGTTATTACGTCCACGTCCACATCCACATCCTCTCCCTCATAGTCCGTTTGTATTTGCACAATATGTGCATCGGCTAGCTCGCGTGTGCTAAAAGCGGCTACATTGTACATAGCGTCCTCGTCATCACCCCATCCGCGTACTTGTACTATATAAACTTTTTGCATGTCTGCTCCTTTAGTGTTTAAGCGTGTAGTATAACACAAAACAAAAGCCCTGTCAAGTGTAGGGTCTTTGTGGCGTCTTTACACAACTTTACAATTAAACTGTTGACAAACGGTAAAACCGGCAGTATAATAGAGACATAGTAAGAAGGAAAACAAATGAAAATGACACTAAAAGAATTCGAAGCAAAGATGGACAACTATGAGCTGGAAGATGCTTATGCAGAATATATAATGGACAACTGTGGGGGACGTTATGTTGTATGTAACGGAGACACACTAATCAACGCAATGGAAAGTGGAATCTTTTACGAGGAGTTTATGGAAACAATGGTTGAGTAAACTGTAGGGTTATTATAGCAAGCGGTTGACAAATGGTTTAACCGATCGTATAATAAAGACTTAGCAACAAAGGAGCACATATGGAATGTACACATTGTCGCAAGTGGCGCTGGAATGGATTTAAGAGCTGTCCTACAGCACCAAAGTCCTAGTAAAAAGAAAGGGTATTATAGCCCGGGGTTGACAAATGGTTAAACCGGTGCTATAATAAAGACATAGACAGTTAGAAAAGCATTAAAGGTTACCTACACCACTAGGCGCCTAGAGAGATGGAAGCGTACCGACGGGTACCTGGTATCTAGGGCATGAAGGCTTCGAGCAACGGTGGATAAGGCAGGCAGTAATGACGAAGGCACTAGCACTATAGACGGTATAGAGCAAGTAGTCCGGAGTTCCTTTAGTTCTTTTCTAACTAGCTAGTTACAGGGTGTTGGCCTGAGGGCTGAACATTAAACGAGGTGCTCGCTCAGCCCGCCCAATCTAATTCAAGCCGTGGTAGTCCTCGGGGAGGGCAACTGATTGTCTATCAGTATCAGGTGGGTTCGAGTCCCATCCACGGCGCCATGTTTTTTTTGGTTGACAAGTGGTAAAACCTGTGTTATACTAATAGCACATTAACACTAAAGGAGCGAAGATGTCAGGTATATACGATGCAGTTCAAAACCCGATCCCACGCAGTGGATTCTATGCAACTCCAGACAGTCTAGAGGACTTGATGGCTTACATTGGTTCAATGTCAGGTCCAGAGAGGGCAGTGGCAATGACCGTAGCAATGATGGCTCTCAACCTAAGCTACGAGTTGGTCGAGTCTAAGATCCTAAGCAAGGAGGTATTTGTATGAAAACAATAACAACGCTACGCAATGGCAACTTATACGAGATGTCTATCACAGAAGCTATAGAGATCGTAGAAACCTACAAACGAGTTAACGGTCATCCTGGGGTCTTAGAAGCGGTCATAGAGATGGGCGACTTGGTTGCCTTAGACGAGCTCCCCACCATCCAGAAGGTGGCCTATCGTAGATTTATGAAGGATATGCAGGCTTTGTTTGCTCCGGCCTAAGGGCCTTTAATCCAGGCAGGGAATCAACCGTAAGACCTGGATCTTTTTACACACACATATGATTAGAATCGATCCCACACTGAATCCACTCGAGGTCATCATCGTGACCGAACACATGCGAGAGCGGGGCAAAGAGCACTATCAACTCCTACCCGGCAACCGTTGTATTTGGGCCACATCAGGCTCAAGTTCTTGCCCTATCAACGAATATTTTATCTTTAGAGATGGAAAACTGGTTGACATACAGATAGACTGATGTTATACTACACATACACTGAAACTAAAGGAGCATGATATGGAACTAGCAACACGCGAACTATACGATCAACGCCACGGCGGACCTTTTGATAGGGGTTCAGCTGATTCATGGTATGGTCGTGCATTTGATCCGCACTACTACGTCGAAGGCACAGCCACTAGCACTAGAGTCGGACTTGCTGGGATGACAGCTGAAGAAATCACAGCCTATTCCGCTGGTTACAGCTGGAACGAGAAGTTTGGCGGTAAAAAAGAATACTAAATGGTTGACAAATGGTTTAACCGGCAGTATAATATACACATACACTAAGAAGGAGCGATATGAACATTAGCACACTAGAATCCTATGTAGAACAGCAAAATCGCTGGGGTTCGATCTTTGGTCAGGCGCAACTGAGTCTGCTGTCCGCAGAAGATCGCCAGCGTATCGCAGATCGCATCGAAGCAGATCTTTCACCCGAGAACCTCACATGCGATGGTGAGTTAAGCAGGTCTGCTGTAACAGCTCGTTACAACTTGTTGACGAGGGCCGCTCAAGAGCTGGCTAGCATTGACCCTAATGTAGTTTTCTGTGACTTTATCTAAGGAGATATTATGCCAAATTGGTGCAACAACGTCATCGAAGTAAGCCATATCGATCGATCAAAGATGGAGGCTCTTGTGGCCGCAGTTAATGATCACAACTTCTTCAAGCATGTGATTCCTATTCCTGAGGGTCTGGATATCGTAGCAGGTCGAGTAGGGGCCGATGACAATGCAGAGCAGATCGCCCTAGAGGCCCAAGAGAAACTCAACGAAGAACGTCACGGTTACAAGAACTGGTATGACTTTTGCGTTAATGAGTGGGGAACCAAGTGGGATACAGACGCTTATGATACTGTGATACTCCCAGAGGACAGTAACAAGGTTACCTTTGGCTTTGACACAGCGTGGGGACCGGCTACAGGTGTCTATGATGCCTTGATGGATCAAGGGTTCGCAGTTCGTGCCTATTACTATGAGCCTGGCATGGCTTTCTGCGGAATACACGATGAGAACGGTGATGAGACCTATGACATCGGTGGCTATACATCGGAGACCATCAAGGATGCGATCCCTGAAGAATTAGACGAGATGTTCGCTATCTCAGAGGTTATGGCTGAATACGAAGCCGAAGAGGAAGTTAATGAAGACGAATGAAGTCATTCAATGGTTGGGTGCCCTTGGGATCATAGGAGGGCACCTCCTTAACTCGATGGGCCCAGAGTACTATCCGTGGAACATAGTCAGCTTCTTTACGGGCACGTGCTTGTTCATGGTTTGGTGTATACGTGTGGGAAATAAGCCACAGTTAGCTGTCAACGTTGTGGCTTTTTTGCTAGGCGTAATAGGATTAATCCGCGCATTTGGTTGACAACTGGTAAAACCTGTAGTATACTATAGACATATTAACACAGTAAGGAGCTGAAATGGGAACACGCAGTCGTATCGCAGTAATGCATGGTGATGTTTGCAAAAGCGTTTATTGTCATTGGGATGGCTATCTCGAACACAACGGAGAGATCCTCGCACAGCACTATGATTCAACAAAGGCCAACAACTTGGTCGCGCTGGGGGATCTCAGTAGCCTACGAGCTGAGATTGGTGAGAAGCACGCCTTTAGTCGACTTGAAACACCAATGGATGACGAGGCCTACGAAAAGCTCTACGGCAACATGACCACGTTCTACGGACGTGATCGTGGCGAAGAAAACACTAGCTGGAAAGTAGCACATTCATTTGAAGAGTTCCTCGAGCAGGTTCACAACTGTGGTGCTGAGTTCTACTACGTGATGAAGGATGAAGTATGGTACGCTGGCGCTGTATATGAAACAGCCGGCGTAATTAAGGAAGGTCTTGTACCTCTCACAGAGGCTCTCAAGACAGTTAACGTGGAGGAGACTGTAAATGGGTAACTTTATTCTAGGAGTATTGATCACGCTGGCCATTCTTTACCCTGCGGTAACCAAAGAGTGGTTTGGCAAGGCTGTAGACACAACTAATTCAGTAGCAACTAGCGTAATTAAGGAGAACACAAAATGAGTAGATTTGCACAGACGTACGAAGATCCCGAGTACGAATACGAGAGTTCAGACGATGAATCCACGTGGCAGGATGTTGATACAGCGCCATTGGGTGAGATCGTCGACAACTGGGTACGCTTGACTGTGGCAGAAAAGCAACAGGAAGCATACAGTCCGTTCCAAACAAGCAACTCATAGGGGTTGACATTTGGGCATTTTGGTAGTATACTATTAATAGTTAGAAATAGTTCTAACGTTTTTTAATCACACACACAGGAGTTTTATATGAGTAATTTGTATTCACATGCAGGCGTTTCGTCTTACAATGGCGAGACCAAGGTTCGTTTCGCGAATGATGCGTTACGTGTCAAAGTACTTGCCAAGAACGGTCACAAGGACATCGATATCGTTGAGTTACGTGAGCCTATGACCAAGGAAGCCGCTGTAGCGTTCCTCTTGTCGATCAACTTCGACAATGGTAACAAGGTTGTACGTGCGGCCTTAGAAGCCGCGGCTGATAAGCGTGGCGTTGCTATTCCTGCAACTAAGCCAGCTAAAGCTGTCAAGGCCAAGGCAACTGCTGTTGCTGAAGCTGTTGTTGCTGAAGCAGAACCTGCATTGATGTAATGGAAGCGGTACGTGAAACTACCGATTGGGGCTCTAACAAGTGCGCTAATCACACGTACCTCCTGGACGGTACAGCACTAGTCGGCTATATTAAAGCCAATGAAACTGTACCGTTCTTCTTCAAACAACCACTCAAGGGTTTCGATAAACGGTACAGAACCTTTGAAAAGCTAAAGACTAACCCGTTTAAGGAATATCTATGAAAACCATTTTATCAATCATCGGGATCATTGCATTCGTCATCCTGATTATCATCATCGGGCCGCTGTTGACGATCTGGGCGTTTGATACCCTGTTCCCAGCACTAGCTATCCCATACACTATCTCTAATTGGTTCGCTGTCATCATCTTAGGAGCATTCTTCCGTGCAAATGTTTCGATCAAAAAGAAAGACTGAATACGTAACCCCAGAGATCTTCAAGGACTGGTCTAATTCGGGCCACGAGCTGGAGAATATAGGTTGCCGACTTGATGCTGTCAGAGAAACGCTCGATAGGCTCTCAAAGAAAGATCTACCTGATGATCACTGGGCGATCAATCGCTGGAAGACCGTCGAATCCATCCTGACACGCAAGTGGCAACACACAGTCAAGATGAAAGACGTCGGTCTCAGGCAGATCAAGCTCGCAGGCCGTGATTCGGGTCCCAAGATCCGATACGATTGGTGGGAACCTTCAGAAGAAGTAGCGGTCACGCTACCACTATTTGATGCATTCTACAGACTGATCACTGAAAGTTTTGGAATTCAGCAGGGTAGCCTAGAACGAGCTTGGCAAATGGCAAAACAAGAGCAATTGGAGAAAGCACGCCGCGGTTTGGCATAATTAACCGTTGACATTTAGAATGTGTTCATTTACAATAGTACTACGTTGGTAGTAACCAACAATACACATTAAGAGGATTATAATAATGAAACGTATTAACTTAGAAACTAAAACAGGTAAGGTTTTTTCAATGTTGCAAGCTGGTCAAAAGTTGACAGCTAGCCAAGCTAAGAAGCATGGTATTGGTAATTTGGCCGCAGAAGCATCACGTCTTCGCCAAGCTGGTTACGCAGTCTACGCTAACTCACGCAAGGCTAACAACGGCGTTGAAGTTACAGAATATGAGTTGGGTAAGCCATCACGTGAGATCGTAGCCTTGGGTTACAAAGCTCGCGCAATGGGCATCACGCTCTAAACGAGTCGCGACAGCGACATTCGCTCCAAGTCCGGGGGTAGTGTCCCGGCATCCGAACCCTAGCCTATCGTGAGATAGGCCGGGGTTCACCTTTTGTGGCTAAAATACAACACCAAAAGAGGTTGACATTTGGTTAAACCGAAGGTATAATGTACACATACACTAACAAAACGGAGCAGAAATGAAATTACACATCGTAACGCAGTACATGGAGAACTATGGTGCCCACGATTGGGATGGCGAGGGTGAGTGCCCACAACGTTGGAAGTTCAAGGGCGGTGAGGACTATTTCTATCAGTTGGGCGCAGTAGAACCATCCGCTGAACACGTCGAAGAACTAGTCTTCGCTCTACGTGGTCAGATCGAGTGGGATGACCTGGGATCTCGTCAGTACATCACCGGCTACGGCCTTGTGGAAGATTCATTCATGACCGAGTTCGAGAAGAGCCAGCTGGAGTATGAAGGGGAGATCACCTACCCTGCCAAGCGATTAACCCTAGAGGTTGACAGGGCTTTGATTTGAAGCTATACTACACAGACACTAACAACTTAGGAGCAACAGATGTCAACAACAGCGATCATAATAGCAACATTCGTAGTTACAGCGATCTTCGCATTCAAATGCTGGTTAATCACTAAACTCTAAGGAGCACATATGAAAGTTATCGTTACTACCACCCTAAACCAAGAGTTGGAAGTACCTGACAACTGGGATCGATTGGATGTGTTTGATTTCCTAGCTGAATGCCAGAGTTTTCGCACAGCGTTCCAGGGAGTTTCTAACGAAGATCAAACAGCTCGTATCGTCGACCTCCACGTGGTAACCGAAGAAGTCCTAGAGCTGGGAGAAGAAGCATTTGACGATTAGGGGTTGACAACTGGTAAAACCTGTAGTATACTACACAAACACTGAAACTAAAGGAGCAGAAATGAAAGAACTAGAAACTAAATCAGCAGGCTATTTCGCAGTAGCCGCGGCAATTGATGCACAGCGCCGCAATTCAAACAACAAGAGCTCATACACGCAAGAACAGATTCGCCAGGCTGTTACAGCTCGCGACTTGTTAGACACAGCGTTTTCTTACTCAAAGCTCTACATTAACTATCGCAAGAAGTTTATCGCTATCAAAGCAGAAGGTGCCCGTGCTAAAGATGCACTAGCTCGTGAGGTTGTTAAACTGTTTGAGAGCAACGGCTACGGTGTTGTATCTACGCCACAGGGCATGATCGTCCGTATTGACAAGTAAGGTAAAACCTGTTATACTACACAAACACTGAAACTAAAGGAGCAACTATGCAAGACGTTTTATACTTTCTTTATATGACACAAGAGCTTTGGATCTTCCTAGCTATTCTTTTAACAGCAATCATCATCGTCGAAGGAGTTTGATATGAAGGGTTTCTCTAAAGAGCAGATCATTTCTGCAGTTCAAGGTGCTATCCAAGAGGCTCAGATCGCGGCACGCCAGGTCTATGCCCAGGTGGGTGAACGTGATGCCTGTGGCTTTGGTTGGGTTGAGATCTATGTGGGTCGCACCAACTCTAAAGAAGCTAAGGCACTGATCGAAGCTGGCTTCCGCAAGGACTACAAGCCTAAGTGCCTTACATTCTGGGATCCAGCGGGTCTTGGCACACAGAGCGTGAGCGTCAAAGAAGCGGGAGCAGAAGCCTTTGCTCGTTACTTTAAGGCCATGTTCCCCGAGGCCAAGATCTACGGTTGTAGCAGATTGGATTGATGTTGTAAAAATACAACGGGGAGTTGGTTGACAAGGCCAACTTTCCCCAGTATAATACACACATACACTACAAAGGAGCGACAATGTTCAAGTTACTGTCTACAGCAAATCCCAAGATCCAAAAGGGTACAGCAAAAGGTTATCTGTCATTTATTCTGCACCTTGCGCCAGCAGACTTGAGCGGTCGTGAAGTATGCCCTAAGCGTACAGCTGGTTGCACGGCGGCCTGTCTCAATACAGCGGGCAGAGGTGGTATGTTCAAGCGCGGTGAAACAACTAACGTGATACAGCAGGCTCGTATACGCAAGACCCAATTGTTCTTCGCAGACAGAACCACATTCTTTAACTATCTCACGCAAGATATCCAAAAGGCTCTATCAATGGCCAAGAAGCTGGGACTCAAGCCCGTGTTCCGCTTGAATGGAACTAGTGACTTGAGCTGGGAGAAATATACCATAGCAGACACTGGCTTGAACATCTTTGAAATGTTCCCAGAAGTACAGTTCTATGACTATACCAAAGTACTTGGGCGCAAGGTCAAGGACATTAATAACTATCACCTTACATTCAGCAGAGCAGACGGCAATGCCGCAGATGTTCCCAAAGCGGTTGCTCAGGGCATGAACGTAGCAGTGGTCTACGACGAGATCCCCGAGAATGTATTCTCAGCGGACGAAGATGACTTGCGCTTCTTGGATCCCAAGGTAGGCGTCATCGGACTCAAAGCCAAAGGTCGTGCCAAGAAGGACACTACAGGTTTCGTAATCCGCATCAAGGTCTTAGCATGATAGAGATCAACGGACTAACCCAACGGCAACGCAAGATCGCAGACGTGCTTTGGATGATGAATGGCCGGGAGGCCGTTCTCAGCTTTATCAACAGTCTAGAAGCTGATACCAAGCGAGATGCTGAAGTAGTGCTCAACATGATGGTCGCGGCCGTCATGGATGAGATCGAAACTGTGGAGCCAGAAACACAAGAACTCATTGACAAATTCCGAAACTGACAGTATAATACACATTTACACACTAAGAAAGGTAATTTAATGGCCAAGGCAAAACCCTCGCTAGTTTCTAGTTTACTAGAGTTCGATCAAGAAGCTATCCGTGCCAACGAAATGGCTGTAGCACAGGAGTCAGACGAAGAGATCGTAGAGCGTCTCAGAGAACGTTTCCAGATCCTAACAGACATGACCCGCGCTGTTCGCAAAGGTGATGTACGTGCTATGATCGTATCAGGCCCCCCAGGAGTTGGTAAAAGCTTCGGAGTCGAAGAAGTACTGCAGAAGGACGGTATCTTCGATGTACTAGGTGAACGCAAGCCCAAGTATGAGATCGTCAAAGGCGCTATGAGTGCCATTGGACTTTACGCCAAACTCTACGAGTTCTCAGATGCTAACCACGTGCTAGTGTTCGATGACTGTGACTCAATCCTGATGGAAGATCTTAGCCTGAACATTCTCAAGGGCGCATTAGACAGCAGTAAGAAGCGTTTCATCTCATGGAACACTGACTCACGTTTACTACGTAGTGAAGGCATTCCAGATCGTTTCGAGTTCAAGGGTGCGGCTATCTTTATTACCAATATCAAGTTCGAGCACGTCAAGAGCAAGCGACTGAGAGATCACTTGGATGCATTGGAAAGCCGTTGCCACTATATCGATCTGCAGATGGATACCACACGTGAGAAGATACTCAGGATCAAGCAGATCGTCAACGACGGCATGTTGGATGCACACGAGTTCGAAGAGCCAGAGATCGCCAAGGATGACATCGTCAAGTTCATCACAGACAACAAGGACAAGTTACGTGAGCTGAGCCTGCGCATGGTGCTCAAGCTAGCAGACTTGAAGAAGAGCTTTCCAGCCAACTGGACAGCTATGGCACGTACAACCTGCATGCGGAGAACATAATGGCACGCTCGGATGCAGACTACATCACGCTCAAGGCCCTAGGCTGTCATTGGCTAGGCCCTGAGTACGATAGCCGTAGGCACATGGGCCCTACACCCTACTGTGGATGCAAGACGCTAGTGCCAGGCACGCTCTACTGCACAGAGCATTACCCGCAGATGTATCAAAAGGGTAGCGCACTACGCAAGCGCCACAAGGACATACGCAGGGCAGAAGCTGTATGGGACATCGAAAGCCTATTCCATGAAGCTGTAGCCGAGCTGGAAGCAGAAGGTGAAAACATCCTAGATTGACAGCTCAAAAGCATGCTTAGGAGGCCGGTGGTACTACCAGGGGGTGGCCGGTCATGTAAGCATGCTTTGTTGTTTTTGCGCAACAGCGCATGCCAAAAATACCCCACCAGTTAGATGGGATCACCAGGGGTTTGGTTCTCCAGGACCTGGATTTTTTGCACCCAATTTTTTTTACCACTAGCCTTGAAATCTTCAAATTAAAAAATTTGCGCAGAAAATTTTTATTGACTGCGCATGCGGTCTCTGTTATAATATAGCTATGATCAATCCCTTACCCGAACGGCCCATTACACCCGAAGAGCTAGAAGCTTTTCTACAGTGGCTTATGAGTCATTAGCGTGGATCATCACACTATACTAGCTAGGATCATCGGTTGTTTACTCAGCTTACTAGATGCGGCCAATCTACGCAATCGTGCTTATCTAGCTGAACAGCGAGTAGCCACTCTAGAACTAGCCATAGAAGACATAGCTCGTATCAATAGTCGCAGTCCCACGCCCAATCCCTTGATCACTCAAATAGCTTCCCGCATACAATCTAGTAAATAACTGCATGTCTGCAGAATCACTAGTATCAAGACTCATGCAATACAGCCATCAGCTACATCCACAGTACTCGCGTGAACAGCACTGGGCTTGGATATCTAGTGTTCTTGCCAGTCTAGTACTAGAAAAGAATCATATGGACAACATAGTCTTAGCTAGGCTTAATGCTAGACTTGACAGCTTGTTGAGTTAAATTAGTTAAATTATGCTACAGTACTATATACTAACACTATCACCTAGAGCCAGAGAAGTCTTTGCTTGGATACATGATAACAGTATCACGTGTGAAGTGCATCTCAATCGCACACGTTTTTGGCTCGATCCTGATACCAAGCTATACACAGAGTTTGCCATTCGTTTTGCTGACTCTTGTCCTGAAGTTTTAGAATCTCCAGATGACTACGGTTTAGGCCATTATCCCTAGCGTTTTTGTTATTGATTTTAAATATCTATACTGTGCGCACTAGATATCTACCTGATCTACACCCATTTGAACACATAGCTTCAGCACCATGGCCCTTGTCGCGGGATCAGGCACAGCAGTTGGATTGGGTCAACAGCGTTACTATACTAGAAGCTTGGCTGACTCAGTATGTGGGCGCACACTACTCACATTGGGCCTATCACAATGCTGGTTGGGGACTACAACCAGGATACTGTAGCATAGCATTCCGTCGAGCACCAGATCGTACCTTGTTCCTACTGCGCTGGACATAAGTACCTGCATGGAAACACATGCTCGCACACTTGCTCGTACTATCTTATACAGAATCGTTGCACTATTGATCACTGCCATTTGGACTGGATTGAGTGACGCTGTGATAATTCACCTTATACTGACTGCTGTACACTATCTTATGGAGAGACTATGGATCAAGATCACTTGGGGCAGGACTGGGTAGAACCCGCACCAGAGCCCCTGACAGGCCGCGAGTGGCTGTTCTACTGTGTGGCATTCTTTGTCTTGTTCTTGGAGTTCCGTTATATGTGGACGTGGTGTCAATGGTTTACCAATTGTCCCAAAACCTAGTGATCTGTTCTGATAAATCTTCGCTACAAAAATTTTTTTACGACCGCTTCGCGGGGGTGCTTGTAAGGATGCCCGCTTGGTTTTACCAAATCTATGACTCAAGTACACCTTATACCCGAACTAGTTGGTCCTGCTACTAGGATCTTATTATCCACTACACTGGACCTAGCTAGACTGTCACAGTATGCACAGGACGGCACGGACCCCTCTGATCACGAACGGTACAATCCCGGACGCATGGTCAACAGGTGTTGGGACTGCTATGGTCATCATGTTACAGAAGCACTATTGAGTCTGTGGACGCCTTACTTTAGCAACATATGGAGTGTAGAGCTCGCGCCCACGTATTCCTATGCTCGTTATCATTGGCCAGGCGCAGAACTCAAAAGGCATGTGGATAGACCCAGCTGTGAGTATTCGGCAACAGTACTGCTAGCTTGTGAACCTGATCCTTGGCCCATTTATATGGCGGGTCAAGAGTATGTGTTGAATCCCGGGGATTGTATAACTTATAAGGGCGCAGAAGTTGAACATTGGCGTGAACCTTTTAGGGGCGAACGTTGCTTGATTGCCACTTTCCATTGGGTCGACAGCCGGGGCCCGTATGCACACGAACGTTGGGATGGCCGCACAGGCCTGGGTATGAAGCCAGTTAAATACAACAGATGAAACGTTACCTAAACTTATTTTTTAGTCTTGCACCCGCACCCTTGTTCCTGCTGGGTGCTGTATGGAGTTGGTCAAATGGCGCCAGCATCTGCGGTGCAGTATATGAAATGCCCGTTATGTGGTTGGTCATGGCCTTTGCACACACTACACCCTGGCTAGCTTGGTGGAGTCAGCGAGATCTTCAAAAGTTCCAAACCCTGCCAGACAAACAGCAGTGATAATGCCCGTCTAGGGTATTAAGTATCAACCTATATACATCCCACAAGCGCCACGATTCTCGTTGATAAAATCCATCGGGCACATAGCCAATATCATATGCTTTGACTGTGCCCTTGGGTCCTCTAATATAGACCCAACACTTGGGATTATCTGCCGGGCCCTCTACAGGCACCTGGCAGTAGTCTAGACCGTCAATAGTTTGCCATTCTAGATTAGAAGTAGAATCCATTGGGTCTGCGGAAGTAGGTTTCACAACCTTCTAGTGTGCAGTTGTCCTTGCGATGATCACACCAAAAGTTAACACCCAAGCCCTGTGCTATGGCCATGCCCACTGATTGGTTGGCTATGTACAGCTCTGAACCCTGGATTACTTCTGCTAGTTCCAGTAGGTCAGCTGTTTTGTAGTGCTCTATCTTGAGTTGGAAATCTTTTTCAAAGTTGGCATGCTCTTCAGCTGTGCCCACGAACCAAGCACGATCGGCCCAGTTTTCCTGTTTGAATCTTTGCCATACAGGTGCTACTTGTCCGTTGCCATAGCGATCGGTTTTGCTGACTACGATTTTCTTACTGCCCAAATCACGCGGCTTTACATTGGTCAACCAAGGAGCTGTAATTTCGGGTTCCCATTGATCTGGATCCAAGCCCACAGCATGAGCATAGATACGACCATAGTGGCCCTTGTCATAAACGTTGCCATAGAACCAGCAACAGATATTGTCTAGAGGATGTGTAATAGCTTCACCGTTATAGGGTGCCCATTTAGTAATATAGGGCTGTGCTTCGATTAGGGGTGCTAGGAGATCAAAGTCCTTTTTGGTCATGCGTCCCGAGTGTGTGCCACCGTTGGGCCAACCAATGACGTCTCTGCACAAGGTGTCTAGGTTTTCTAGTCTTAGATAAAAATCACCACCACCTAGCAAGCGAATTGGGATCATTGAATATATGATGTCGCCAAAAGTCCATGTTTGGCTGAATGAAGGTTTCTCACCTGGTTTCCAAGGTGCGGGCGTATAAGGCCCTAAAGGCTGTAATTCCATAATGTCCTCTAGTTAATTAAGTGCGTATATTTACTCTGTGTACCAACGCTGGCAACGTTGATATGAGCATAACACGTTATGAGAACCTGCGTCAACCAAACTGCAATCCCACCATACGTTAAAACAACCCAGGGCGGGTTCGTAACGGCTGGCATCAAATCGAACATAGACCATTTGATCCACCATGGCATGACCTGCCCAATGATAACGGCGAAGCTGTAGTTCGTGTATGTCTTTGAAGTGAGCAAAGCTGATTAATTGTGGCCAAGTGGCCTGTAGTACTGCCATTTCAGTTACACCCTGTATGATCAACTTACCAGTGCGGCTATCACTTGGTAAATTTTTGCTGTTGATGGTTATACCTAATGATCCCAACACTTCCTCTGATAAGGGAAACGGATCGGATTGTATCAGCAGGTTAGCATTGTTATTAAAAGCTGAAATGATAGTTGTAGTGAACATGTGTGTATTTAACTAAATATTGGGCGAGGACATATTATGGAAAAACAATACACATTTGAATGGGTTATCGAACGTTTTGAACGTGCCGAAAAACTCAACGGTTTAGACAATGTAGTAACTAAGGCATTTTTTACTATCATTGGAAAAGACAATCTAGGTAACTCTGCACCCTTTTACGGTTATGTAGATATTCCCGAACCAAACCCTGCAGACTTTACTCCTTTTGAATCTATTACTCCTCAACAGGCATTGGCTTGGGTAGAAAACTGTTTGGATGAAGAAGCAATTACTACTATTACAGATCGATTGATAGTACAGCTAAATCAAGACGATATGATCAATCCCGGCAATAAGACCGTAGCAACACCCTGGTCTCATTCAGCTTAAAACTGAACCGTTTAGGATCAAAAACAAGCAAAAATTGAACCTAAATGACGTCAAAAACTTCAAAAACGCCCCTGTAGAAATCTAGCTAGGTCTACGTATACAAAGCAAAAAGCACTGACGAATCAGTGCTTTTCTTTTGAGTGAAATCCGGGCTATGCCCTTCTGAGCCGCCTCGGAATTACTGAGGTTTTGGTGCTTTTGGCATTGGGCTTGTATCCTTTGCAGGAACGGCTTTCTTAGGAGCCTTTTTGTGTACGTACTGTGGATGTGCTTTTTCTGGTGCTGGCTTAACTTTCTTGGCCGCAAACGCAGGACTTGCTACTAGTACAGCTGATAATAAAATTGCTGATAATTTTTTCATATTTTTTCCTTTATATGCTCAATCGTTTGTCATCATAGTGACGGATTGCGCTCATTAGTTTATCAATATACCCAGAATTTCTTAGGGCTTTGAATGCAAGATTGCCCTCGTCATATTCCCCTCCTTTGGCAAGGCTTTTGACTCTAAACTTTTTAAGATCCATTCGAGTTTTACGGCACTTGCTCAAGCTACCTGTTTCGATAGCTTGATCAATTTTGGACTGCCAATGATCGGCCATGGACTTGATTAGATCTTCGTCAAAATCTTGTTCGGGTTCTGGAGGTTCTTCTTTCCACCGATTGTGTAGCAGGCTATAAGAAGCACTAACGGTTTTATCGCTAACGTCTTCTACATAACATTCTACATCAATTCCGTGTATGGTAATTTCGTGATCTTGATGCCAGATTGCTCGTTTGGTATTGAACAATTCTCTAGCACCACCATCACAATCTACGTCTTTAAAATCTATTACTAGATGTAGATCTAAGTCCGAATCTGGACTGTAATTGTAATTTACTTGACTGCCCGTAATTAAAATATCTACAAGTTTAGCAGGAACATTTAGGCTTTTATAAAACTCGCCCGCGATGCGCATTAGGGCTTTGTACACATCTTTATGTAAGCGATTGCCCTTCCATAATTTAGGGTTAAGTCTAGAGTGTACTGCAACAGGTTGCTGAAATTCAAAGATGTTCATAGTATTGTATTTATGGGTTAAATATTAGTATGAGCACATTTAAAAGTTTAGCTGGGCAATTACTTATAGCCCAGCCCCGCAACAATATTGGACACTTCCAGAAATCCGCAATCATCCTAGCACAACATGGCCCTGCAGGAGCATGGGGTGTTGTTGTCAACAAAGAAGCACCCAACGTTAATATTAAAAATGTCATGAGCGCGGCCGGTATTGATTACCCCGAAAGGCTAATGACTATACCAGGAAAGAATGGCCCTATATACATGGGCGGTCCTGTAGAACAAACAAGAGTTCACGTAGTACACACTATGGATTGGTTTGCTAGTTCTACTATACAAATTACCGACCGTTTAGGCATCACAGGCGAGATGAGTGTGTTGGCCGCAATTAGCCAAGAAGAAGGTCCTGAAATGTGGCGAATTGGAGTAGGACTTGCGGCATGGTCAGCAGGACAACTAGATGGAGAACAAAGTGGAATATTACCCTGGACTCCAGACCATCAATGGCTTACTACTCCAGCAACTGAAGATCTAGTATTAACAGGCTCCGGCGATGAACAATGGCAACGCTGTATCGAAGCCTGTGTCAGCAACAAAGTCGCTGAACTGTTTTAATCTTTCTCAGCATTCAATCCAGCCAAGATAGCATGGATTCCTGCTTGACCATTTTTGGTCTTGATCTTACTAACACTAACACCTTCGTTAGGATCTTTAATCTCCCCAGTTCCTTGATCAATAACTGTTGAAGTTTTCTTTAGACTTTGATATATTGTCGCACCCTGTGGCTTGAAGGATCCTTCATCCTCATCGCCCAAGTCTTTAATCCTTAGAGTATCTACGTCAAATTCTAAGTCAACCTTTTGACCTACACCAGAACTGTTACGTGTCTTCATAAACTGGATTTGATAACGTCCACGTTCCTTCATAGCACGACTTGTAAAAATACCAATCACGTTATCAGCTGTTTGAATCTTAGATAAGCCGCCTGAAATATGACTGTGGTCAAACTCAATTTCTTCAACTGCTGAACGATTCAACTGTGATGCAGTACACACGATGGCTTGTGTTTCCATCGCCAAGTTACGCAGTTCTTCTGACACATATTTGTCTTTGACAAACAAGTCGCTTGGACTAACCTTGACACTCATTGGCATCATAAGATCTAAATAGTCGATTAAAATTACGTCAGGAGCGTATCCTTTTTTGACCTGATATTCTTTCAAGTAGGCTCTAATGTCGTTTGCGTTCTTACCACTCGGCATATATTTGATTTGTACACTACCAGACTTCTTACCTAACATCTTGACCTTGAGTTCAACATCATCGAGACTCTTAAAAATCTCACGTGTTGGAATGTCAGTAAGCATACTATCCATACGCATAGCCACTAAATTCTCTGCCAACTCAAATGTTAGATATAAAACATTTAAACCATTGACTGCCCAGTTACAACCTAAGTTTGCAAGGAATAATGATTTACCACCACCTGATGCCGCACACCAAATGTTCAATTCACCTCTGTTAAAACCACCATACAATTTCTTGTCAATCGATGGCCAACCTGTCGAAATTTGACCGTTTGAGTTCTTCAATGATTCTAGTCGCTGTCTTGGATCTTCAAAGTAGTTTGTACCCATATCCTTGTTCAAACTAATTTGTATCGCATCCTTAATCAGTTTTTCAACTGGAAAGTACTCTCCCTTTTCAAGTAAGTCAGCTGACTGCAAAATCGCTCTTTCTAGCCCCTTATGACGTGAAAAATTCTCAAATTCATTCATCAGCCATTCATAGTTTTCTTTGGGTAACACAGCCGGATTCAAGTCTGTTCCACAGCTGGCATTGACGATCTGCGGCTCTGGCATTACCTTGTATTCATCTACATATTTTTTGATAAAACTTGCGGACTCCTGCAGTTTTCTGTCGAAATTTTCGGGGTCAAATATGTTTGCACAACGCATAAATGTGTCTGCATCGCTCATAAACATTTCTATGTAAAGTTTTTGAACGTCGTGTGTATAGTTTGTAATTTGGTCAGCCATCTGTTTTCTCTAGTTTCTTTTTAAGTAGTTTAATTTTTATCTCGTTTGTCTCACGGTACTGCAAAATCGTGAAAAGTGTGTAAATTCTACCATATTTTTTCACTGCATCGGCAACGTCTTTTATGTCCTCTCCCCACTCGGGTAGACTCACAGTCCAACCTTCTTTGAGTGCGGTCTGTATCATCTTTGCCCCGGGCTTGTCTTGATCAGGTACGACTATGACTGTCTTGCCTAGTTGGTTAATTCTGGCAATTTGAGCATCATTTGGCTCATTATGACCTATCGCCACCCCATCTATGGCAATAGCATCAAACTGTCCTTCGACTACTATTACATACTGTCTATCGTCATGTTGATTGTCTACGTTGAAGACATATCCTGGACTCACATGGGTTAGATATTTTGGTGATCCTTCACGTATTTTTCTGCCTGTATAGCCAACAACCTTACCTTCTAGGTAAAAAGGCACAATAACTCTGTCTTTGAATCCAGGCTCATCTGTCCAATAGAAATCAAACCAGTCAAGGTCGATCTTCCTACTCAAGATATATTCAACAGCGTCTAAAAAATCTGTGTCAGTGCAACCAGCTTCTAATAATTCCATCATAGGAACTGCTCCCGTAGGCAATTCTCTTGGTTCTATCACAAAGTTTTTTGGAACTGGTGCTTGTTGTATCTCGTCACGACTTTTGAGTGCTTCCATAGCACATCTAGTGACATCCTCGTCACTAACACCTAACCATCTGAATAAGTCTCTTGTGTTTTTGCTCAGTAGTTTTCCAGGAGTCCATCCTGCTTTGAATCCACAGTTGAAACAGTGATATTGGAAACCGTCATCGTTGGTAAGTATACCACCTCGTTTTCTTTTATCTATCTTTTCTCCGCGGTGATGGCAACAAGGCGCATTGAAACTAGTCCAGCCGCTTGGTGTAGACTTTCGCTTCGGAGGTAAGGACGCTGTTAAAGTTGCCTGTATGAGGTTCATACAGTTATTTTAGCTTCTATATAGGATCTTGTCAATTTTTCCGGTTGGATAGAATGGCTCATTGATCAATGGATTATTGATTCCACCGGGTGGGATAAAGTTGTTTAAATTACCAAATTCAGTAGTCGGCATAGGAATCCATTTGAACTGGACATAGGTCCAATTTCCTGTCCAATTGACATAATCGATGCCAGTAAAGTTGTCATAGCTTAGTGAGTTGACAGTAACAAAATCATTGTTAACTGCACCAGAGTCTAAATTTTGAACGCTGATAAAATTGTTGTTGGCATTTCCTGGATTTGCAGGACTATTGGCTAAACTTACTTGGATTTCTAACGTTCCAGAAAATCCATCCATATAAACTGCGGCTGTATGTAACCCTTCGTTACTTTTGAAACCTGCGTTAGCTGGAATGTCTCCGCTGTAGAATTCATATCTCAATGCATCTGGGTTAGGATTTCTATAGACCTGGAAATCTGTAATTTCTACTGAGGGTTTCAATACAGGATTTACATCATTTCTAACTTCTGCTGTACCAGCTATTCCGTAATATGTATTTGAGTAAGTGGGAGTGTATGCACCATCTGAATCTAATGCCGTTACGCTAAAACTGTATGAAGATACTGCTAAATCTAATGTATCGCTTTCTGTTATGGACAACAAAGCTAGTCCAACAGTACTAGTCGTCACACCGTCGTCTAATATCTGTAGATTCTTGCTTAATAATTGAGTGTTGTTGATCGAGTCAAACATATTGAACGTAAACATCATTCCGTTGATTGGAACAGGCTTCTGATCGCTGTTCTTAACTTGGATTTGAATGTTGTTTTTCAAGCCCTTCTGGATTATTAAATTTCTTTGATACATAACGGTGTGAACTCCTTGATTTGCATCCAAATCTAGTAATATGGGGTAACGGTTGGTATATAAATAGACTGGTAGTTTTAACATATACGTATTTATGGCGATCAATAAGAGCGACAAAGACCAAGAATTTCAGAAGAATTTTCCATTCATTAGTTGTATAAAATGCAACGATGATGAATATATCGGAATCATCCTAAACCTAGACAATAACGTCACAAGCATCTACGACTATAGCATTATACGCTCGGAAATAGAAAAACAAGCATTCCTAGAACTAGGCGATGTTTGGTGGTGGGAAAGCAATCGCAAGATTCCTATCAATATATTCTTAAAGCTAGAAATGACTATGTTTAGGCCTTATATAAAAACATTTAATAGCAAGGATGTAACCTTAATGTTTGGGCCAAGTGTTAATTTGAGCGAAATCGCAGAAAAACGTATCAAACGCAAATCAATACAGCTAGTTCGTAATCCTAAGAAAAAGATCTAAGAATACTCGTAGCTGATTCCTTCAACTATTAAATTCATCTGTACAACTATAGCCATCGCATACGCAACTGCGTGAGCTTTCTTAAAGTAGTAGTCGTCAGTCGTTGGCTTCGTCCATACTTCTTTTAATATATCTTCCCAACTCTTTCCTAGCAAGTGTCGCTTTGCTGGACGAATGACCGCCAAGCATGCCGCGAGCTCTTCTACTTTTCTCGGTTTCATCTGCCTCAGCACGTTCCCGTGTCCGTTCACGTGAAACAACAGATTTGTAAAATCGTCCTGTTCCAGTAGGTCCCATAGTGGTTCTGTCTCCATTAATTTTATTAGGTGTTCTTCATTTCGAACACCCGAGTATATGTTTACATTAAGAAAGTCTATTTTAAAATAGCCTCTTTCTTCTGCTTCCTCATAATTTATACTAGCAAGTCCGGTTAATGGATTAAATGGAATTCTAGTACAATATACACCAGTATTGTGCTTTTTAAAAGTTCCATCTAGTGTTGCAGTAACGTGTTCAATTTTATCAAGTATTAAAGTTCTATCAGCAAAGTCAATATCAATATCTGGCATCGTAATCTCCTCCGCACATCTTTAATAACATTCGATAATGTTCGTATGCTAATTTAACCGCGGGCACTTGCATACGTATTTCCATTTCTCGGTATTGGTGTTCTGGTATAGATGCCAGAAACTCTTCTAGTTTATAAACTGGAATGTGTAGTGCCACAGCCTCAACTTCTTCGTATTTTGCAGATCCGTAGGGAACGTTGATGTCTTGTTCCCAATTGATTGGATTAGAGACCATTCGGCGAAATCTTCTTTGGCTAATCTCAACATGACCTTCGAATGTCTTTATAAAATTTTGTAAAGGTTTAGAATGAGGTAACGGGGCGCTCATGGAATTCCTGCCTCTCTGCAAACTTCTTTGACAACATTTGAATCTGTTTTGCTCTTGTTAATCTTACTAACCCACCATTGAAAATCAATAGCAGGTGTTATCATTTCTAATTGGTCATTATTAAGACTTTTGAGAAACTCTTTGCCTGATTCACAATTGAATAACAACCATGGACTAACTTTTCCATCTTTAAGATGTTGAATAATTCTACTTTGGCTGGCATACAAGAAATAATGTGTCCATACTGTTTCGTTAGCATCACCCCATTCCATCATAGAACTGAGCGATCTTTGTATGGCGCTTTCAACTGGCTCTATTTTAATCATCTCATATAGGTATGTCTCGTACAGCTCATCTCTGCACCAATGATCTAATTTTACACCGGACTTGATAACGTAATCAACAAACTTATCTGGATAGAGAGGATTAACATTATTGACAAAACTTCCAAACTTAACAAAGGCATTGTAGTAGGCACTCTTACAAAATTCTTCATATGTTTTATCCTTTTTAGCACCTTGTACTAGTCTATAATATCTATTAAAAGCAAAGAAACCTGCTTGTACACGTTTCTCATCTCGTTGCATGAACCTGCGTTTTGGCTCGCACATGTGCGCATACAGAGTCTTTTCCTGCATGAATTTCTTACCACAATGTGTACAGTTAAACGGTTGTTCTGCTAATTGCATCATTCAACTTCTTCTAAATATCTCTTTAATTCTTTATCTGTGGGCTCTACATGATAATTCTGTTTGAAGAATATCTCATAACTATCACTGCCGTACTTACCTATACCATACAAGTCGGTGGCATCATTGCCGTCCCACATTAGGTAATCTTGACTCATACCAACAAGTCTTTTATATCGAACATTGACCATGCCCAATGGTTGGATGATACTCTTAACAAATTCTTCGTCTGCGTTTAACAAAGCGTGTGGAGTAGGAAACCAATATAGGAATTCCGGCAATGTTGTTTTAACAGGTTTACGGCCAGTTTGATTTAACATGATTACACCAACCATATGTTCCCACGAATTATTGATCTGTTGCTGTACCATTAGGTCATCACGCAAAGGTTCAAAAAATTTCATTCGTATTCCTTTCGTTGCTTTTTATCAAATCCCATCTTGTCAAACAGTTCATCTTTGTCTGCTTTGGTCATCATTTTAGCCATTAGTTTGATATCTTCCATCTTGTATGCTGGGTACAATTCAGCCAACAATTTTTCAATCTTAACTGCTTTTTCTTTTGAACCTGCTTTGAGATATGGATGATAACACGGAACCCCTGCACCGCATGCCGCAAATAATTTCCACAATAACCCTTTATGATTCTTGCTTAGGTCCCAATGATTCTTGTTTACTAGTTCATTGGTCATTTCTAAAAACCATGCCTGAATATCTGGATCACCTTGTACGTTGGCAACATAACGCATCAAGACATAAGGACTAAATTCCTTTTGTTCTTCTGGAGTTAGTTTGTCATAAAAGTCGTAGACTTTTTTATCTACTGCGTTTAGTTCACGTTTAATATCAAGAGCCATTATCTTTGCCTAAGTGATACAACATTATAACTTGACTTACGGCAGTTGTCAATGCAGGATTTTCTCCGCTTTGCGCACTACGTCTTATATCTCCCCACAACTTATCTTCTTTAAGTTGTTCCATGAGAGATTTTTTGTCATAGTCTACTCCTATGATTTTTCTAGTAACCGGTTCCGCACCAAATTCTCTGGAATATGTTATGCCATCGGCCTTTTCATAAATGTATGTTGCACCTTCTTTTAGTTTGCCCACATCGTTCTCCTTACCAACATTTAGTATAATCTATGATCTCACTTTGTCTGCTGACTTCTTTGACGAAATAAGAACAAATAGGTTTTTCTCCTGAATGCAAAGGCGTGGCTAATAACTGCCCCGGCTTCATCTTTGGGAAATACCATTTGACATCTTGATACACATCGACGATGTCAATATCAAAAAACTCTGGTCTAAAACTGCTCAACGGATTGAATGTAAAGGTCTTAAATCCTCTGTCATTTAGACTAGTAAGCGGTAACACTTCCATCTCTGGTCCTGTAGGATCTCCTACGATTGTGCACCAATCTAGTGGCATCGTAATCTCATTTTTCCCGATTCTCAGTACCGCGGCTGGTCCGGTGAAACTTTCTAAAAATACCAAAGGTAAGTAGAAAAAGTCAGGATTTTGTGGATCGCTATTATCCATGACAGCGAATCGCATGTCCTCGTCTATCTCTTCCGGCAAGTCATTCAAATAAAATGTCTTGTTGTCTAGCGTTAATATTTGCATCAGTATTTCACCTTTTCAATTGTAAATGGGTACTTGGCTTCTTTGTAGTATTTTTTTCGTTCAGTCAAGTGTCTTTTCGCATATTTTGAGTTTGCAGTTATATCCCAGATTTGGACGAAGTCTTTGTCGTCTGCTTTTCGAATGCCGCGTCCAATAGATTGGATAACGCGGACAAAGCTCTTTCCGGGTTCCAAAAGCACCATATTGAAAATCCGAGGAATATTAATACCCACAGCGGCCACACCGTAAGTCGCCACAATAATCTTATTATCAGCAGTTTTAATTTCATCGTACTCTTCTTTTCGATCTTTAGTTTTTACGGCACCACTAATAAAAACTGCTTCGGGTAATTCGTTTATTAAAAACTTTCCTGATTCAATTCTATCAACTAATACCAATGTATTTCCTGATTCGGAAATTTTGTTAATCAGCTTGGCTATCCAGCTCATTCTGTCCTCGTCAGTGACAAGATATTTTAATTCTGCCGGGTAGCTTTCAAATTCTTTCCACTCCTGTGTTTGTACAATGTTTACGTGACATGTACTCAACACCCCTGCTTCTTGTAATTCATGTGCCTTGACTTGATGCACTACTTCACCTAGGCTTGCACGGATATTTTCGAAGTCAATATCCTCTTTTGGAATGGTTCCGGTTAGTCCCCAACGAATCGGTGTATGTGCTAGATTGTGTGTCAACAGATTTTTTAACACCTCTGCCTTGGCCATATGAACTTCGTCAACCATGACAGTTTTTACATTATCCAGCAATTCAGCGACAGTTAAAATTTCCTCATTTTCTGAGGAATTTTTGCCTTTTTTGTCCAAAATATTCAAACTTTGCCAAGTGCAAATTGTATGCGTTTTGTCTAGGTCTTTTCTGTCGCCGTAGTAAACGCCAACGTCTAAACCACAGTTGATAAAGTCTTCTTCAGTTTGCTCAACTAAACTCTTGTTTGGAACAATGGTCACTGTTCGACCGTATTTTTCACAGATTTTTGCCAAAGTTGCGGTGGTAATTGTCTTACCAAAGCCAGTGGCAATTTCTTGGATGCATTGCGGATTCTCAAGGAACTTGTTTACAACCTCAACTTGGTCTTCACGCAATCGAATAGGATCTCCTGCAAATCTGTGCCCTTCTGGCCAAGTTGCATCACCCCAAAAATCTGACTCAACTTTGTCAAAATTCAGCTCAACTGGTGACCTTAGGTCTTCCACCTCGATGTAGTATCCCCATTGATCTAACAGTGGCAACACTCTATCTAACAGGCTCACATAAGTGGTACCACCCAGTCCAAAAAACGGAGTGCAACCATCCCAACGTCCCAACTTGTAAGCAGGCATGTACCTTGCTTTTTGGTCAAAATACTTGAATTTTTTAACCAAGTCTTTTCTTGTGTCGAGATCCAGTCCTTCAATCTTTACATTGACTTCGTCTTTAATGATAACTTTAGCGGTAGCCATATCTTTTTTGAGTTGGCTTCGTGTCCGTATAGAAAATCAATGTAGGACTTGAACGAAGCAGGGTATCCATAGTATAGTGGGTATTCAAATGATACCCTAAGTTTATTATAGCATTAAATTTGATGTTTGTCTTCACTAATGGCTTCGGAATTTTCACACTAACAAAAACTACTTTGGTGCTGGCTGTAATTTCATTGTTCAGCTGATTCTCTTTTACATAGATATTGAAATCTCCCTTGCCTTCGTTTGGTAAACGAAACATAACACTAATGTCTTTGCTGTTTATACCACGGGACAACAGAAATTCGTGCCAATCTTTGAGATTTTTGTATTCGCTTCCGCCAGGCACAACTATCAATAGAGGTTGATCGTAATCGACTATGTCGTTGAAATCAGTTATCGATATGATCTTTGAATCAATCCATATTCCATCAATACCTAAGTCAGCTTTGATAATAGATTTTGTCACTGTATTGGTGATTTTATTCTCAATGTAATCAGAAATTTCGTCACTGTAGGTCGTAATGCCATATTGTCTTGCTAGGAACAATGAATGAGTGATATCATTGCCGTACGGTTGTGGTACGTTATCAAACACGTTGATAAATTTTGGTTTTTCTTGATCAAGTGTAACCATAGGAATATGCTGTTCTAGATTTTTTTCAATATTTTCAATCTGTTTAACATATTCTATGAATTCTTCATCAACTTTGAATCCTTTTGGTACTAGGGTGTTTTGAATAAACTGGATGCAGTCTTCTCTTAGACTGAATATCCAAGCCTTTTGATCTGGAGACCACTCTGCCGTATTATGTCTTTTATGTAATTTGAAATCTTTGATATCTTTGATGACAGATTCGATAAATGGGAAGCGTACAACTATCCTACCTGGCACGGATGACCGATCGATTGTAACAGTCAGTTCAGATGACAATGACCTAAACGGTCTTTTGAAATTAGGATTATTTAGGTCCCAAGTTTTTGTCTTAAAATGGTTGATTAATTCTGGTTCAACCTTGGCTAATATCTTGATAGCAAGGCTAGCCTGCTTTTCTGTCAATGATTCACCGGTATCTACCTGATTGGCGACACTTTGTATGAAGTTTGACTCAAAGGCCGTTGAAAGGGTAATGGGTTGATCCCATATCCACTGACCATGCCCGGCAGTTCTTAGAATTAAATCTTCTATATACATGATTAGATCTGCACATCTTCCATTCCGGCGGTTCTAAGTTTGATTATGTTAGAAAGTTGCCATTGTTTAATATCAAGACCCTTAATAATCCCTAGCCATTGATTGCGTAACAAGGCAAACTCGTTAACAATTTTTTCTAGATCGACTACGTCGGCCTCACCTTCGCAATACTTCTCACAGTCACGACTGCTCAAAGCACGTTGATAATTTTCTAGATACTTTTTAAATGCTTTACTGCGTGTACGACGCAATTCGATGTTCAAATACTCCAGGATTGCTTCTATTTCCTGGAGTTGATTGAAACGTTGTTCGACAATGCCAGGAAGCGAGGCACTGGCTTTTTCTAAATTGCCGTATACCTTGACTTCCTTCCTGGCCTCGTCTAATTGAGAATAATAATACTCAATACAGTCGGGCAAGTGAGAAATATCTCTACTAACCTTACTGTACCACATCAATAATCCTCGTCTTCGTAGTCGCTATCATCACCGTAACCGTTGTCTTCATCTTCCAAATCTTCATCGACTACTGTTTTGATAGCATCATCTAAGTGTGAATCATAGCCCATATAAGTGGCCAAAGTTTTTGAATCTATATCGTTGCCTAGCAGAAAATCAACGTAATGATTTGCGGCCATTTCACGATTTTTTTCAGGGATATATTCTTTAAAAGTATCCCAAACTGTAATAATTAGATTTTCATCCATTATGCTTCTTCTTCCTCTGTTTCAATAGTTGTAGTTGTTGCAACTGCTGATGCATCCCACTCGTCCATGATAACACGTAACTTATCTTCGGTCCAGTTCTTGCGGAATTCTGCAACAATCTCACCAGTTTTTTTACTAGTGTATGCTAATTTATTCCCTACCTTAGATAATACACCCATTTTCTCGAACATGTCAACCAATCCGGATGTAGGTGCCATACCTGTCGAATATGGAATTTTTACTTGAACAGATTCGAAAGGTTTCGCATAACGAGTTTTCATAATCTTACAGGCAGAACGAATACCTAATACGTCACTGACTTTATTACCGTCTTCATCTTCTTTTAACTTCAACTTCTTCATGGCAACCACGATAGAAGATGCGTAAACGAAGCCTTGTCCGCCGCTAATTTTATCATCAGGATCGAACATGTCTTGCGAAGCGTATGTGTGATTAGTACATACCATGCCGACGTTGTAATTACCAAACATATTAACACAATTACGAACCAGCGCCGTAAGTGCTTTAGGCTTACGACCCATATCACCTTTAAGATCTCCTGCTTCAAATTGATTAACGTCTGTTGGTGTCAACAACATACCTAAACTGTCAATCACAAACAACACTTTAGGACGCTCTTCCAACGCCATTGACTTATATTCATTCATAAATTCATGAATGGTTTTTGCCACATCGTCGATCATTGCCATGTTTAATTTCAAAAGTTTTTCTTCTGAAATATCAACACCTAATGCTTCTAGCCATGCCTTATCCAACGCATTTTCTGTGTCAACTAAGACAACAAAAATACCTTGCTCTTGAGCATGTTTAATAATGTTACCAGAACAGATATATGATTTACCTGCACCAGATTCGCCTGCAAAAACTGTAACTTTTCCTAAAGGGACTCCCTTAAAGAAGTCCCCCGAGATAAGATAGTTTAGGGCGTAGTTACCGGTTGAAATCCAATCGGTTGGGTCGTTAAACCCGATTCCGAGTCCATCAATACTTTTAGTGATAGACTTACGGAACTTCGAAATATCGAAGGCCTTTCCCATAGTCTATCTCCTTATTGTTTCTGACGGTTACGGATCATCGCAAGGATGTCTTGAGCTCTTGAACTTGCTTCTGCACCACTTGAGCTAGTTGCTTGTGGAGCCTGCGTTGCCACAGGAGCCTGTTCAGCAACTTGACTTGCGGGTGCTGACGCCGCACTCTCAAAAGGGACATCTTCATCATCCACAGTTGAAGTTGCTACTTTAGCAGGTGCTGAATAACCAGAACCTGTAGCTTGACCACTTCCGCCCATACCTGCTGGTTTGAAATATTGTCCCCAACGTTCCATGTCAAATGCTTCACCGTCAACTGACGCTTCAAACATTTCTTTCATAACTTTGAGTTCTACTTCACCCGGCTTCTTAGGTAGGAAGCTCTTCAAATCAAACAACCCATACTGATCAATAGCGGCTTGTTCTTCTGCGCTTAATGCACGTTCACGACGAGCCCAGTTTGATGTAGAGTAGTCTGCGTAACCACCCTTGGATGTTTTAACGATTTTGAAATCTAGACCACGAACGTAGTCTGTTGGTAATTCTTCAATCTCACTATCCATCAATGCGTTCTTGATGATGTTGTGGATCTGACTGCCAATGATGAATCTACGAATTGGATTCTCTGGAGTCTTGTCTTCTTTTAGATCAGAAGTTGTTACAAAACCTTGGAACAAGTAACTACGCTTTTTCCAATACTTACGACCCATTTCTTCCAAGCTCTTGTCTTTAAACCAAGGACGTACCTCAGCTAAAATTGGACAAGCTTCACCATACATTTCCATGCAAGGTACTTGTACTGTTACTGGTTTGGAATTTGTTTCACCCTTAACTCCCGCGAATGGAAGTTTGATCATTGCACGTTCAACCCAGAAAAATGTGTTGTTTGCGTCACCATCTGGAAGGAAGCGAACTGTTGTAGTTGTGCCTTCTGCGGCGTTCCAATGTGGGTAAATTGCGTTGTCACCACCTGTTGAGCTACCGGTGTTTTGTTGTGAACTTGCTTGAAGTTTCGCTCTGATTTCTGCCAAAGTTGCCATAATGTTTCTCCTTAAATTTTATGCCTTTGTTTGCTTTTATGCCTCTTTCTTCTATGCAACTACATAAAAGAAAAAACTAGCATACGTTTAATTGTATGCTAGTTTATTTATATTGTCAAGTTTTACTTGACTGAAAATATGGTAATTTTAACCAATTATTTTTTGTTTGCGATCTTACGTGCTGTCTTAGCTAAGGTTTTTTCTTTCTTAACAGTTGTGCTGTCACTCTTCTTGATTGCCAACTTGCTTGCTGGAATTTTCTCGCCTTGCTTAACACCTAGCTCTTTGTGTAGCTTGCCTTTGTTCTTGCTGAACGCATCTTTCATCCAGTTTTTCTTTTCCATTACTGGCAATCCGCTTAGTCTACGGATAGCTTCCATTTGTTTATTATCACCATGTTTTTGGATCAAATAGGTGCATAGTTTTTCTGCAAGCTCGCCTGCTGAGTCACCATACTTGACAGCGATATGAGTTTTTACGCCAGTTTCGCCTCTTGGAAAAGCTCCTGCGATTGGGTCAAACATTGACTTAACTACTTCTGCGATTTCTTTAATTGGAGGTTTACCAGTTGTGGCCATTTCGCCATCTTCTTCGCCTAGTTCTGCACCAAAATCATCAGTTCCTATACTACCGCGCTTGGCCATGCCTTGATATTTGGCAACATCTGGATCTGTTTCATCATCACCGTCATCACCGTGCATGTCCATTGGAGGAGCAGACTTTCTAAATTTAGGATCTAGTTCAGCAGTCTTACTTTGACCTGTAACACGTTCCCATGCCTTTGTGATAGCTTCATAAGGCATACCTAGATAGTTTAATGTATTTTCAAATTCTGTTTCTAATTCTGGTGTAGGTTGTACTTCACCAGATTTGATTGCTTTGTTAAGTCCAACAATATATTTCATTGTTTCGTGTTTTTCTTCTGGAGTTTGATCTCCGCTTTCACGAACTAATTTAGCAGGAGCAAATGGATCTAACTCATCTGTCCATGCTTCGAAGGCTTCGAACGCACCTTCTTTCTCAATTTCTTTATGCTCGTCGCCATGTACTGGGCAGTCTTCTTCACCAGTATCATCGCATGTACATTTTTCAGAATCTTCACTAACAACGTCTGCTAAATCAACTACACTTGTTTCGTGCATAATGCTGTTTAGTAGTGGGAAGTATTGTGCTAGGTCATCTTTAAATGAGCTAACTGTAAACTTGGATTTAAAATCTGCTAGAGTCGTTTCATCTAGTTCTTCAATTTGTGATAATGGAGTAGCTTCTAATGATTCCATCCATGCTTCATAATTCTTTTGCTTGCTAATAGCTTCCATCGTGTGGCGAAGCTGGCCCAACTTGCTACTTGCACGATCTAAAATGCCAACAGCTTCTGTTGTTAAGTTTTGTGCATTACCTACATGGCGTTTGAATGAACCTAATTTGATAATGTGTTCGCTCATTGTTGTAATCGCTTGTCCAGCTGTATCGAATGGATTACCACCGTTAGCTACGTGACGTTGCATGGCCTTGGCACCGGCTAAATGTATGAATGGATACTTGAAACGCTCACCTGCTTCGTTTTCGATAAAGATTGCTTTAACATGACGACTGCGTCCGCCTACTACATTTTCATCCACTGCCTTAGAATGGCGCAAAATTAGTTTTGTGTTTTCTAGTTTGCGGTAACTGCTCATTGAGCTACCATAGTAATTTGATTCTTGCATAGCGTTTTCCTGTGGTGATCCGTTTTGTGCTAAAAACTGGAAGTCATTTTGATCTAAGAAGTCTTTGCTAATGTCACGTGCATCAAAGCGTAGTAATCTACGTTTAGCAAAGCCTCGCATTTCTTTTAAGAAGTCATACCATAATCCTGCTGATACATGGTCTATGCCTTCTACTATTCCTTGGCTGTAAAATACTTTTAAACTGCCGATATTGTTAATGCTGATACTAACACGACCTAGGTTGTTACCTTCTAGGACAAAGTCAAAATCAAACATTCTGGCTTCTTTAGGGTCTAAGGTTACGGCGCCGGTTTCGTCGCCCATTTCTAGGTTAGTGAAACGACTGCGTACTTTGTCGAATAAATCTTGGGCTATAATTTCTAAAGCGTTCATAATTTATATTTATGCTATTCCGCTAATGTAGATAGGCATGGGCATAACAATATCGTCATCTGGGTGTTCGTTAAATTTCTCATAAATCGCAGGATCCCAGTCTTGCAATAGCATAATCATACGTACATTTAGCAATAACGATGAAACTAAGTCGTCGTGTTGTCCTACTTTTGCTTCAAAACTAGACCCGCCCGCAATAAATGCTTTTAATTCTGTAATTAAAGGTTTGCTATAAATTTTGAGAGTTTTATGTTCGATTAAATGTTTTAATTTAGCACAGGCCGCAATTTTAGCTTTTTCTGTTGTATTAAACCCTTTACGGAATCTGCGAACATGCCCTTTTTTAATTGGCTCACTTAAAAATAATCCGGGTATGCTTTCTTCGCCTATTTCGCTAATTGCTACAAGTGCGGCTTCACCTAATGAGTTGTTTTCAACTGAATAGTATATGTTAGCAGTTGTTCCTACTGATTGGCATTCTGAATTAATAAACTTACAAATGTCACGTAAGATTCGTACTTGTGCTTGTACTGGTGTTAGGTTGTGTTGCCATTCGCCTACTTGTTCAAATGTAGGTATTTCTATAACTTGTATACCAGCATAGTCTCCACCCGTACCCATACTAGGATCAAGTGACACAATATATGTCATTCGAGGATTTATATCCTTGTACCAGCGGACTTGTCCCTGTCTAAACTTAGGTTCAACTCCAACCATCTCTGCCAAGTTTATACTGTTAATTAACGTTTCGTCATAGATCAAGAATTCGCAACCATACTCACGTCGGAACCTTTCTTCACCGATACGTCCCATTTCAACTTTAGCCCATGCCTTATCTCTGTCTGGATGATCTGACCAGTGGCTAATATATGGATGGAATCCGTTTTCACCTACTGTTTGTTCATTACCAAATTCGTCAAACTTGCGATTGGCGCCAAACCAAATTTCAGCAAATTGATCTTCATCTGAGTTAGGTGTTGATGTAATAATTGCCTTACCACCAGTTGCTAGTGTTGGTGATATTGAAGTCCAGAATTCTGTAGCAATGTTTGGCGGAACGAATGCAAACTCGTCACAGTATAGTAGTGATATAGACATACCACGACCTGTATTTTCTGTAGTTGTCTGCGCTACAATACGTGAACCATTGTCAAATTCAATCGACTGTTTGTTATAACTTGTAACGCCACAACGAATATGATCTGGACACAATTCATATGCATACCGAATACGTTGCATAATTTCCTGTGCGCCTGTATATTTGTGAGCGGCAATTAGAATTGTTTGATCGGGATTAAACATCGCATACCACAACAAATATCCAACCGCTGTAGTTGTCTTACCACTTTGACGTGGTAGCATGTTTACGTTGAATCGAAAGTTATGTAAACTATCTACTAGGGCATCTTGATATTCGTATGCCTGATATTTTATCTTACCTCTCGTTGGGTGTTGTATTGAGAAAAAATTCTTTAAGAAATATTTGTGCCCATTGTTGGGATCAGTACATTCTTGTAAATCAAGCAGGTCTTGTTCACTAAACTTTACAGTTTTGTGAGCCGTCTTGATTAGTGTTGTATCTTTGTTTAATGACATGCTTTTATTTACTGAAAAAAATAGGCTCCGAAGAGCCTATTTGGTAGCTACTAATCATTAATGATTAGGGTTCACGCCTTTTTTCATTTGAGCAGATTTTCTTCTTTCATTTCCTAGATGGCTAGCTACACTAGCTTTAGCATATTGTCTATCGGCTTCATCTTCGTCACCGCTCTGACTAGCATCATTACCTCTTGCTACTGCTCTTTTGTGTACTGCCGCATATTTTCCTGGGGACATTTCGGATATTTTGTCAACTTTTTGATTGCCTTCGTTAATAAATTGTTGATAGTCTGACATTAATTTTTCTGCTAAAGAGCCTGTGTCGTCTGTTGATTCAACTGCCTCTGTTGCGTGTGCCTTCATTGGATTATCACCACTGCCATAAGGTTTATTATCAAAATCACGTAGTCTATTGATCACATCTGCAAATGAGTTTGGATCATAAGCACGTGTATGTTCTTTAGGACTGTTATCAAAAATGCGTGAATCTTCTGCCTTAACAAAATCTTCTGGATCTTTATCTTTCAACTGATTGGTCATGTCTTCAACGTCATTGACCATATCACCTACATCGCCTGTTGGAGATTTATCATCAACATCGTGGCCTAGTTGACCTGAGAAGTCTGCTGGTTCATCACCGAACTCTGCCGAGCCTGCACCCATTTCAGCTTCTTCATCTTCAATACCGTCAATATGACCTAATGCTTTAGCAATATCGCTCATTGGTTCTTGGTGTCCCATTTGACCAGCAGGTTCAGCAGTTAATGCCTGACCGCCAAGTGCATCTGGAGTACCTAAATGATGACCAGCATCTTTAACGCCTGCTAGGTTCATAATTTGTGTAAGCATGCTAGCTACTTCGTCGCCTGATGCGGCAGAAGCATTTAAACTAAAACTAGCTGATGGTTTTTGCATACCCATTGGGCTTGGACTGCTCATCATGCCCATCGGACCGCATTCTGCTAGACCTTCGTTTAAACCTGAAAGTTTTTGTAGTTCCGCGATACTGATTTGTTCAGTTACAACAGTTTCACCTGTGTAGTTGTTCAAAACAGTAACAGCATTAGTACCGTTGAACTCTTGTTTTTTTGATTCAGCCTTAACAACGTTAGAATTGTTTGAATCCAACTCTGCTAGGCGTTTCATTACGTCGATCATTTGCATAATTATTTCCTTGGATCATAGTCAGATTGTTGTATCGGACTGGTTGTGTTTTCCTTAGAGTTAGTATTGTATTCTACTGTTTTCTCTTTGGGAATCTGTTGGCCTTGTTCTACACGTTGGGCCTTAATTGTATCATTCAATGCTTTTACAAAGCTCATGTTGTATTCGGTGCCATAATATTTTGTACTGTCTACATTAGCCGCTTCTGTGTAGTTTGGATCTTGTAGCAATGTACCTTCGTGCGCCTCTCTTGGAGCTTGGTATTCTTCTGTTGGTTCAAATGGATTACGTACTACTATTTGATCTCTGCCTAATCTTAGATTAGTTGAAATGTACTCGTGTAATTCCCATTGTGTTGTTGGATAATCTAAACTTACTTCGTAGATGTTAACTTCTGCGTGTTTGATTAATGGAAAATCTAATGGTAAAGCCTGGATAGGAGTTTTGCCTGTTTTTTTGAAACTAGACACTTGCCACTTGTTTAAAAGAGCTTCAAGCATCTTCTCGTTGTCAGCAGAAACGTCTCCTGCAATTTTGACCTTGAAGTCAAATGTGCGTTTGCTTTCTGTTAAGTATTCTTTGAATGATCTCATGTTTGTTTCCTGGTATATTATTTATTCATATTTTTAAGTTTTTCCAGGAGGCTATTACGGTCAGAAATGACATAACCCTCTCCCTCAACCATGCCATCTTCGCTTGGTCCATTTTTCTTATCTATAGCTAGCTTTTTAAGCTGTAGATCTATCATCTTTAGCTTTTTGTCGATTTTATTGGATTTAGCAGTAATAGCGGCATTAAGCATGTTGCCCGCTACTTCAAACATACGGGCTCCGTATCGTGCTTCTACGTTCATTCCGAGTGCCATGAGATCGTCATATGCTTGTTCTGCTTTGTTTGCTAGGTTATCTAGCTCTGAATCGCTCATATCTCCCAAGCCTTTAACTTGGGGCAAAGCGGCTGAAATTTTATCAAACTGTTCCAGGTTTTGTTGTAGATCAACATGCTGTACAGCCGTTAAATCTATGTTATCCGGCTTGGTGACAGGTTCTGGCTTTTTAGTTGATTCTATGTTTAGTAGTTCTTCGAGCTTTTTAGTCATAACTTTACTTATCGCTTTTTACTGCCATTATGGAAAATATCAGCCTCTGTTAACACTCTAAAAGTAAGCCCGCGACCTCTAGCCCATTGTCTGGCCATTTCCCACTTGACTTGATTGCGCACAAACTGTCCCTGATTGTAGGGATTTTTACCAACATTTTCTATCATAGTTTGATTCATGGGTTTTACTTCCCATATTTCGCTATGCTTTTTATTTTTCTTATCTGTATACACTACTAAAAAATCAGGTACGTAAACTGTTTGTTTTCCTGTCAGGGGATCTCTGTATGGGATTTTAACTGCTTCACTAGCCCATTGCTCGATGGCCGCATTTTCGTCACACATCTTCATAACGGCCGCTTCCCAACTGCTTCTATAATAAGGGGTACCCCCACCGACGTATTTTTCTGGGTTCTTTAGAATATAAGGACCACGTGCTGTGTTTCTCATTAGGCTAATATATTACGTTGTACGCTGTCCACTGGAATAAAAGATTGTGCCATTCCAAGACTGCTGGATTTATATCTGTTGTAGTTGAGTAATTCTGTAACCAGCGCAGATATTTGAACATTGTCTAGACCCTGGAGGGTGTCGATGATTTGAAAAGGTTTATATCCGTCGATTCTAGCTTGCCTTAATATTATATAGGTAATACTTTGTGCAGAGTGAGTATCAAATCCTCTACTAGTAAAGAAACCAACTGCGGCATCAACTGTGGCCGCATCTAGTGCTAATGTAGGTTTTCCATATTGGTCAAATACCTGTAGGGTAGAGGATGCACTATCAGTGATTTGTTCTTGTGGTATGTTATTATAGTATGTTGGCATAATCTTATATATTAAACGTCATAAACATCGGCGGAGTTTTCGGATCCTGTTGTATTATTGTTAGGCTGTGGATTCGCATTATCGTCAGGACCACCTGCTTCTTGATCATTCGGTGCGGCGTTTGCTTGAGGATCCGCAGGACCATCTGTATCTTCATCGGATTGTAAATTGTCTGGTTGCTGTTCAGTTTTTTGTGCTGTAGTCAACGCATTTTCTACTAGTGTTTGATTTGCCTGTAGTACGGAAAGATTAGCTTGAAGTTTTGCAGGATCTTGATAACCTTTTGATGCAAATTGAGCATTAACATCATCAACCGCAGATTGCCCACCAGCGGCCGCGGCATTTGCTACAGCTTGTGTATAAACTGCTTGTTGAGATTGCGCTGTGGATATCTGTGATTGCAGGGTTGATACTTGCGATTGATAATCTGCTGATAGAGAATTCAATGAATCAACATCAGCTGGCAATAGAGTAGGATCTAATGGAGTTATATCAGGAGTAACTGCTCCTGTGGTGCCGAGTTGGGTAGAAGTGCCGCCCGTACTATCAGTTCCAGCTCCGCCACCTATTACACCTTTTGGTGTCGCAGTAGTTTGACCATTTGTGCTAGAGTTTCCGCCCTTGAATAAACTTAGTGCGCCACCGACTACACCGCCACCAATGCCAACCGGTGCTCCAGATGGTATGTTTCCTCTGTTACCTATCGTGCCTAATACACCACCTAATATACTATATCCTTCTGCTTGTATGCCAGCTGAATTCAACTTACCAACATTCTTTGCTAGATTGGCGGCTGATAATGCTGTTCCTAATATTGAAGTTGGTCCAGTGCCATTACCACCAAATATTTCTTCGGCACCTGCGATAACACCGCCCGGACCAAATAACGTACCTGTGCCACCACCTTGGATGCTCAACGGACTTGGAGTTGTATCATAGTGGAACGTTGTCATCCCTGGCGGATCCTGTCGGGTAACCCGACCCTTACCATAGAAAACTGTTTCGTACTGCACGTTCATTTTGTTTTCTGAAAAACTGGTTTGTGATTGATCTAAGTGGGGATGATCCCAAGAGGTTACTAATGGGTTGATTAAAATATAAGAGTTGAAAACAGATCTGTTTAATTGATATATTATAATCGCTCTAAAGAACGGATCGGGTCCTTGATTATTGTTTAGACCATAAGCATTGGGCGGTACTAATTTTGAAGTGTAGGGACTGTACTTTGTATTGCCAAAGGCAGGATTACTTGCTTGTTGCATTGAATCCGATGTTGGCGAACTTGTTGCACTTCCGTACGTGGTATCTGCATAATAATATCTAAAATAACTTTGCCATAACTCGCTGGTTGTATTGCTCATGTCATCATGGAACGTGATACCAACAGGTTGATAATTTATTCTTGTTTGTATATTCGTGTGTCTATTATACTGATTTAATTGTTCTGTTTGAATTTGAAACTTAGGCAAATCCGCTTGCTTGACCAACATACCCGCTTCGATGTTTTGATTTTTTCCGTTGCTAAGAATACCTTTTACGTTTGCTCCGCCTAGTACTTGACCTATTGTGCCAAATAATCCGCTAGATTGACTGTTGGCTCCTGCTGATATCGCTGTTTGCGCAGATGGGTTGATAACAAAATATGTATAGTACATCCACCCAGCTTTGGGTGTTAATGCGTATAAGTTATCTCCATATAATCGTGCGGCATGCTGGAAATCGCCCATCGTGCCTTTGGGATGGGTAGCACCTGAAAAGACACTTTGTAAGAAACCTGTTAAACCTAAATTACCACTGCCAGACATATATAGCCCCTATTGTACAATTATTTAGCCGTAAAAAAAGGCCCAGAAAAAACCGAGCCTTTTTATACTATCTACTACGTTGATTAACCAGCGGCTAATGAACCTAATGTACGACCGACGTTTGTACCGATTCCAATTGGATTACCTGCGGTATCTGTTTGGATCGCGTTATCGAACTTGATTGTTAAGCTGATATCTAACGCTTCTGAACTTGAATAGTCTACTTGTTGATAAGTGATATCACCAACATAGCAACCAATCAACTCAAATGTTTCTAAAACTGTTGGATCAAATGCACCGTTACCACCGTCTAGGATTTCGATAACAGTTGTGAACTTGTAATCAATGCCTGAACTTGCAGATGCTTGCTCGAAGAAGTCGAATTGTTTCTGAATTTGCTCGCCACATAGCTTGCTAACTGCACTTGACTGATCATCACGGATTACCAATGTGATTGGATCCCATGTGTATTTGCCAGCGTAGTTAATCTTTGAGTTGTAAACATGAAGTTCCATGTTCTCAAAAGATACCTTTGGACGAGTTACGTTCATTACCTGCTTAGTAATTTCAGTTGTTGGTTTAGTAACACCGAAATTCTGTAACTGAACTCTAAAACGATATTTCAGTTTTGGCATCAACAAGCCTTGACTGCTTGCGCTTTGTCCTGCCGGTAATGGAACTGATAATTTACTTAAACTTGCGATTGCCATCTAAATGCTCCTTATTCTCTTATATTTACCCAATTATGCTTTCTTCAAATCGCCCAAATTACCGGCGGCAATTGCACCTGTGTTCAATAAGCGAACTGGAACATAAATGAATTCCACTGCTTTAACTGGTTCAATTGCTATGTCGACCCATAATTCTGATCTGTCAATTCTAGCAGGGGTATTGTTGCTAGTATCGCAAACTACCAAGTAGTCATAGATAGCACGTTGACCGACAAGTTCTAATAAGAAACTGTCGACTGCGTTTTTAACTTCGCTACGTGTGATTTGATCGTTTGGTTCAAATAAGTATGGGCTTACTAAGATACTTAACTGTCTACGTAGGTACGCTACTAAACGAGCTACGTTGATACGATCTAATGCACTTGCGGCAGGTGCACGTGTGTAGTTACCAAAGTTAACAATACCGCTACCTGTTAGTGTTGGGATTGGATTAACTTTAACACCAGCTAACACATCGCGTAGGCTTTGTGGAAGTGCTGTTGTAATAAACTCACCTGTTTGTCCGTCGATGTAACCAACTGATGTTGCATTGTCTACATTACCACGACGGATACCTGCTGGTGCAAACCATTCGTATGATTTAGCATCGCTGTTGATGAATGTACGTAACATCATATGACTTGGTGGAACAACAATATAGTTTCCTGTATTGTCATTTGTGTAACCACTTGGATAGAACATAGCCATGTAGTCATCATATGTTACTGCGCCTGTGTCGTTGTTGTCTAATGCTAGGGCGGCATTGCTACCCCAATTTTGTAATGATGTACCATCGCTTGGTAAGCGGAATGGTGTATCACCGATAACGAACGCTGTTTGACCGCGGTCTGTATTTAGAGCAACTAAGTTTCCAATAGCTTCTGGATAACCAGGGCAAGCAATCAAGTTAAACACTAGGCTGTCTGTATCACGTATCGCTGTGTTTGTATCAATTAGAGCTTTTAGAGCCGCTACTACGAAACCGCGTTGTGCATGGCGACCGAATGAACCAGAACCATCATTTTGGTTAGGACTTACAGTTACCCAACGTGCAGTTGCATATGGAGTAGTTGAGTTAGAACCATCCATTGGCTCAGTGTAACGTGGGTTAACACCGTTATTTGCATAGATGTTAATGTAGTTTGCTTCGTAACGTTTTACGTTAAATCCTGAACGACGTAGGTTCCACAAACGTGTACCACGTGGATAGCCAGTTGGATCTGGTGCATCTGGATCTAAGAAACTGCTTAACAACATTGTTTGGATTGAAGCAGGTGCTGATGAGTAACCATTAGTTGACCAACGTGCATCAGCAAATACCCAACCGCTTGGACTTGTGTGATCTGTAACGTCTTGTTGTATCCACTTTAGTAAATTACCATTGTAAACATAAACCACTTGACCATAAGTCTCGATATCTGAACGATTGATCCAGATATCACCATCTGCAAGAGCTGTTACGCCATTGCTTTGTTTTGTTGGTTGACTTGAGCTTACGATAGGACCGTTTGGATCAGTTGCTGGGAATGCTGTTCTATAACCAACCCATGCTGTACCGTTGTTGTACATAATATCAACTTGATCGGTAATTGAATCATACCATAATGTGCCATCTACTGGAGGTGTTACTGGCTCGCTCGGGCTTGCTGTTGTAAACAATGGCGCCCAGTTACTTGCACAAGTTGTAAAACCGTCTGGCTCGTACTGCCCTAATGGATAGTAGTTTGCTGTGTATGCAGTTGTAGGAACATCCATGTTATAAGCAGTAAATCCTAATAGACCTAATACATTGTTTGGATCAAAGAATTTAATATCACCACCAGTTGCGTGTGTGATTGTTACTGTGTCGTCAGCATTGTGTGTTGCTGTGACGTTAGTAAATCCTGCGGCATTAACGGCTGTTACAAAAGCACCTGCCCATGTATCACCTGCGCTTGGTGTTTGAATAGTAACAGTAACACCATTACCATAATTCAACTGACCTGCTAGACTTTCTTTAATCTGTAGAGTTGCACCGTTTACTAAAGTAGCAGGAACACTTAATGCCTTGCTTGAAATAGTAGTTGGACTAACTGCAACACGTTGCTTGATTTCAAAACCTAATGTGATAGGTAAAGTTGTTGTTGTCGATGCTGTACCATTACCGTGATCGTAGTTGGCTTCGACAAACAATGTACCAACTGGAATGTTTACACCACCACCGCTCTTGTCGATGTTATATAATGCGGCCGCTGTGCTTGCATATAATGGAGCCGCAATCTGTGTAAATGATTGTGTCGATGCTGAGTACTGTTTGATTTTCCAACTTGCGCCACTATTTGGACTTGTTGTTTTTAAGTATATAGAACCGTTTGGTGCTGTGCTATAGTTAGGATATTGTGTATGAGGAGCAACAGTCATCTGTGGACCTGTATATGTTCCTGCTGGCACACCTAATGTATTAAGCGTAGTTGCGTTACCTGCAACTACAACGTTACCTGGGTACAAGTCTGTGTATAGTTCTAGTTTACCTGAACTGTTAGCTTTAGCACCAATACCTTTTGTATGTAGTGTGCTGTTGATACTTGCGGCAACGCTTGCTACTGTACTTGCTGTTGTAACAGTAATTGAATTACCGTTAATTGTAATAGCACCTGGCGATGTTGCAAAATTTGGATTACTGTTGATACCAGTTACAGCTGGCCAACTTGTTTGCCATGTTGTTGCTACGAATGTTGAGTTGTTAACATTCGATGTGAATGCTGTTTCACCTGCTGAACCAACTTGAACCCAATTTCCGTTTGTATTTTTATAATACATTGTATTCATATCTAGTCTATCTAATACGACACAATATGAACCTTTGGAACCTAGGCTCGGTTTTGGAGTTTCACCGTCGGCACCTACTGTATTATTTGCACGATTTGAAGCGTCAATAATAATAGGTTGTTTGTTAGCAAATGTACCTGTTGCAGAGTTCCATTCAAATAAACCAAATAGTGTATTTGAACTGTCTAACCAATATGAACCATCTGCGGGAGGACCAGCCGGTGCACTTGATTGGGCTGTTAACTGACTTAGGTCAACGTTAGCACGAACAACGTATGCCTTAGAACTTACACCTAGTAAGCTGTAAGCGGCTTGTAGACCGTATTCGTTAAGTTCACCACCGTTGATTGGATTACCTTGTGTATCTGTATAGAACACAGGAGTTCCGAATTTATCTGTCAAGTCACGTTGACTTGTGATTGTGTATACTTTTCCAACATTAGATGGATCTGTTCCAACTGCTAGGCCTGTATTTGAGGCGTTTGATTTGTTTGCGGCGCTGGCCACAATAACTAGAGGTACTGTACCAGGGGCCGCTGGTGTATAGAAACTCTCATCTATAACTGTTACGCTTACGCCCGGTGATTGTAATGTTTTTGCCATTTACTAACTCTCCCAATAATGGTTTTATCAGAAGTATTTAGTGTGTATTGATAATTTTGCCCATAAATATCTATGAAAAAGGGCACCTAAAAGGGCGGGGTATGATTAGATCTCTATGTAAAACGTGCGGCAAACGACCAGTTGCGGTTAATTATCACAAGGATGGCAAAACATTCTATAGGAGCACGTGCGACCATTGCGCAAGGAGTAGAGATATTGGTCGACCTAAATGGCAAGCCTCGGGCTATAGGTTAAAAGATACTTGCGATAGATGTAGCTATACCAGCAAGTATTTAGAGCAGTTTGATGTTTACTATGTAGATGGTGATCCTAGTAATTGTAGACTGTCTAATTTAAAAACAGTATGCGCTAACTGTCAACGCATACTGCATAAACTCAAGCTACCATGGAAACGGGGAGATCTCCGACCAGATTTTTAACCTGATCGTATAAGTCATCGATGCTACCATTATTGTCTAGTATAGCATCAAAGTCTGTTCCTACCCATGCTGTTTCTGATGCATGGATCCCTGTTTTTTCTAATCTATGTTTACTGGTTGCCCATGTTAAATTACCGTTCGGGCCTTGATTTACACTAACTGCGGCATCGTACCATTCGGGCTCTAGCCCGCGGACTACACGAACAACAATGCCGCCAGCGGCTTTAATTGATTTAATTTCATTAGGAAAACGGCAGTCACTAATGACTATGTCATCTTTCGAGTTGCGTAGTTTATTCTCTAATGCGGCAATCCAAATATCGTCATGGAAGCCTTTGCGACAAACTTCAGTTCCCCAGTATTGTAATACCCAACGTGGTGTTAAATGAGGCATACCTAAACGTTCTGCCCACCACGGATCTACTTGTTCTCGCCATTCGCGGGCTGATTTAGTTCGCCCCTCTAACATTGTACGGTCCCAGCCGAACACTTGAGCAACAGCATCTTTGAGGCTGTTAGCAAAACTTTCTCTTCTAAATTCGTGGAAATTTGTTAGATAGTCGGCAATAGTATCTTTGCCCGACCCAATAAAACCGCACACACCTATAATCATAGTATCCCCCAGTCGATACTATATTTTATTACAACTGTGTTACGAAGTCAACTGTTTTTGGTTAGCCGACTACAAACCACATTGGTTTTTCGCCAGTTTGATAATTTTGGATTTCTATATCTAGTTTTTCAATCATCTGTGCGCCTTCGGTTTTTAATTGAGTACCGTTTAAAGTAGTACCACCTTGTGGGCTGGTAATTTGATTGAACTTTTCACGTGCTTCGCCGAGCATGAGTTTGCAGTTTGCAAGAGTATAATCTTTAACCCATATACCTGCATAGGGGTCATCTAATATAGCAAAATCTGGGCGATAATTATACAACCATAATAGTACAGTTTCCTCGCCACGTGGACGTTGCATGATTGTCAATTTGCGTGTTTGCGGATGATATGTAAATTGAATGTAACTACCGAACATTTTACCGACCATCTTTTGATACTGTGCAAAAGAGTAATAGGTTGCTAAACCGCCCATGTTACTAGACGACAGCAAGTAGGTATTTGTGTAGGCCAAGTTAAATGGCTCAAATAAACTGCCTCCATCACCGCCACCTGTTCTACTACCAATACTTCTACGGAAAACATCACGGACTTCGATAACTTCGTTTCCTAGTATGTATTCATTTTGATCCTGCTCTAATGTCAAATAACCAAAACTTTCTTCTACAGAATTTGCCGAACGCTGTCGGTATTTTGACAGGGCTCTGTCAATTGCTACATTATAGTCTTTTGGTTCTAGTTCAACATCAACCATGCTTGCACCTAAAAATGACTTTACATAGTCAATAATTTGCTGGCGAGCAGGTGTTGTATCGGTTATCGTATTGGGAGTGTTAGCTGTAGTCATATCAATATTTAGCCACTAAATAGTATACTATGCCAAGACTATCCCTTTACCGTCCCGAAAAAGGCAACGATTTTCGCTTTCTAGATCGGGTTATTAACGAACAATTTCAAGTGGGCGGAACTGATATTTTCATCCACAAATACCTGGGCCATGCAGATCCTACAGAGGGAAATGCTACACCAGCGACTCCTAACAATTCTAATCCTATACCAGAATTAGGAATACAGGACGTATTACTCATGGAAAACCGTGATAGACACTACGCACCCGATGTATATATCATGCGTGGAATTTATCAGATGCAAGACTTAGATTTTAATCTAAGCCAATTTGGTCTTTTCTTGAACAATGATAATATCATGTTACACTTCCATCTAAATGGCTGTGTAGAAACACTAGGTCGTAAGATAATGGCAGGCGATGTATTAGAATTGCCCCATTTAAAAGACGAGTATGCATTAGACAGCAGTACCATAGCATTAAAAAGATTCTATGTTGTACAAGATGTTACTCGACCAACTAATGGATTCAGTCAAACTTGGTACCCGCATTTGGTTCGTTGCAAATGTGCTCCTCTAGTTGACAGTCAAGAGTACGCAGAAATACTGGATGCAAAACAAACAGATTCAAACGGTAATCCTACTAATCAAACCTTACGTGATTTGATTTCAACATATAATATTAGCATTGCCACAAATAATGCTGTCCTACAACAAGCAGAATTAGATAGTCCTGCTCATGGATTCGATGACAGTAATTTATATGTTATTCCATTGCAAGCAGATGGTACTGTTGATACACAAGACGTTAGCGATACTAGTATTGATAACACCAATTGGGATAATCTTGATGCATCTATTGTATTAAGAAGCCCAGACCATACATACTTTGTACAAGGAGCAGGTGAAGGTGGTATTCCGCCTAACGGTGCACCGTATGGCGCCGGTATAGAGTTTCCAAGTAACCCAGCTAAAGGACAATTTTTCTTACGCATCGACTATCTACCTAACACTTTGTTTAGATTTGACGGTGCTGTGTGGATTAAATTTGAAAGCAATGTGAGAATGACCTTAGATGACTTCGGTGCGCAGGATGTTGCACCAGGTACTGCATTCGCTGGAAAACCAATAAGACAAACACAGCTTACTGGATATATTAACAATTTAAGTACTTCAACTATTGCAGGTAGTACTGTTCCAGAAAGACAAAGTTTAAGCAAAGCATTAAAACCAAAGGCAGATAATTAATGGATTATTTTTATGACGGTCAGTTGAGAAGATACCTAACTCAGTTTATGCGAGTTATGAGCAATTTCTCATACAAAGATTCTAAGGGCAATATAATACAGATTCCTGTTCGCTATGGAGACATGAGTCGTCAAGTCGCACAGATCTTAAACAAGAATAGTGAAAATACTATTCCTAATGCTCCATTTATTAGTTGCTATATTAAGAATCTAAAAATTGCACGTGAACGATTGCAAAATCCCTATTACGAAAATACGTTGAACGTTCGAGAACGTGCAACTCAATACATGGATCAAGATCCTAGCAGTCCAACCTACGGACAAATAGTAGAAGGTGAGGCAAATACACAAGGTGCAAACTATACAATCAATAGATTGATGCCTACTCCTTATGATTTAGAATTCCAAGCAGACATATGGAGTTCGAACACAGAACAAAAACTACAGATACTTGAGCAGATATTGGTATTATTCCGCCCTGCTATGGAGATACAAACTACCGCAAACTTTGTTGACTGGACTAGCTTGAGTTATTTAGAGTTGTCAGATCTTACTTGGTCTACCCGTGCTATTCCGCAGGGTGTAGAACAGGATATAGATATTGCCAATTTAGGATTTACAGCACCTATATGGATCAGCACACCTATCAAAGTAAAACAGTTAGGTGTTATTACAAATATTATTTCTAGAATATTCGTAGAACCCACAGGTACTATATCGGAAAGTCCATACGATGATGGTGCGTTCTTTAATGGCCGTACCCCTACTGCTATTGCAGGTCATGATTTAAAAAATCTAAATGTTATAGTGTTGAACAATGTAGCAACATTAGGACCGGGAGTCAGCTGGTACAAGATTCTAGATGCGTATCCAGGAACTTTCACAGCAGGAATAAGTCAAATAAGATTTTCAAAAGATTTAGAAACAGAAGTCGTTGCTACAATGTCTCTGAATCCAGTAGATGAAACACAAATGATATTGAACATAGATTCGTCTACACTACATACCAACAGTCAAGTGCCTGCTAATAGTGGAAAAACTTACGTAGATGCTATTGTAGATCCAACAAAACTTACAACAGATCTCACGAATGTGGGTATACGCTATTTGATATTAGAAGATATCAATCCTGCATATAGGACACCCGTGTATATTACTAACCCCGGTTATAATTCAGCAGATCCTGCTAGTCCGCAACAGATAGTTAAACTAGATGCTAACGGTAATCCTGTTTACCAAACACTATATCCAGAGGCTGGATATGCTGTACATAATTTTAAAAATGCAGACAACAGCATATTTTCAGCAAATGCAAATGACATCATTACCTGGGACGGAACCAAATGGTCGGTCATATTCGACTCTTTAGCCGGCACGGTACCTACTTACATAACTAATATACGTACTGGTTCGCAGTATGTATGGGATGGTTCACAGTGGACCTCGAGTTATGAAGGTGAATATACACCGGGATTTTGGCGTTTATTATTATGAATGTAATTTGTAGCGGCGGACTATTTTTAAGTAAGTCGACTAAAAGATTTTTATTTCTTAACAGATCAGAAGGAAAAACTGATGGTACATGGGGTATTGTGGGCGGTAAACACGAACCAAGCGACCAAACTCCTTACGAAGCTCTTTGTAGAGAAGTGCAAGAAGAAATAGGATTTTTACCAGATATAGAAAAAACTATACCCTTAGAGCAATACGAAAGTAAAGACGGGGGATTTTATTATCACACCTATGTTCTGTTAGTCAAGGATGAATTTATTCCTCAACTAAATCACGAACATTCTGGTTATGCGTGGGTTTCAAAAGACTATTGGCCTAAGCCATTACACTCTGGTCTTAGAACTACACTAAGTAGCAAGACAAATAAAGCAAAGATTGATACTATATTTGATGTATTAGCTTAGATATCGTCAGCTATTAGATTAAAGCTGATACTGATTCTATTGTCGTCTGACAAATTTTCTTCAACACCGTGATCCAACCAACTAGGAAATGCAATGAACATTCCTGGAATCGGTTGGAAACTATAACTCTTATAGTTGTAATCAATATCTTTTCCGCTATAAAAATGTTGACGTGCCGCTAGATTAGGATTAACGAATGTTATCTTTCCAGAGCGGGGAGGAGTTTTAACATAGATAGTGCAGGCAAATACACTACGTGGATGTACATGAGGAATCATATATGCGCCCGGCGGGTTGACATTGATCCAATAATTTTCTAATCTTATTTTTGTAACAGATTCATAGTCTTTGATCAGCATGCTGGTGCATTTTTGAATCAAAGGCATTAAAACAGGATGGGCGATAGTAAGTACTTTTGAACTTCCGCCGCCGCCCCTTTTACTTGAAATATCCAAATTAGGATTTTTTTCAACCATCTCATAAGCAAATCTTTCTAATTCCTTTAGATCGTCTTCAGAAAGATCGTTAGTAATAGTCCACACCGGAGTGGGGAATATTGTGCTTAGTTTAAGTTCAGATCCAGCCAAGTTGTTTTACCTGTAATGGTGTTGAGCAGTTGTTAACTTCCTGCTGGTCAGACAACATTTGACCTAACAGTTCAGCTTGACGGTCTTGATATGCGGCTTGTTTAGCAATGGCTTCGCTAGCCAATTGAGATATTGTAACTCCGCTTGCGGCTGATAGTTTAGATAATAGCGGTGTTGGATAACTGCTATTAGACATATAAGCCTGAGCTTCTGCTAACTGTTGTGTAAATGTACTAGCTTCTAAAGAACTTGTTGTTACAGTTAAATTAGCAAACTTGGCATCATACTCTGCTTGAATTTCTAAATTGCTTAGATACTTATAACCAGCTAAAAATAAACTAACATGTGTAGGATCTGTTAGAGTAACAAAAGATTCTAAATGTCCTGATGTAATATCAGAAGGATTTGAATCAACTACAGTAGTGATGTAAGCAACATTACCGTTGTCTAATACAGTATAGTTGATATAGTTTAATTCTGATAACAATGTAGGATCTGTAATTTCAGTAATTTTGTACTGAGCAATTTGACCTGCATTGAAACTAGTAATAGGTAAATCAACTAACATCCAACCGTGGCTAGAATATTTTGTTCCTGGGGGAATCTGGAATGTTAAGGGCGAATTATCAATTTTTAATAAAAGCATGTTTGTGGGACCTTGCTAAAAAGCGTTATTATGACCTTTCTACTGTGTCCTGAGAACCATCTGGATTAAATTTAATCAGTGTTTCTTTGTCAGGTAGTGAACCTAACTGTGGCACAGGCACATAAGCGGCCATTTCATTTGTAATCTTCAATGCTTCCGCTAGGGTTACATGGAAAATCTCTTCTGGTAAATCAAGCATCGCCTGTAGGTTACCGGTTGAAATTCTACCAGTCGATACAATATCTAAACCTGCCTGACGACCTAAACGTTTGACCCAGTAATCAATTTCGAGAGTGTCTTTCATAGCTAACATCTCTCCGATATCATAGTTCTCATTAAAATATTCTAATATTTCGTAGAATGTTTCTAATTCACTTCTGATACGTTTAATTTCTTTTACACTTAGGTAAATCTTTTCTTCTAATTGATGGATTTCTAAATCGATTTCCATCTGATATAAAGGATCAACTTCGCGCTCGCGCTTCTTCTTTAAAATCTCGATCTTTAATTGATTCTTTTTATCTTCGTATTCTGTCTTGCGTAAGTTTTCTTCACGCACTTCTGCTTCCATTGTAACTTGCTGTAGTTGCTTAATTGGTGTAAGCTGTGATGCAACTACGAACTGCTTCATTTGGAAGTCGCTCATACCACGTGGAAGCTCTTCTACTAAATCAGCTATTGTCCACTGTTTCTTTTCTTGTGTTTTTGATACCATTTTTTGCCCTTATCTCGGTTATGTATTTGTAGTGATTTGGTAGCATTTTTTGTGCTAGATAAACTTGCACTTTAGCATCCTTGCTTAATCTAGGATAATAATGCTCTTCTCCAAACCCCCTTAACAACTCATTCCATTGAAAATAAGGATAACCATTATCTAAGTTATCTTCCTTCGTTGGATATTTATATTTAAGAGACTGCCAGAAAAGTTGGAAGTCTTTTGAGTTACGTGCGGCTTTGCTAGCCTCTACCCAAAAAGGTTCTGTTCTCTTGCTAAATGCATAATGGCCTAACACTACAACTTTAATATATCGTATTCTTGCCTGTATCTCTGCGTTTGCCCAGTCGTGATTTCTTCTGTTGGCTATAACTTCAGTAGCGTATTCCATAGTTTTACCAGCTAAATGTATAGCTGTAGCTTCTAAAGGTTCGATAAAACCACTACTCATACCAGACGCTATGATGTTGCCCTTGATGATTTCTTTAAAATATCCAGGCTTCATCGCAATTTTACGCGGTTCTTCTATCCCCGTAGCTTGTGCAAATTCTGCACGAGCATCTTCATCACTGATAAATTTGCTACTATAGATGTATCCATTGCCTGTTCTATCATATACCGGGATTTTAAATCGCCAACCAGCTGTCATTCCAATACTTGATGTAAAGGGTTCGTATTCTTTTTCTGGGTTAGTATAATTCTTTTGTCCAACTATAGCGGTGTCAACTAACAGTTCGTCTGCGTAACTTTGGAATTCGCTATCTGTTTTACCAATTAGTATTCTTTTAAATCCCGAACAGTCCACAAACCAATCTGCGGTGATTTTAGTATTATTTGCTAGAGTTACACTAGTGCAATTATCACCATCCATTTCTACGTTGGTTATTTCTGAATGTATTAGTTGTACACCCTTATCTGTACTTCGACGTTGTAGTAGGTTTGCTAGTTCGCTTGCAACAAAATGACAACCGTGCATGCTATCTTCTTGTAACCAAGGACATTTATTATTATTTCCCACTGCCGCTGTAAGATCGCTACCCCATGTTTCCCAAGCAGGATCTGTTGATAACCAAAATGGATTCTCAGCAAAGTCTATAAATTTAATACCTAATTTGACTCCGCCACCAGTCAGCGCAATTAGTTCAGTTGATTTGATTCCTAGGTCATTTAGCATTTTCATAATGCTAGGCCAAGTGCCCTCACCAACACCGATCGTAGGTATGTTAGGACTTTCGACTAGAGTGATTTTATAATTAGGGAACTTATTAATGAGATAAGCGGCGGAAAGCCAACCAGCTGTTCCACCGCCTACGATGCATATTGTCTTCATGCTTCTACTTATTAAGGTAGAGGACCGTAACAAGCATTTCCTGATGATTGGTTACGTTGGCTATAAATTGCGCCTAGAACCTGATGACTATCTGATGGATAGTATGTTTTAACCGATACGTTATTTTGGTTACCATTATATCCAGCAATCATATAACCGTAATCTTGTCCCATAACGCAACATTGTTCACCGTTGTTATACTGCTGGCTTGGAGAGCTTGACCAGCTATCGCTTGATACGTTGTAACGTGACATAGCTGAAGAAGCATTAGGATTCATGTACCATTTGAACCATTTTGACATCATTGGTTTACCAGCAGTACCGCCACCGAATGGAGCTTCACCTGCTAGGGCACTTGATGAATTCATTGTATTGTAGTTCCATTTAAATGCACCGCCCTGGCCTGCTGTAAAGTTATAGGCTGTATTATTTTCAGCAGGACTACCACCACCATATGAATGTGAGCCACCTGTGTTATATCCAACACCCCATGAGTTTGTATTATAGTTTAGATAGTTACCTGTACCACCAATCTGTATCATACCGTAGTTGTTATTTGAACCAACTTTAGTACCATTGTGCCAAGAATTGGGCGAATAAGAACCTGTTGGACGATTGTTAGAACCAGTTATTGTCCATGTTGCCCAGTCTTGATAAGCATACTGAACAGATGAGTTACCTTGATGGTGGTACGCATACCACTCTGAACTCATCCATCCGCCGTAATAACTTGAGAACGGTAAAGTCTGTGGTTGCTCTAGAGCAACGTCACAGCTATGATGAACACGTAATATGTTTGACCAAACGTTACCACCTACATATCCACCTGATACACATCCCTGTTGCAGGATAATTTCATTTTTGTAATCGTTTGGCTTAGCTACAAATTTATACCAAGCATAATATGCGGCTGTACCACCCTGTGTAATCTGTGGATATTGGTTTCCGGCAGGGCCAGTTGATGGATATCTGTTTGTTGAAAATGCAAAATCATTAACGTCAGATATATATGCAATATATCCAGGTGTTGCAGTAGCACTCAAACTTGTGCGGGTTGAGTATTTTGCAGGAATAACGTTTCCTGTATTATCAATAACTAATAGTCCGTTGCTGTAAATCGCCATAGTAGTAAATTCCTTGTTATTCTTATTTATTCATTAGTTGTTGCACTAATGCTTTTAATTCATCAATTTGTGCTTGTTGTGCTTGTATTGTGCGCTCATGTTCTTTAATACCTTCAACTAATAGCGGTACAATGCGCTCGTACTGTGCTGTTAAGTAGTTTTCGCCAGTGCGTGATTCTCCGGTATGCTCATCTCTGTCAAACGGAGCAGGAACTACAACTTCTGGTATTACTGCCTGAAGTTTCTGAGCACTTAAACCTAATTTTCTACGGCCGCCTTGTACCCCTAATGATGTTGCTATTTCGTTATCGGTGTAGTAAAAACCGTCTAAGGTCATTATTTTTGCTATAGCATCAGTGATTGGGGCTTCAATATTTTTAAGTCTTTCATCTGATGTTGCAGTATAAGCATCGCCTACTACATAAAGTGTTCCACCTACATAATTGTTATTTGTAGTTAGGTCGATATAAAGTGGCCATTGACTATTAACCTGTGCATAATTACCAGCTCCAGATCCATTCGTACCACTTAGCACATAAAAATTATTACTGTTGGCATGTAGGTATGCAGTTTTATAAGCAGTATTTTGCAAACATATAGTTGGATAGGTATTTTTAATAATGATGTCGCCACCGTTACCTGTACCGCTTGCACCTAAATTGATTGCGCCTGCTTGAGATGCTGTTACTGTAATTGTACCTGGTGTGCTTACAGCACCGTTCGTGCTTGATACTGAGAAGTTATCACCAGTACCGCTGTTTGCGATCCAGTTGTATGTTTGATCAACACGCCAACGATAACCTGTCTGTCCGCTTGAGCCGTCACCTATACGCAATAGGTTATTTGAACCATTCAAATAACCGATCTGCATTACAGTACCGTTATTGACTGCGTTGGATGTACTAACACCCACACCAAGGAATCCAGTATAAAATGCTCCGTTACCCGTTCCACCCGAAGTACTGCCTGTCATAGATAGCACTGCGCCTGCGGCACCGTTACCCGGGTTGAATACCAAGCTAACCGAATCTACGTCGAGTGTTGTTAAGTTTCCGCTTACGGAGTTAGTAAATGTTGGATAGTAAGTTCCAGCTGTTGTTATATTTGATATAGTAATACCAGCTTGCGCCCATTGTATACCAGAACCTGTTGTCTGTAGATAATAACCGTTGGTGCCTGCTGAGTTGTTTGCATATAGCGCACCGCCTAGGTTCAATCCAGACGCAATACTTGCACCACCGGATACGATCAATGATCCAACACCCGATGTTGCACTAGCCGCTGTTGTTGCGCTTACAGTAACGTTACCACTACCATCAATGAACAAACGTTGTGTACCTGCACCATTTGCAATAATAATTTGGCCTGCGGCACTTAACGAACCACCGCTGTTATTACCAATAATAACACAGTTATCATATCCTGCGGCATTACCTGCGTTATAACCGATGAACACGCCGTTATTGTTACTAGAAATTGTTGAGCCTGCACCGTAACCGACAGCAGTATTGTTCTGACCAGATGCCATTAATAGCAATGCGTTTGTACCAACAGCAGTATTGCCGCCGGTTACTAATGATCCAGACCCTAATGCACGATAACCAATAGCTGTATTATTTTGTGCAGATGATCCTGCCGCACTGGCCAATGCACTAGTACCAATACCGGTATTGCTTGAGCCAGCACCTAATGTTGCGCCCGTGTTATAACCAATGAAAGTATTATTACCACCACTGGTTACACCGTTACCTGAATTGTAACCAATTAATGTATTTGAAGTTCCACCGGAAATTAAACTTGCACCTGCACTTGCACCAATGACTGTGTTTGATGGAGTTGATGCTAAGTTACCTTGACCAACTCTTAGACCGTTAAAATAACTATCTGCTCCTGCATAATGAGCACCACCAGAACTAATACCACCATACGTAGTGATAGCACCTGTTGATGTGCTTGTTGCCGCTGTTGATTGAGGAACTAGTATTTGTGTTGAGTTAACTTGCAGAGTATTAATCTGTGTTGCTACTGCTCCTGCAGATTGACTTGATGCAGATACATAAAAGTTTAGACCACCGGATGCACCTAATTGTAGTTGGGCGTTGTATCCGTTGCCCATAACATAGGTTGTACCTATGTTGTTATAACTGTTAAATCCAATGCCTAGCGGATATGTGCTTGCACCTACTTGTAATGCTAGACCAGTTGAATTATTGTATGTTAGTAATTCTGCTACGTTGGTTGTTGTGTTGATCGTTAACCCGTAGTTTCCTGAACTTCCACCTACTCCTAAGTTAGCCTGTAAACTAAATGAACCACCAATATTTAAATTTCCTGAAATACCAACACCACCTAATACCTGTAGTGCGCCTGTACCTGTACTTGTCGATTGTGTATTGTTACCTAATGTAACATAACCTTGATAGTTAGCTAACTGTATTAGACCCGAGCTGTTTACTGTAATACTAGGAATACCGCTGATATCAGAGACATAGAAATAATTTCCTGTCATGCCATCGCCGACAGTTTGCACTTGTCCTGCGGTCGCTTCAAAACTTAGTGTACCTAAATCTAGTACACGTGAAAAAAGTGTAGCAGAAGTCGAAGCGCCACCGCCCTGGTACGCAATTATTGGTTCTGCTGAGCTAGAACCAATATTTGGTGTTATGATAATGTTACGATTGCTGTATGCCATATTATTCCAATATTTACCTTAAAATTATAGACCGTATCTACCCTTCAATGCGATATAGGACGCACGAACTTGAGACGCAGACAACGCTGTGTTCCAAAATAGTGTAGGACCTATCAATCCATTACAAGGTCCTGACTGAACTCCAACTTGGAATGTTGAGTTATTGCTTGACGGACCGCTCAGTGTTCCTGAATTATCTAGTATTCCGTTGTAGTAGATGCTACTAGTAGCTGTTTGTCCACCAGTCGGAACCCCTGCAAAAGTACAAGTCCAACAATGCCATTGATTTAGAGGAATCGTCGTGTTTGAATATAAGTCGCCGCCACTACCATATGTTTCCCAACGTAATTGTGTTAGGTTACCTGCGTACAAGTTAATACTGTTTGATCCAGATATGTAGTTAAAGAAGCCACCGGTTCTACTGTTTAAATTTAAAAACTGCATTACAGTAAATCCATTAGTCAAACTCAAGCTATAACTAGCACCACTAGATATTGCGCCAGCTGTAGCATTACTAAAACTACCACTTGCATAACTGATAGATGACAGAGTTGAAGGCAGATTGTCTATCAAATTATACGCTGTACTACCCGATCCCGAATAACTTTTAATGTTAAATGGATCTAGATAGTAGACTAGATTTGATAGAGGTATTGAAGGTCCTATAGTGAATGACATATTTTATCCTTTAAACTCCGTGTTAAGTTTTCCAATATCTTTACGTTCTGCCCATACTGTGTAGAAGCACTTGCAAGGGCCGCCTAACATTGAACCATTGTCAATGAAGATCTGTCCATGTATAGTATCAATGCTTTCTACATACAATTTCTGGAACTTGCCGATAGGTGTTAGGTCAACAGTAATAGTGTCCATATCAACCAATCCTGTCCAGTAATCTGGAAGTTGTATCATTCGACCTTCTAACTTACCACGTACATAAACACCATTCTCTGGTCCTTCTAATGATCCGTATTGTAATTTCCAACCTTGTTTTGTTGGGTGATCGATCAAGAACGACTTGGTTGTCGCATATAACGATCCACCTGCATAAATGTTGCCACCTACGCCAATACCACCGTTAGTAATAATCAACGAACCTGTTACTGTTGATGTTGATTGTACACCGCTTGCGATAGTTAAACTGTTTGGTGAAGAGCCATACAAGCCTAAGTTGCTCATCAATGTAGCAGTTGTAATTACCTGTGCGTTGTTAACTGTTGCTGTGTTAGCAATGTATAAGCTACCACCTGCATAGATATTGTTGCTGGTTATTGTTTGTGCATTTGTGTTTAATTGGTATGGTCCAGCTGTATAGCTTGGTTCGGCTTGCGCTCCCCAAATATATGCACCTGCTCCGCCAGTACCTGTGAAGCTTGTGTTGCTTCCACTAATAGCAGTATCATAACCTTGTGCAGAATATACACCAACTGTAGTTGTCTGTCCTGCTGGGCTAGCCCAAACAGTCATTTGACAACGGTACCAGCCATTATATCCAACTGAGTCAATCTTACCAGTTACTTGATACACCGGGCTTGGACCAACTTGGTATGCGCCTGTGCTTAGGTTAAAGTAAACACCATGTTGTGAACCACCTGAATTGCAGTATAATGCAATGTAAGTACGTGTATTTGCTTTTGCATAGATACTAAATGTTATCGGTCCTGCGTAACCAGTTAATGCCTGTTGGAAATAGTGGTTACCAGTTGCACCAGATTCTGTTAGTAAGGTAGCATCAGTTGTACCATCTGGACTTGTTGTAGCATTTAGTCCCGCGGCTGAGTTGCCTTTAGTCCAGTTTGTATTACTTGCTGACCAGTCTTGTGAGTAGTACAAGTAGTTGTTACCACCGGATGCATATATTGATGCGCCAGATACGTTAGCAGTACTTTCAATAGAACCACCGACTTGTACAAATGATCCGCTGTCGTCATATGCTTTGTTGACAACTAGTTTCTGACCAACAAATAGATTTCCGTATAATGAACCGCCACCATATGATTGGAATGCACCAGTACCGGTTGATATTGCAACTGTACCACTGGTTACAACAATGTAAGGTGTTGATGTAGATGAACCACCTCCACCTCCACCACCTGATCCAACTAATGATCCGTTAGCGTAAATGTTACGTGCATAGATATCACGTACACCCATGTCACCTGTGATAACAAGTGCGCCAGTTAGTGTTGAACTTGCTGTTGTAGCATTAGTAATACTTGTTTGACCAGGTATTGTAACTGCTTGTGTGCTGTTTGCACTGAATACTAAGTTTCCAGCACCGTCTGAAATAATAACGTTGTTGTTTGATGTAGCAATTGATGCTCCGCTGTTACCACCGATAACAACGTTGTTACCGCCTGATGTAATACCTTGGCCTGCTTGATAACCAACTAATACGTTCTGTGATCCGCCGGCTAATGTTAGACCAGTTTGATAACCAATCAATACGTTTCTTGCACCGCTAGTAATAGCAGTACCTGCTTGATAACCAAACGCAGAGTTACTTCCGCCTGTGTTTGTTCCAGTTACGCCTGCTAGAGCACCTTGACCTACTGCAACTATGTTAGATCCTTGTGCGTATTGTGCAGATTGATAACCTATAGCAACACCAGAACTGCTTGGAGTCGCTCCACTTAGTGCTTGTGAACCAATTGCTACGCTGTTAGTAGCGGCACCTGCATTTTGTAATGCTTGTAGACCAACACCAATGTTGTATTGTCCAGAAGTTAAACTGGTCAACGCATTATAACCAACTGCGATATTGTATCCGCCCGTTGCCGCGCTACTAATTGCTCCCGATCCAACTGCGATGTTAGTTGCAACTGCGCCGCCACCAAGACCAACACGCATGTTACCAATGAAATGATCTCCTACTGAGTATATAGTGCTATTAACTCCTAGGCCACCTAATACTTGTAATGCGTTACTTGTTGTGCTTACTGTACTAGAAGCTGTACTTAAGAATGTAGCAACACCACTTACTGTTAATGAAGATTGTAATATTGTTGCGCCAACATGTGTTGACACACCACCGACCCATAAATCTTTAGACGATGCAATACCACCTAATGTGTATAGGGCCCCTGTGCTTGTTGAAGTAGCATTAGCAGAGTTTGCAATATAGATCGGATTGGTTACAGTACCACCGTTAAACGCACCAGTAAATGATCCAATGTTAGCTGTTGTAACAATTTGATAACCATTAATCCATCCTGGATTATCTAACCATAAGCTAGAAGCACCAATGCCTCCACTAACAACTAATGCATTAGGAGATTTACTACTTGTAGTTGCTACTGATGATGCAATATAAACAGCACCAGTGAAGCTAGAAGCAGAACCAACATATAAATTGCCGGTAACACCCACTCCGCCCTGTACTTGTAATGCACCAGTACTTGGAGAAGTTGCAATAGTAGAAGTAGTAACAACTAGTCCAGTTGGAGTCCACTTACCTACTTCGTATGTATTTTGTACTGAGTAATATAAATTGCTTGAGAACGCTAAGTTAACATCTCCCTGACCTGCGCTTGGGCTAAAGTTTCCTGCAGATCCATTTATACCTATACGGAAATCTGCTGTGTTACCTGTATTTGTTCTTGTTATGTCTATCGCAACATACTGACTCGAATTGTTAGATAAGAATACGTGTTCTGCGTTACCACTTTGAGCACGGAAGCTACCACGAACATCTAATTTAGCTAATGGTGTTGTAGGTCCTGCGATACCAAGTATCATGTTACCCGAAGTATCAATCAAACTGCGTAATGTTAATGCACTACCGTTGCTTGTATATAGACCTAAGTTGCCTGATAATCCGCTAACTGCACCAATTGCCGCGCCGCCGCCTGATAATGTTTGATTCTGGTTCATGAAGCCCATACCAGACACGCCAATAGTAACTAAGTTACTACCAATTTGCCAACGGTATCCAGATTCACTACCTTGAACTTCGTAGATTGCATTTGATCCACCGCCACTTGTAATTTGTACACGTGAACTGTTATATGCTCCACTTACAATATTACCGTTGACTTCAAGTGCTTGTTGTGGGTTGGTTGTTTGAATACCAACGTTACCGCCAAAGTATGAACTAGCGGCATTTGTACCAGCCTGCAATCCACCTGTGATGCTTGCACCGCCAAGTACTTGTAAGCTACCTGTAGCAGTAGTACCTAGTGTTACTTGTTGATTAGCAGTAGTACCAAAACTACCTAATCCACCTGTATAAATGTTTCCACCTATACCAACACCGCCATTTATAACTTGGAATGCTCCTGTTACAGTACTTACAGCTTGTGTTGAACTATTGATAGTTAACGAGCTGTTAATGGTACCACCGGAGAAATTGTTAATTGTTGCCGCAGTAACGATCTGTGATCCGTTAATGTAGCCGTTATTTGCTAGATAGATACTATAAGCACCAATACCGCCAACAACTTGTAATGCGTTGCTTGTTGTTGATACAGCACTTGATGTAGTGCCTAGAATCATCGCGGCGTTGCCTACCCACAAGTTGTTACCTGTAGCAATACCGCCCTGTATTTGAATAGCGCCAGACTGTGTTGAGAACGCCGAAGTTGTATTTGTACTTGTTAGGATGCCTGTAATTGTACCACCGCTGAATTGATATCCCGCAATGTTAGCCGCTGTAATAACTGGACTACCTGCAACGTAAGCAGTCTGAGCAACGTTTAGATATTGTGTACCAACACCACCTGCTACATAGAAAGCATTTTGTGTTACATTAGCCTGTACTAAATTAAACAACTGACTTGCAACAGTAGCACTTGTACCAATGTTTAGGTTCCCACTAACACCAACACCCCCGGTTACAACCAATGTACCATTGGTGGCTGTCGTTGATTGTGTACCACCACTCATGCGTGAGAATTGAACGTATGCTGTGCTCCATGGAAGTGTTGGACTACCTAAGTTAAATCCACCACTTGTTGTTGGAACTAGATTACCTAATGATTGCCAAGAACTAATACCGTCAAATGCTAAACTTGCAAATACGTTGCCAGGAGCGCCTACTGAAATACCTGCACTAGAAGCTAGTGTTGCGTTAGATGATCCTGTACTTAGGTATATTACTTTGTCGCCAGTTTGAATGTTTGTTGTGTTAACGATTGTTTGTGTACCGTCAACATATAGATCGCCTAATAGGTGTAAGTTACCGCCGATCCATGTATCCTCACCAATACCAACACCGCCTGCTACTGTTAGAGCACCAGTCAATGTGTTAACTGCGTTAGTTAAGTTACTTAGATTTAGAGCATTTGCAATCGATCCACCACTAAATGCATTGATTGTAGAACTTGTAACAATCTGTGCACCGTTGATATAACCCACTTGTGACAAGTATAAAGATACTGCACCAATACCACCATTTGGCAATGTCAATGCGTTACCTGCGATAGTAGTTGTGCTTGCAACAGAACTTAATATAGTTGCGGTATCGTTTACAATTATATTCTTGTTAATACCAACACCACCAGTTACTACTAATCCAGCTGTGCCTGCTGTTACGCCTGCGGCCGCTGTTGATGTGCTGATAGTTGTGTTACCACCAATATTTAAACTGTTTAGTAAACTGGTGTTAATGTTAGTAAATGTATTGTTGACGGATACTAATCCACCATTCATTGTTGCAACACCACCGACGTTCAAGTTTAAGTTAATACCAGCACCACCTTGTACTCTCAAAGCACCTGTGATGTTTGAACTAGATTGTGTTGTTGTATTGATGTAAAGCGGTGTAGTAATAGTACCACCGTTGAACGCAATCGAGCTTGCATTAGCTGTAGTAATGATCTTGCCGCCTGCAATCCAACCGTCTTGTGAAATATACAAGTGAGACGCACCAATACCACCAGTAACTTGTAACGCATTGCCTGCGATTGTACTTGTGCTATTGTTAGAACTGTTTAAAATTTCTGTGTTAGCTTGTATCTGATTCTTTAGAATCAAATTACCAGTAGGAGTAAATCTACCCCATTCAGTTACTGTTGGAAGACCACTGTTGTTATAATAGTTACCACCAGCAAATACTAGAGCTTGTGCAATACCTGCGGCTTGTTCACCAACTGATAACCAGTTTTCAAATGTGTTGCCGCCGTCATAGCTAGTTTGTGTAATTTCAAATGTTGGAGTATCTGCTGTAAAGTTTACTGCCCAGTTAGTTGAGACCAAGCTCAACAGGTTACTGATTGTATTTGCTGATCCAGCTTGACCATTTGGTGTTACTAAATCAATACCAAATACAGGATTAGTATTTCCAAATCCTGCAACACCTGTATTGAATCTTGCAACTGAATTATTATTGACTAAAACATCAACTGGTTGATTAGAGTAAGCACCAACTTGAACCGCTGTTAGATCTGATTTAGGTCCAAAGAAACCTTGTGATGTAAAGGTAGGATCAATAAAGTTATGTGAGCCGCCTGACCAAATATTTCCTCCAACACCCAAACCACCGTTCTGTACAATCAATGCGCCTGTTGTTGTGCTTACTGATTGTGTGCCAGTGTTAATAATCAACTGATTGTTAATAGTACCGCCTGAATAATTATTCAGTGTTTGTGCTGTTAGAATTGGACTACCATTTAACCAACCTGCGGTCTTAATGTTCAAGTAGTTTGTACCGATACCGCCGCCAACTTGTATTGCATTGCCAGCAATAGTCGAAGTGTTAACTAGTGCGCTAGTACTTGAGAATATACCAGTAATAGTCGCCGTGACCATCTGGATACGATTAAACGATGCTGTAGTTTGACTTGTAAATGTTCCATACGCATAAGTTGCGCCACCAATACCAACACCACCTGTTACAGTTAATGCGCCAGTGATACTACTAGATGCTACTGTGGTTGTAGTAATATTGATTGGTTTATTGATTACACCACCATTGAACGCAAAGTTACCAATGGTCGATGTTGTAATGATTATACCGCCATTGATTGTACCAATGGTGTTGATGTTAATCATGTCAGCGTTAATTCCACCGCTAACTACTAATGCATTCGATGACGGAGTTGTAGTGCTTTCTGTTAGGTTGGCGATATTTACTTGGCCGGTGATATTTAAATTGCCACCTATGCCAACACCGCCTGCTACTTGTAGGGCACCGCTTTGTGTGTTAAAACTTTGTGTTACACTTGTGAATACTGTATCAAATGGGTTGTTGGTTGTAACAACTTGTGCACCTTGCACCCATGCAATGCCACCAACTGCTAGTGTTCCGCCAACAAATGCGCCTCCAGCAAGACCTAAACTGTTACCAGACTGTGTTGTTGTGCTTGCGTAAATGCTATTAACGTTGATTGATTCACCTACGTAAACTTGTTTACCAATACCAACTCCGCCCGCTACTTGCAATACTCCTGATTGTGTACTTGAAGCGGCTGTGCTTGCTGTAATAGTAGCATTAGCAGAGTATACGTTACTCCATATTAAACTTGCACTACCTAAATTGTAACTTAGGCTAGACGCTGGAACAATACTTGCTCCACTTTGCCAACTTGAATTACCGTCGAATAACAAAGTTGCGAATGTTGTTGTAGAAGCGCCAACTTTAATACCAGAACCTGTTGCTGTACCAGCAAGTGTAGATGCTGAGCTTAGGGTAATTGTCTTGTCACCAGTTTGAATACTTGTTGAATTAACAAGTGTGTTAGTTCCGTCTACAAATAAATCACCTAATACGTGTAGGTCTTTACCTACCCATAAACTCTTACCAACGCCAACACCGCCAGTTACTTGTAATGCACCGGTTGTTGTGCTAGTTGCTTCTGTAGCATTTGTGATCTGTAAAGCATTATTAATTGCACCACCACTGAAACTATTCAGTGTTGATGTTGTAATAATTTGAGAACCGTTAATGTATCCAGCAGTTTGTAAGTATAGATAGCTTGCGCCTATGCCACCGCTTACTTGTAAGGCGTTACCTGCAATACTTGTAGTTGTAAATGCCGCATTGTTGATTACTATTGTAGCTGTTGTTGTACCGTTTCTTTGTGCGATAGAATCAAGGGTGCTAGTATTCCATAATACAATATCACCATAATGAGAAGTTATCGCTGTATCTGTGCCTGCTGTTATACTTGTTACACCTGTGTTAACAAATAATACATTACCAGTAGAAGTACTAACACTTAGACCTGCGCCCACGGAGACGCCAGTAACACCTATGTTTGTAACTGTTAGTGTTGGGTTAGGTCCTGCAAGTGAAGCAGATCCAAAACTGATACCTGTTCCAGCACTTAGATTAATGTTAGTAATTACACGATTGTTACTGTCGTAAACTGCTGATGCATAAACCGATCCGGTAGTATATGAACTACCTAATGTGATATTGTTTCCGCCTACATATAAATTCTTACCAATACCAACACCACCTGCTACTTGTAACGCACCAGTTTGTGTGCTTGCTGATTGTGTTTGATCTGTTTCGATTAACGGTTGGTTAATAGTACCACCGTTAAAGACCTGGGTATACTGAGATAAGTTTGAGCTAGTAATAACCTTACCAGTACCCACCCATGCATCGGAAGTAACATATAAATGTGCAACTCCGATACCACCGTTAGGTAATGATAGTGCGTTACTTGAAACAGTAGTTGTGTTCCATTGTGTACTTGTTGTTGTGGCTGTGGTAAATGTTACGGTACCGGCAGTCATGTTCCAACGTGCTGTAGGAGTACCTAAACTTTGTTGTATATCTAATGTAGGATTGATGCCTGCCGTTGAGTTCCAGTTACCAACACCGTCGAACAAGAAACTTGCCCATAATGTGCTTGTTGAATAACCAATTTGTAGACCAGACCCGCCTGCCACTGCGGCATTGGCAGAACCAGTCGACAATGTAATTGTCTTGTCGCCTGTTTGTAAACTAGTAGTGTTAACAACTGTATTAGAACCATCTACATATAAATCGCCACTGATATAAGTTGATCCGCCGATGTAAACGTCTTTGCCAATACCTACACCACCTAATACAGTCAATGCACCAGTTTGTGTATTGATTGCATTTGTAGAATTGGCAATATATAATGGTGTATTGATCTGACCTGGGAAGCTACTAGAAGCATTTCCTGTTGTAAGAATCTGGCTACCTTGGATATAACCTGCTGTATCTAGGTATAGGTATTTTGCTCCAATTCCACCATTAGTTACTGAAATTGCATTACCGGCTATAGTCGATGTACTGAAACTTGCATTTGTAACATTGATCGCATTTGTTGTTGTAAATCCTCGATCTGTTACAGATTGTAAAGTTGCTGTATCGTTAATTGTTACAGTACCAGTATTTTGACTTACTGAAATATCTGTTCCGGCGATAATCTGTGTAACACCAATGTTGTTTAAGCTAAGAGTTGCTGTAACTCCGCTGTAAGAAACACTACCTGCTAATCCTACCAATGCCAATGTCAATGAACTTAATACATTCATTCCATTGTTTTGTTCTACTAGTCCGCCAACATATACATTTTTAGCAATACCAACACCGCCTGCTACAGTAAATGCACCTGTATTTGTGCTTACAGAATCTGTAGTAGTCGTAATATACAATGCGTTAGGAACATTACCGCCTAAAACGTTACCAATGGTTGCTGTTGTAACAATCTTAGCATTATTAATAAAACCTTGAGTCGCAATATAAAGAGTTTGCGCACCAATGCCACCATTAGGCACACTGACTGCGTTTCCTGCAATCGCATTAACATTTGATAGTGTACCGGCGATATAGACGTCACCACCGATGCCAACTCCGCCAGTTACTTGCAGGGCACCTGTTGTAGTGGATGTAGAATCTGCACTACCGGGAATTGTTAGTGTTTGAACACTGAAACCACCGTTGACCTGCAGGTTACTTTGTACAATAGTGTATGTTCCGGCAGGGTTGATGTTAATGTTACCAGCTGAACTACCTAATGTATTCCCGCTAATAAACATCTCACCCGCAGATACGCTACCTGGCAGGATTGTTGTTGCGTTTGTACCATTGCTAATCTGTAGGCTAGCAAGGCTTGTTAAGTTTAAGTTTGCATTACCAAAGCTAACCGCGCCAGTTGCTTGGCTAACATAGAAACTGTTACCAACACGGAAGTCGCCATTCTGATCAACTGTTTGATAGAAGACTTTACCACCGTTGGTTTGTATAACTTCGTTGGCCTGTACAGTTAGGCTAGCGTCATCTGTTATGTCGCCGCCTGCACCTATAAAGCTCATATTGAATGCTATCAGTTTTAAGTCAGTACCAGTACCGTTAGCTATAACACCTTGATTACCAAATACCGCGGCAGAACCGATAGAGCGTAACTCTGCACCAAACTGATGATAGTCTGCTAATTGAACTTGTTTAGCACTTGCAGGACTATTACCTGTTGAGTAGATATTTTGTACTTGTGTAGCATCTGTTGGGAAATTTGTACCAGCATTGGCCCCATCCATATGCATTAAGAATACAGTATCTATATCATAACCAAATGCCGCACTTGGAATACTAAAAGAAGTTGTGTAACGAACTACGTTACTTACACGGAATTCATCGATGTTACCAGTGTAATACCATTGTCCGTTCGTTGAATCTGCACCAATGTCAAATGGATCTGTGTTGTTTACACTAGCAACCACACTTGACACACTTGCTTCAACGTTACCATCTAAGAATAATGTAACTGTGTTATTACTTGGATTACGGACTAATGCAACATGGTGCCATGCACTAGTTGATAATACTGTTGATCCAGTTAAAATAGATGTGCCGTGTTCTGCAACTAACACACCTGAGCTGTTGATTCTAACACCAAAACTTGTACTAGGACTGTTTGGATTACCTTTGTTCCAAATTACCTGTGTGCCACCAACTGATGTAACATAGATAAACGATTCAATCGTATATGCACCGTTGCCGAATTGCATACTAGTATCGCTGAGTATTTGTAGATAATCGTTAGTAGTTGCACTAAATGCCGCACTAGCTGTACCAAATTTTTCAAGAGAGGTTACAGTTTGTACATTACCATAAGGAGTTACTACTTTTGCAGTACCGCTAACTGCCGGAGCAAAGCCCCAAACGGCACCGGAAATGTAAACATAAGTTCCGTCATTAGATGCAATAGTTCCTGTAGCAATAGGAGATCCTAGTGGATCAACATAATGTATGGTATCGCCGGCTGTGAATGTTCCGCTTACGTTTGATAATTTTAGTCTTGTTCTACCTAAGCTAGCAACACCTGCAGATCCAGCTTGAGCATTAATTGCCTTAGCGGCAAAATAGAAGAATGTGTTAACAATCTCTGCTCGAACACCGTTGGTCATATACATACCAGTTGCGGCTGGAACAATGAATGTTACTTCATTAAACAGCATTGTAGGTTCTAATGAATTTGCATTTAGAATACTAGCATCTAAATATGCACCATTACCTGCATTACCTGCATTATATCCGTAAGGGTCAGTTGATGTTGTAGTTGAGCCTTTTGTTATAAAACTTATACGCTCAAGATATGGTGATTTGGTTGTAATTTTACAACCGTTAGCAAATTTAACACCGTAACCTGGGCTGTAATATCCGCTGACTACAAAATCACTTATCGTAGTTTCGCCGTTTAATAAGAAACCATCATTTGTATTAGTGCCACTAGTTGGTTGAATAACAGTTGAACGTATTCCCGAACCGCGTATGGTTACGCCCTGTGGAACAGTTAATGGGAAGTTTTCTGTGAAAGTGCCTGCACCAACTATAATTGTGCCACCAGATTGGACAACGCTCAGTGCATGAGCTATAGTTGCAAATGCAGTCGATTCTCTCAGACCATCATTTGAATCACTACCATTTGATTGAACGTAATAAACATTAGCTAGATAGTAAGTTAAATTAACATTGTTTGCATAGATAGCCCCAGTAGAACCACCTGTGCTGGTTGATAGATATAAGTTGGCATTAGGGCTTGTAATAGTTCCAACAAATAATGTGCCTGTTGTGTAAAGGTTTCCACCTACTGTAGAATTTCCACCAACGCTACTTGTGCCACCTGCAGAAAAGTTCTGATTTACAACTAATGGACCTTGTACGTTTAAATTACTTCCAAATCCAACGCCGGCATCAACGATCAATGAACCAGTTTGTGTACTTACTGATACAGTACTAGAAGTAATATGAATTGCATTAGGAATAATGCCGCCCAAACTGTTATTAATAGTACCTGTTGTTAAAATTTCACTACCATTGATAGTACTTTTGCTAGCCAGCATAATACTATAAGCATATATACCGCCAGGACCAGTTCCGCCCTGACCTGCTAGATACAATGCGTTAGTTGAAGAGTTAGTAATACTTGCTCCGCTGTTGTTCAATATTACTTGATATGAACTTGTATTACCGCGAGATGTAACTGTTTGTAATGTAGCTTGGTTCTGTATTACTAAATTGCCAGTAAGCTGACCTGTTATCAACAAATCGTTGTTTGTAGATGATGTTGATAGGCTTATAACGCCAGCGTTAGAAATAGTAACAACGCCGGTTGCAGAATTTACACCACCGTTTACATAAATTCCACTACCTGGTATAAGTGATGTAACACCAATGTTGGTTAGTGTAACAATAACACCTGTTGCAGTTGTAGTAATGCTTGCGCTTATACCTGTACCGGTTGTAATACTTGTACTGTTTAGTACTCTATGACCATAATCATATATTGCAGTAGAATATAAACTACCATTAAAGCTACCGCCACCTGTAACTATTAAGTCACCTGTTCCATAACCTGTAGATGGATTTCCACCAACTAAGTTTAATACTCCAAATCTAACATTACCATAGTTTCCACCAGCCAATGGATTTGTTAAGACTTCTGTTGTACCGCCTGGTTGAATATCTGTTAAGAATACTAGTTCACCACTTGAACTTCTACGGCCGATAAATGCGTGGTTATCAAATAATGTACTAGAACCTGTATTGTAGTGTATTACGATACCGCGATCCAGTGTGTCATTGATTGATAATACACTATCGTTAGGGCCTGTTCCAATATCAATCAACGGACTTTCGATATATGTCTGAGTTGAGTTAACTGTAACAGTTGTATATGTACCTAGTACGTTTAAACTTCCATATATAGTAGCATTACCATTTACGTTTAATGTTTTACCAACAAAAAGATCTCGGCCAATACCAACACCACCTGCGACAATTAGTGCACCAGTTTGTGTATTAACTGCATCTGTAGTATTTTCAATGTCTAATGGATTGCGGATCGTACCGCCAATGAACTGATTAATTGTTGATGTGGTAACAAGTTGTGCACCGCCTTGATAGCTGGTGTTAAGAACGTTGATGCTACCAAAACTTGCGCCACCTAATACGTTAAGAGCATTAGAATTCGTACTGTAAACTACGCCTGCATTTGCAGTTGTGGTTGTAAGGGTTATAATTTGGTTCGAAATAGAACCACGTGCAGTAACTGATTGTAAAGTACTAATGTCACTGATTAAAACGCTACCAGTGCTGGTGCTTAATTGTATGTCGGTGCCGGCTGTAACTTGTTGCACACCAATGTTGGTGATTGTAATGTTACCAGTAGAAGTATTAATATTAATACCGGTACTAGCTTGTAAACTTAGTACGCCGGCATTACTTAAAGTAATTACAGCATTCGTGGCACTTAAAGTACCACCGCCTGCTAGACCTGTTCCTGCTGTAACAGTTAATAATGTAGGAACTTGATAACCCAACGAGTACATTGCGCCAGTTGCAGTTACTATTCCACCCACCCATAGGTCCTGACCAATACCTACGCCGCCTGGTGTTACTAAAGCACCTGTTTGTGTACTGGTTGAGTTTGTTGTTGTATTAATTATTAGCGGTTGACTGATTACACCGCCTTTGAAGCCATCAGCTTGTGTTAAAACCTGTGAGCCTTTAACAAACGCTGTGCCGGAAATATTAATTGCGGCCGCAAAAATACCGCCAGTGACTTGGAGGGCATTTCCTGCCGCGGATATTGTTGCTGTGTTGATTGCAGAGCTAAGGATCTTAGCTACATCATTAACTTGTAACTCTGCTAAAGTTGCAGATGTTAATACGTTAAGTTGTCCGCCGATGTAGGCGTTTCCACCGATGCCCAAACCACCTGGGGTTGTTATTGCACCTGTTTGTGTACTTGTTGAATTGTAATTTGCTAGGTTTGTGGCACGAACCACAAGACCATTTTTGACTATAAAGTCATCGGTATAAGCCATTAGTTTCCCTCTCCACGTCTGGCAAAAATTGCTGTATCAACTATTTACCAAAGACAGGGAAACTAATGGTTTTTATGCGATTGTAGTTCTGTTAACCCTTACAGTTAGAGCAGTTGGAGTATAGTTTGGAGTAAATGTTAGGGTAACTGTACCGCCTGATAACGCGGCATCAAAGGTACCCAAATCTCCAGTATTGCTAGCGATTCCGTATTCTGATATGTATGCGCTACTTAGTCCATCATGGAACAACATAATTTCACTCACATATACTTTATTTGGTTGGCCTGCGGCTGTTACGTCTACTACTTGTACTAGATATTTGGCGCTGTGGTAGTTAGCAACTCCAAAACTGTCTAGGCTTAGTTGAGCCTGCGCACTTACTGTTGGGCTTGTATAAGTGTAGATCTCGCTGTTTCCAACGTTTATAGTATTTCCACTTACATATACGTTTCCGCCAACGTTTAGTGATCCACCAACACCAACACCGCCTGCTACTTGTAAAGCACCTGTGCTAGGAGTTGTACTTACTGTATTAGAACCAACATAAACGTTACCATTGTTTACATATAAGCCCCACGGACGAGTAATAGTTGTGTTTCCGTTACCGGCTATAGGACTATTTTTAATGTAAACGGTCGCAACATCGTTATAAGTTGCTACTCCGCTAGTTGCGCTGATTGTCGGTTGACCAAACACATTAACGTGTGCAGTACCAACAACACCTTGAGATGTTAAATCGTCATAAGTTGCATCTAATATCGATAGTGCGATACCGTTTGAACCCCAACCATTGGAAAGTACTGTGCCTATACGTTGGATAGTTCCTGTAGTAATAATATTACCAGCATTTAACGGAACATTTATAGATACTCCGTTGTTATAGAACACAGTTGATGTGGTGCCTGCAACACTTACAAAGACTTCTTGTGGTGCTGTGCCGCTATCAATAACTGTTACGCTAGAAGTGCTTTGGAAGATCTTATTAGGATTTAATCCTAAATATCCGCCTGTTGCACTGATAGTGCCTTGTACATATAAATTATTGCCAATCGCAACACCACCTAAGATCTTAACAGCACCTGTTAGGGTGTTAGTTGAAGAAGTCAAGTTAGTAAAGTTAGCAAGACCGGTTATTGTAGTATTTGGTGTATTGATTGTTGCAGAAGTTTGCGCACTTAGATTAACACTTGTTGCTTGTAGTGTAATAGATCCTGCGTTTCCTGGAACTTGTAACAATGCGGCATCGTTTGCAAGAGCAACAATTGAACTTCCAGTAAATGAGTAGTCTGCTATTGTTGCATACGGAGCAGTTAAAGTGCCAATTACTGTAGAATTTCCACCAACAAATAAGTTTTGACCAATGCCGGCGCCACCGCCTACCACTAATGCACCATTATAGATATTTGTAGATGTAGTTGTGTTATTGATAATAACAGCATTAGTTGTTGTATTACCGTGATCAGTTACAGATTGTAAAGTTGCATAACTCCAAACTGTGACTGCACCAGTAGCCGCACTTACGTAGGTATCTGTACCAGCAGTTAACGCTGTTACACCTGCGTTGGCGATAAACAACGATCCTGTGCTCGTTGATAATGTAAGTCCAGATCCTACAGCAGTGATGTCTGTTACACCAATATTGCTGATTGTGATAGTACCTGTGCTTTGATCAATATTGATTCCCTTGCCAGATACTGCGCTTGTAACACCTAAATTAAGAAGTCTTACTGTACCTGTACTGGTTGTTACTCCGCCTAATGATCCTATAGCACCCAATCCAGGTCCAACAGTTATACCTGTTACACCAATGTTAGTGATTGTAATTATAGAACCGCTAGATGTTGATAACGAAATACCTGTACCAGAACCTAAGTTTGTTAATCCTGTATTAGTTAATGCGATTGTGACACCGCTTGCAGTAGTTGTAACACCGCCGCTTAAACCTGGACCTAGTGCTAGACTGATATTTGTACTTAAAGGTTGGCCGTTTTGATAAATTGCACTAGCGTTGATATATCCGCCAACGTTAACGTTACCACCAACTCCAATACCACCTGTACCATTAACTAAAATCGCACCAGTTTGTGTGCTAGTTGAAGGTGTAAGACTATTAGAAATCAAGTCTTTATAGATCGTACCACCGTTAAAGTTACTTGCTGTAGATAACAAGTATCCATCAAGTATCAAATTACCAGCAATATAAACATCTTTGCCAACTCCCAATCCGCCTGCCAACTGTACAGCACCTGTTTGACTGCTAATTGTATTGGTTGTATTATTAAAGACAACCTGCCCAGCAAATGTTGAGTTTCCGCTAATGCCGATACCGCCTGCAACTTGTAAGTCGCCTGTGGTTGGTCCTGTGCTTGCAACTCCCCCGATTAAATGTAAATCGCTAAAGATTGCTCCACCAACTGTGCCGGTTGTGTTATATGGATTTGGTACTGTTTCAAATCCACCTGGATAGATATTTGTGCGGAATGTTAGCTTACGGCTAGCATGTTCCATACCTAAGAATGCGTGATTATCAGCCGCAGTACTTGCACCTGTATTGTAATGTATTAATAGGCCCTTGTCGTAACCATCATCTCCAGTCAATGGAGTATTGTTTACGTTTGTACCAATATCAATTACCGGATCTGTTAACGCTGTTTGAGTACTATTAACGATTGTTTGGCTACCTTGGACAACCAAGTTACCAGAAATTAACGCTGTTCCGTTGACAGTCAAGCTACCTAACGTGCTTGTTCCAGCAAATAATGTTCCAACTGTTGCACTAGATCCTACAGATAAACTTCCGCCAATAGTTGCAGTACTATAAACATTAAGTGCCGTGCCGGTTGATGTTAACGTGATTGGACGATCAGTTACTGCACCTCGTGCCGTTACCAGTTGTAGAGTATCTATACTTGCAATAGCTACAGAACCTGTGCTTGTTGATAAGCTAATGCCACTGCCTGCTGTTACACTAGTTACGCCAACGTTGCTAATTGTAATATTGCCAGTTGCGGTATTAATATTAATACCAGTTCCGCCAGTTGCACGTAAAACACCAGTATTAACTATAGTAACGTTACCAGTAGCTGTGTTTAGACTAATGCCTGCGCCAGCAATGTTGCTTAGAACACCAGTATTTGTTATTGTTAGTATTGCATTTGGTCCAAATGCAGTTCCGCCTCCAGAAATTCCAGTGCCTGTAATAATGTCAATGCTGGTTATTACACGGTTGTTAGTGTCGTAGATCTGGCCAGCAACAATGTTATTGCCGACTTGTAAATCTTGACCAACAGCCAAACCGCCTACTAATTGAACTGCACTTGCTGATTGTGAGCTTGTTGAGGTAGCGGTAGTGCCAATGTAAACTGTTCCACTGTTGACGTACAAGGAATATGCTGAACCAAATACCACGTTGCTTGAATTTGCAACAGGTGCGCCACCGATATAAACGGTTGCCGCAGTATTATAAACAGTTGTGTATGCGCTATCAAATGTCGGAGTATCAATAAATGTTGAATAAGCCGATGTATATGTTCCTAATCCGCTAATGTCATAGTACAATGCGCTAGGTAGATTTAAACTAACACCTTGGCCTGCCCAGTTATAAGTTTTTAGATCGCCTTCACGACTTAGTGTGCCACCTAAATGGATACTCTTAGCAACACCGAATCCACCATACGATATTAATGCACCGCTTTGTGTATTGTATGATTCAACGGTAGAATTTAATGTTAATGCTGTAGTGTTTAATAAGTTGTTTGGATCACCAATAACTAATGGATAATGAATAACACCACCGTCAAAACCAGTCGGAGTTGCTGTAGTTAATACTTGCGCACCGTTTGAATACAATACTTGTGCAGATAACTGTCCACCGACGATTAAATTCTGTCCAATAGCAACACCACCATAGACTACTAATGCACCAGATGCTGTGCTGGTAGCTGTTGTGCTGTTTGCAATAATTAACGGATCACTGATTGTTCCGCCGTTAAAGTTTGTTAATTGTGTCTGTCCGGCGTCGGTGAATAATTTGTGGCAATATAAATCGCCGTTAAATCCGCCGCCACCGCCGACAATCAATGCACCTGTGCCTGTCGATGTAGCACTTGTGCTTGCGTAAATGTGTACAGGACCGCCTAGGCTTGAATTACCCACTACACCTAATCCGCCTGTGATTTTGACTGCACCTGTAGTCGGATCGCTACTTGCAGTTGCATTTCCAAATCCAACGATTCCACCAAAGTAAGAGTCGCCTGCTACTCCGATACCGCCTGCTGTTACCATCAATGCGTGATTTAATGTTACTGTTGAATTTGCACCGGTGTTAGATAATGTAATTCTTCCTGATAGGTATGAATTTCCTGCTACACCAATGCCACCCAATACTTGCAAATCACCGGTGTTGGTTGAAATAGCACCAATGCCACCTAGTAAATGTAGGCCACCAAATTGTGCTGTTCCAAAGCTACCTGTGCTTGCAAAACTAGGCGCAAAGTTTTCATATCCACCTGGGTAGATATTTGTTTTATAGGTTAAGTATCCTGTGCTTGCATCACGACCTAGGAACGCATGATTATCTGTTGCAGAACTAGCACCGGTATTGTAGTGTAATAGTAGACCACGATCTAAACCATCATTAGTTGTTAGAGGAGTGTTATTAATTCCTGTACCAACATCAATAACTGGATCAATAACGTATGTGTTCTGTGAATCAACAGTTGTTTGTGTACCTAATACTGTTAGATTGCCGCTGATAACTGTGTTACCGTAAACACTTAAATCTTTCTTAGTTGATAAGCCACCCTCGATATAAACAGCATTGTTGTAAAAATTGCTTGTGTCGCTTGCTGTACTTGTTACATGTAAGCTAACAAATGTCGCTGTAAATGATGTTCCAAATTGTAGTGATCCACCAAGATTTAAATTGCCACCAATGAACACATCTTTTTGTATTCCTACGCCACCTACGACAGTAATTGCACCTGTAGTTGAACTAGTTGAGTTTGTAGAAGATGTTACTTGTAAAGTTTGTACAGACAAATTACTACCTGTACCTTGGAATATTAACTGTCCGCCAACTACTAAATTGCCACCAACGCCCACTCCGCCTTTAACTGTAATCGCACCAGTAGTTGTTGATGTAGAATTTGTTGTAGAGTTTACAGTAAGAGTTGATAAACTTAAATCACCGCCATTACCTGTAAAGTGTAGTTGACCACCAATCCATACATCTTGCCCAATACCAACACCGCCGGTTACTATAACACCGCCGGTTGTTGTGCTTGTTGAGTTTGTTGATGTTGTAACTTTTAATGATTGAACAACTAGAGCATTACCTTGACCGCTGAATATCAGTTGTCCGCCTAATACTAAATCTTGAGCAATACCAACACCACCAGCAATTATTAAAGAACCGCTTGTTGTGCTTGTTGAGTTTGTCGAGCTCGTAAATATCGATTGGCCAGATACAGTTAAGTTTGTAGCACTAATGTTACCAGCCGCAATATTACCTGTGGCTTGTCCGCCTGCACCGCTTAACGATAAATTTCCACCAACTGTTAGATTTTTTCCAATACCAACGCCGCCTGTTACAACTAAAGCACCTGTTGTAGTTGATGTTGAATCTATAGATGATGTTATGTATTCTTGTGTTGTTACTTGTAAAGTTGTAAATGTTGCTGGACGGGGAGTATTACTGCCAATGACTATGTTATCCATTGTACCTGCATTACCCGCGCTGATAACAACTGTACCTGTACCGGTTGGCGAAATATTTACATTGGCATTAACAGGGTCCATAGTAACTGCGCCCAGGACTGATAAAGATCCTGTTACAGTAAAGGAATTTACGTTAAAGTTTGTCGCAGTTAATGTTGTAAACTGAGCAGGTCCGGGTTGAGTTATACCAATGCTTGAATTTTCAATGTCTTTATTGTATACTGTTTGTGTAGAAACATCGTCGATGATTTCACGCCAGTATATTGGATCAACACCTACTGTGTCTGTTGATCTAAATGTTGTAAAGAATAATGTACGGCCGTATGTGGTTCCTCTAATAACAGGAATAGCCGCATGTGATAACTGTACTGTAGTATTTGCATCTGAAGAACGAATTAATGTAACAGCCGAACTAGCAGTTGATGCTGGAATTAAGGTAGCTGTTTGAACAACATAAATGCCGTTCTCTGCTGGATTATCTTGTGCTCTAACAACAATTCTATCTAAGTATGTGATTGAAACACCGTCATATACAACTGTACTGGTGCTTGTGTTAATTACAATAGAACATGTAGTTGCCGCAATCGCTTCTTTCTTGAAACCGTTACCAATAATACCTTGAGGAATATTAACAGGACCGTTAAGTGTAATGGTACCTGTACCGCTTGGATTTAATACTAGATTACCATCTGTTGTTTGACTTGTAATAGTACCAGATGTAAATCCAATATTACCTAAACTGTTTGTAAATGTTGCAACACCGTTTGCGCCAACAACTAATGTATAACCTGTGGTTTGACTAGGTGTGGCACCAAGCGCGGCCTGTGCTTGGCTCAGCGTGATGAATTGATATCGTAGCGGACTTAAACTTCCGCTAGGTGTAGCTCTTGTTGTTCCGCCTAGTAGTGTTGGCATTTCTAATTCCTAAAATTATTGGTTAGCTGTTTCTAATACACTTAGAACTAACTTACATACTCCTGCTTGATCTGCATACGCAATCACGCTATCAAGCTGTTCGATAATCATCTTACCCGGTATCATGTTTGCAGAATCGTTTGGTGGAATTTGGAATTGACTAACTAACTCTGTAGTTATGTTACCACCTTGTCCCCCATTGCCCTGTGCATCTGCTAAAACTGGTAAATTTCTATAGTGTGCAAAGGTTACAGCATGTACACCCTGCGCCACTGTGGCAGTTGTATAGCTGTCAATGTTTGCTATGTTTGCCATCAAAATAATGGCCGTAGTTCCCACAGGAGCTGTGTAGACTCTTGCGTTAGTTGCTGTTGTTAAAACTGTTGTCTTAGTTTTAAACGTGTTTAATGGAATTAATGCCATGTTATTTTATCCTTATAGTCCTTCAATTGCCAACACGAACGGTGTTAGGTTAGCAAATAGTGATTTTGTAAATGTTCTTCCTGATAACACACCAGTCGCCTGACTAATTACCAATCCCGGACCAATACGGAAGTCACCGTTTTGGTCAGTTGATGTAAAGAACACCTTACCATTATTTAACTGTATAGTTTCATGTGCTTGTATCGGATCTGCGTAACCTACATAAGGTAGGGCACCGTAGTTAGAACCAGCACCTACATACTCAAACAAGTAACCAGAAGCAGACATGTATGAGCGTCTGTAGAAGTTAATTCTATTCTTATCTGGGAATAGTGTAGCATCTGCAACGTTGTCTTCTAGTGTTACTAAATGGTGTGTTCCTGCTCTTGCAAAATAACTTTGTCCTGCTAAAACAGATTGATAGTTACCGCCGTTGGCTAAGTCTGTTGCTATAGCATCTATGATCAATCCTACATCTCTCTTACAAATAGCCTGATTATATTCAAAACCATTGTATTTTGCATCAATGTATGCAAGAGTATTTGTAATCATTGTGCTAGAATTGCTAGAAATAATTGTTTGTACACCAGATACTGCATTATCATGTGCCGGAGCAGTTGGATAAACAATCGCCGGAGCCGAATTAATTCCGTTACTTATAATATTAGAAACAATGTTAGTCAATAGAGTTAGTGTCGGTACTGCATCAGATCCGCCTAATAAGCTAGGATTAATGTACTGAGCTACAGTATTTTGATAATAACTTGCTGGCTGAGTGTTAGTTACAATATAACTAAACAACTGGCCAATAAAGTTAACTGCTCCTGCTGTTTCAGGTATTTCATTTGGTATTAAACTTGTTTCGCCAACAGTATTTGCCTTCCAGTATTGCAAACCTGCATCAACAGATTGCCAGTTTCCACCATACATCAAATCATATAGTATACCTTCAACAATAAACTGTATATCTCTCTTACATGTATCTTGATTGTAAGTAAACTGAGTATAAGTTTGATTGATCCAAGTAATAGTTTCGCTAGCTAATGTGTACTTGTCTGCTTCGATAGTTGTGCTAGCTAGATTAGCATAACCCGGCACAGGTATATTGATATCGCTGATCAACGGTGCCGCACCTGGACCGTTTTGAACAATGTTACTCATATCAGTTACTAATGTTGCAATCGTATTTGCCGCATTGGCACCTAATGTCAATGTGTTATTGATATACTGTGTAGCAGTTGTATAAACTGTTGTAGGTGCAGTATTTCTAATAACTTTCTGTGCAAGTGTATTGATATAGTTAATAGCTGAAACAGTCTGCGGTGTTTCATTTGGAATTACACTGACGTTGTTGTTTGCACTATTAAAATATTGAAGTGCGGCATCAACGCTCATTGAGTTACCACCATACGTCAAGTCGTAGATCAATGCTTGTGTTAAGAATCCAACATCGCGTTTGCATTTTGATCTATCATAAGTGAATCCACTTGGATACAACTGATTGATATAAGCAATAGTCTGTGCTTGAATAAATGTTCTGTTAGCTTCCAACATCTTCGCAGTATTTTGTGCGTTGGCATCGCCTTGTGTTAGACCGATACTTGTTGGACTTGCGGCTACAGTTGGACCATTAGTGATAATATTAACAATATTAGCAACCAACGATGTAGCTGTATTGGCATTAGCAACAGTACCCGCTGACAAGTTTGTAACTTGTGTAACAGTACTTTGATATGTTGTTACCGCTGTGCCTTCAATAATGCTTGGCAATATTGAGCTAATATAGTTGTAGGCTTGAGTTACTTGTACGCTTTCGTTTGGAATAGCACTTGAAGTGTTTGAATATCCAAAATAGTAAACTCCGCTTTGAACTGCTTGTCTGTTTCCGCCGTACAATAAGTCAAATGCAACAGAATCAACCATATAGCCAATATCGCGAACACACTTAGTACCGTCATAAGTGAATCCTGATGTCTTAGTAGCATCAACGTATGCTTTACCTTCTGCTTGTAAGTAGGCCTTATTGGCTTCTAATATAGCATAAGCATGTTGTACATTAGCATTACTGCTTGATGTTACACCATTAGGTACAATGATATCTGTTACACCGGCTGTGCCGTTTGTAATGATGTTTGTAATTACAGAAAAATCTGTAGAAACTATAGTTTGTTCAGCACTTGTTGCCGCAGGTAAATTTGTAACCTGTGTTACTGTCGACTGATAGCGGACGCCGGTAGTATCGTTCAGTAAAACTTTTTGTGCTAGTCCTGCAACGTAGTTGATTGCATTTGTGGTTGTTGTAACTTCACCAGGGATAGTTGTTGTAGTTTGATTCCAATATTGGATACCGGCAAAAGTTGATTGGCTTGTACCACCAAATAAAATGTCTTGTGCAACTGCATCAACAATTAATCCCGTGTCACGATAGCACTTGGCTTGATTGTATGTGAATCCACCAAATGTATTGAATACATATCCTTCAACTTCTGATTGGATAAATCCTAAGTTGTTTTGTATCAGTTGGCTAGCACTAGCAAATCCGCTGTCGATGCCTGCTGGTAAAGGATAAGTTACAGTTGGGCTTACGCTCAACCCATTCTGAACGATATTATTGATAGTAACAATATCATTAATTACCTGTGTAGTAGCTGTTGAGCTTGCGGCTACGTTTGGTAATGCCTGTACTAGACCGCTTATATAGTTAAATGCCCCAACTGTCTCAGTTAGTTCATTGTTAATAACATTATTTGCATTACCTCTGTAGTATGCTTGACCTGCTTTAACTGCACGATAGTTAGAACCTGTTAAGATATCTGCTGATAGTGCATCTAGGATATAACCTAAATCTCTTGTGCATTTAGCTTGATCGTATGTGAATACTGTGTAGTTGGCGTTGATCCAAGCAATAGTCTCTGCTTTGATAAAGTTCATGTTATCAAGGATCAATGTCTTAGCATTGCTGACTCCTAGGTCAATTCCAGGATAATCTGGAAGTACTAGAGCAGGCTGTGAACTTGTACCATTGTCAATAATATTATTGATGTTAACAGCACCTTGTGTCACGTTTGAAATAGCTTCACCAACGTTGCTGATACCGGCTAAGTTAGTTACTAGTGACGCTATGTGTGAAATAGCATCAGTAGTTTGTGTCATTTCGTTTTGTAAAACGTATGCACTCGCCGCACGTTGATAAGCATTACCACACTTGCGTGATTGATAATTGCTTTGATAGAATACATCATATGCAAAGCCATTTAATATATAACCTAAATCTCTTCTGCAGGTTGCGTGATCATAAACAAAATATAAACTATTCAAGTATGCAAGAGTTTCTGCTTGGAAGAACGCTTTATTTTGTAATAATAATGAGGCCGCACTAGCCGCACCTGCCACAGGAGTGCCATAAGTTACAGTACTCGATGGTGCAGAATTCAGTCCATTAGTAATGATGTAAGATATCTGATCAAACAGCCCATTCATTGTTGGTACAGCCTGCACACCACCTGTCAACGAAAGTTGAGTAATTTGTGTAGTTGTGTTTTGTAAAGCTGTAGCCAATGTGTTTGCAACAACGCTATCTGCTAGATTAGAAATAAATGTGATTGCCTGTGCTTCTTGCGCAGTATTATCGTTTCCAGTTGAGTTAACTGCGGCACTAATAAATGATTGGCCAGGAGTTAGTGGATCTGGAGCTAATACAGAACTTAAAACTGTATAGTAAGCATTACCAGATACATAAATCGTGAAGTATGTTGGATTATTGGCATCGCCACCGCCTGTTTGTAAGGCTTTGCTTAATGTAAGGCTTTGGAATCCAACGTCGGCAACTGTTGTACCTGTTGCACAATAATAAGTACCGTTGATATCTGTATAATTTCCGTATTGATCAATGATATAAACATTTTGACCAATAACAATACCTGAATTATCAATGCCGTTGATTGTCACTGTACCTGTTGTAATAGTACTTGTATTTGGATTGGCTGATAAGAAGCCTGGTAGTCCTTGGTTGTTGGTGTAACCTTCTGGAGCAACAACTTCCATGATCTGACCAATGTGTGGACGATTGTTTGGATCTGGACAATATACTTCGACTACTTGACTGCTTGGGTACACACCGTTTGGATAGTACGGTAGTTTTGGTGGGTTATAAACTTCACCAAAGAAATCTAAGTAACCGTATCCCTTAGATACTAGACAGTAATCACCGAAGTTGGCGTTAGAGTTAGTAATAGAACAAATACCGCCGTTGTCTGTGACAACAGATGTTCCACAGAAAATCGTAAACACAGAAACTAGCTGTGCATATCCGTTGTTGGTAATCTTGATACCAACACCACCTTGGTTAATTTGAGTATACGCATCATAAACGAACGATTGGATCGGTGAACGTCTACTTATAACTGCACCGTCGACTAAGCTACCGCCCATTGAACCAAACGGATCGATCGCACGTTGCGCCCAGTTTTCTGGAACATCTTTAGTCTGCACAGGATACACACTGGTCTGACCAAAGTACATTGTATAGTTTGTACCTGCTCCCACAGTATTCTGTGTCAATCCTACAGTATATGATCCATCTGTATTTGTTGAAAGGCTTGCAATTTGTGGAGCAATGTTTACGTTATCGATAATAGGATCAAAACGCACTGGGAACAATCCCGAACCGTCGTATCCTTCTGGAGCCGCACTTGGTCCATTTTCGATAATGTTATTCATCATAGCAACTAAACTTTCAATTCTTGGAATAGCTTCGTTACCATTTGCGTAGAAAGGATTTACTATCTGTGTTGCGTATGAAATCTGTGTAAACGTAGAGTTAGATACAACGTTGCTAGCTATTTGTGCTAGGTAATTGTATGCGGCCATTGTCTGTGTAATCTCTCCAGGAATGGCGCTTACGGAACCTACCCAATAAGTTACAGCGGCTTCAATTGATTTATGATTTCCACCTAGTAATATGTCTTGGCTAATTGCATCAACAATAAATCCTGTATCTCTATAGCATAGTGCTTGATTGTAATTGAATCCGTTACTGTTATATGTGTAATCAACCCATGCCACCATCTCAGCTTGTAGGAATGCACGATTAGCTTCTAAAATATTGTATGCGTGTTGTACGTTAATATTCTGGCTAGGTGTTAAACCAATTGGCTGTTTAGTACCAAGTACGCTTGGACCATTTTGGATTAAGTTTGTAATATTAGAGAAGATATTTTGTATCTGTGTTACTTCAGCCGCACTAGCTGTTGGCAATCCAGTAACTGGTAACGCTAAATTACCAGTAGTAGGAGTAACTACTTGACCTCTGATCAATGCTTCAGCAACTGTGGCAATGTGATTAAATGCCGCAACTGTTTGTGTTGTTTGTCCAGAGATCTGTGTAGATCCACTAGTGTAGCTGTAATAGTAAACACCACTTTGAACTGCTTGACGGTTACCACCATGTAGCAAGTCAAAAGACACAGAGTCTATCATGTATCCTGCATCACGGAAACAAGTTGCTCTATCATAGTTAAAGCCGGCTGTCTTATTAGCTTCAACCCAAGCAACTGTTTCTGCTTGTAGATACTGTCTGTTAGCTTGCAGTAGTGCGTAAGCGTTATTAATTGTTATAGAAGTTGTTGCATTACCGTTAGGAACAATACCATCAGTAATTGGTAATCCAGTTACTGTATAATTGTTGATAATTTCTGTAATGATAGAAAACTCTGCACCTAGCGCAACAACTTCATTCTGTGTTGCCGGAGCACCTGGAATAGTTGTTTGTGTGATGTTATTTTGATATCTTGCACCTGTAGTATCGTTTAGAATGATCCTTGATGCTAGGCCACTTAGATAAGAAATAGCATTTGTAGTTGTCGATAGTTCGCTTTCGATAGCACCGGTATACCCGTTCTGACTCCAATATTGAATCGCGGCAAATGTTGATTGACTGTAAGGATTACTTGGATATAGCATATCAAATGCAACGGCATCGACTATCAATCCTGTATCACGTGAACATTTCTTACTGTCATATGGGAATGTTAAGAACTGTGCGTTGACATAAGAAACAACTTCTTCTTGTATAAAGCTTCTGTTTAACTGCAATAATATTTCTGCACTCATGTATGCAGGGTCAATTGCCGCACCAATGTAACTGTCTGGAGCCGCACTTGGGCCATTCTGAATGATGTCTGTTATAATCGAAACACCATTAGCTAATGCTGTGCTTGCTATTCCGCCGCCCACTAATGCTGTGTTGATAACCTGTGATTGTGTAGCAGTACTACCGATCACATTTGGAGCAACTTGATTATTAATAATATAATTTGCTAAAGTATTGATGTAATTGATCGCACCAATAGTCTGTGTTGTTTCTCCCTGGATTACAGATGTTACGCCTTTGTAATATCCTAAACCAGACTCAACTGCTTTTTGGTTTCCACCAAAAGAAATATCAAACGCTAGGTTCTCGACAATAATACCTACGTCACGATAACACTTGGCTTGATCGTAAACAAAATTAGGTAGTGTATTGACAAACGCAATAATTTCTGCTACAATAAATGAACGATTAGCTTCTAAGAGAGCATACGCATTAGCTCTGTTAGCATCAGCCGACTCTGTTAAACTAATTGGAATTAAAGCAGGAGCTTCTGAAGGACCGTTGCTGATGATTCGAGTCATCAAGGAAATGTCGCTTACTAATTCTGCCGCAATAGCAGAAGTCGATGGCGCATTTTCGATCAATGTCTGTGGAATATCGGATTGATAGAAATTGCTTAATGCCTGATTTTGTACAACTGCATTTACTAATGTAGCCATGTATTCGTAGGCCATAACAGTTTGCTTTAATTCATTGATTAAAGTAGTCGAATTGCTGTTATATCCAAAGTATAGTGTACCTGCTTGAATAGCTTGACGATTACCGCCGCGAAGCAAATCAAAGCTAACACAGTCGATCATGTAACCGATATCACGTTTACATTTAACTGCATCATACTCAAATGCTGTTCCGTACTGAGCGTTAACATAAGCAATAACTTCGTTTACAATAAACGAACGGTTTGCCATTAGATAGTTAAATGCTTTTTGTGCATTAACATCTGAACTAGCTGTTAAGCTAATTGGTATAGCACTTGCGGCCGCGCTTGGACCAATGTCAATAATATTAGTGATGTCATCTACAAGAGATTGTAGAGAAGTAACTTGTAATTGAGTTGCAATTGGTAAGCCAGTAACTTGTGAGCTAGGATTACCTGCTGACTTGGTGATAGGTTGTCCTAATATAATAGGACCTATGATAGATTTGATCCTATCGTAAGCCGCAACTGTGTTTGCCTGTTCTCCAGGTATTGCGCTTTGTGTATTTGAGAATCCGTAGTAGTAAACTCCGGCTTGTGTTGCTTGACGATTACCGCCGTGTAACAAGTCAAATGCAATACTGTCAACAATATATCCTGTGTCACGGAAACATTTATCTTCGTTGTATGTGAATACATTATATTTGTTGTTGATGTACGCTGTTAGTTCTGCTTGTATAAATGCACGATTAGCTTCTAATAATTGTACAGCATTGTATACACTAGAAGATGCACTAGGTGCTAAAGGAATTGATGTAGGCGCACTTGCAACATTTGGACCGTTTGCAATAATATTTTTAATATAAGAAACATTATTTTGCAGAGCAGTAACTTCTGTATTTGTTGCAACAGGTAAGTTAGACACTTGGCTGATTGCAGTTTGATAAGGAACTACCGGTGTTGCTGTTACAATACTACCAACTAGTGAACTTAGGTATGTGTAAGCATCTAAAACTTCTGTGCTTTCATTTGGAATAGCACTAGAAGTTAAACTATAACCAAAATAGTAAGTGCCTGATTGTATAGCTTGACGATTTCCGCCCCATTTCAAATCAAACGCAACAGAATCTACCATATAGGCTACATCTCTAGCACACTTTGACTTATCATATACGAACGAAGGTGCTGTTGCTGTAATGTACGCAACTGCTTCTGCCTGTAGGTAGCTCTTATTAGCTTCTAATAAAGTGTAAGCATTTAATACATTGGCTTTTGTACTTGGTGTAATTCCGTTTGGAATTATCTTATCAGTAATACCTGTTGTGCCGGTTGTTATAATGTTTACAATAGTCGCAAACTCATTAGCAACCACAGTTGCTTCTGCGGCTGTGCCTGGGGCACTTAGGTTAGTTACTTGTGTAGATGTTGAATAACGAAGACCGGTCGTATCATTCATTACGATACGTTGAGCCAACGATGAAACATAAGCAATAGCCGATGTAGTAGTTGAAACTTCACCTGGAATAGTTGTTGTAGTTTGATTCCAATATTGGATGCCAGCAAAAGTCGATTGACTTGTTCCGCCAAAATATAGATCTTGTAATAGGGCATCAACAATTAGGCCTGTATCACGCTTACACTTGTATTCATTATATGTGAATGTATTTGTGTTATATGTTGCATCAATGTATGCTACAACTTCTTGGGTAATAAATTCTCTATTGTTATGTAATAATGTTGCCGCATTTAGAACGTTAGGATTATTACTACGTGTTAAACTGATTGGACTTTCTGCAGGAGCTTGGCTAGGACCATTTTGAATGATGTTTTCCAAAGTACTGATCAGAGTCTGTACATAGTTTACTTCTGAAGTAGTTCCGCCCAATCCAGATGTTGTTTGTGATACCCATGTCTGATATGAGCTTCCTATCGCAAATCCCTGTATGATACTGGAAATGATACCACCGATATGTGCGTAACCTGCTACAGTTTCTGTGATTTCTCCCGGAATAGCACTTGATGTTGTTGAGTATCCAAAATAGTAAACACCTGATTGAATAGCTTGACGATTACCGCCATACAACAAATCAAAAGATACTGAGTCAACCATGTAGCCAATATCACGTTGGCATTTTGTACCATCGTATGTAAATCCGCTAGTCTTGGTTGACTCAACATAAGCAACACCTTCTGCAATTAGGTATGCACGGTTTGCTTGTAAAATATTATAAGCATTAGTTACATTGTTATTTGAACTAGGTGTAATTCCGTTTGGAACTATCATATCGCTTACACCTGCTGTACCATTGGTAATTAGATCTGTAATTACTGAAAAATCTGTACCAATTAGAGCCTGTTCGGCTGAAGTACCAGGAGTGAATGATACGTTTTGTGTTACTGTCGATTGATAACGTATACCTGTTTGGTTGTTAGCAATAACTTTCTGTGCTAGACTAGAAACATAGTTAATTGCGTTTGTAGTTGTTGTAACTTCTCCAGGTATCGCAGTTGTAGTTTGATTCCAGTATTGTAAACCTGAAAATACAGTTTGACTTGAACCTTGGAAGATTAAATCTTGTACAAGAGCATCGACTACTAATCGTGTATCGCGCTCGCATTTAGAATGATTGTATGGGAATGTTCCGCGAATAGAATCAACATACGCAACAGTTTCTGCTTGGATATATTGTCGATTCGCATTTAATAAATTGTAAGCCGCAACAATACTTGCTGTAGAGCTTGCTGTTGTGTTAGGAACAATATTTTCTGTAACACCAGCAGTGCCGTTATTTAAAATTCCAATAACAGTATTAAAGTCTGCGGCAACTAATGCAACTTCATTAGAAGTAGCAGGAGTTAAGTTTGTAATCTGTGTTAAAGTACTTTGATATCTCGGGCCTGCTGTTGAGCCAACTACAATTTGTTGAGCCAACTTGCTAGCAAACAATATAGCATTAGTAGCAGTGATAATTTCACTGCCTATTGGTTTGATATAAGTGCCTTGATTCCAATATTGCAAACCTGCAAATGTTGATTGACTGTTGCCTTTAGTTGGATATAATAAATCAAATGCCAATGCATCAACTATCAATCCTGTATCGCGAGCACACTTGGCTTGATCATAAATTGCGTACTGTGAATTTGTGTAAGCAATAACTTCTGCTTGAATAAATGTTCTGTTAGCTTCAACTATTGCCGCGGCATGTAGAACATTTGAATTTGCACTTATTGTTTGTGGAATGCTTGTTGGTGCAGATGCTGAGCTCGGACCACCTGTAATGATACTAGTAATAACAGATAGATTATTCTGTAGGCTTGTTACTTCGCTTGTTGTACCTGCTGGTAGGCTTGTAACCTGTGTTGCTGTATATTGATATGGTGTTGCTATAGGAGTAGCAGTAACAATATCTGTAATTAGATTGTTAATAAAATTATAAGCATTTAGAGTTTGCGCTTGTTCTCCTGGAATAGCACTAGAAGTGCCTGAATAACCATAATAGTAAACACCTGATTGAATTGCTTGTCGATTGCCGCCGTACAATAAGTCAAATGCAACAGAATCAACCATATAGCCGATATCTCTAGCACACTTGGTTCCGCTGTAGCTGAAGCTAGGATATGTACTGTTAACGAAGGCAGTTGCTTCTGCTTCCATGTAATTTTTATTAGCTTGCAACAACGCATAAGCGTGTTGAATGTTTGCGTTAGAACTTGCAACTATTCCGTTTGGAACGATTAAATCTGTAACACCAGCTGTTCCGCTGTTTATAATTTGTACTATCAAACTAAAGTCTGTACCAACTGTACTTGCTTCTGCAGAAGTACCAGGTGTTGGACTTGTTGTTTGTGTTACAGTACTTTGATAACGTGTACCAGTCAAATCATTAACAACAATACGTTGTGCCAATTGACTAATGTAGCTAATTGCCGCAGTGGTTGTTGTTTGCTCTCCAGGAATAACAGATGATGTTTGATTGTAGTATTGAATACCAGCAAATGTTGACTGGCTTGTGCCTCCAAACAACATATCTTGGACGATAGCATCAACGATCAATCCAGTGTCTCTATAGCACTTGGCTTGATTGTATGTAAAGCCGATTGTTTTATTAGCTTCTACCCAAGCAATAGCTTCTGCTTGTAAGAAAGAACGGTTGGCCTGTAATGCCGCGTAAGCATTTAGAGTATGTGTTGCTGTAGTAACTGCTCCGTTAGGAATAATTTTATCGGTAACAGCAGTAGTACCTGTTGTTAAAATGTTTGTAATAACTTTAAAATCATTTTGTACTGCTGTCACATCGGCAGAGTTACCAACGCTAGTTACTACAGTTTGTGTAATTGTATTTTGATAAGTGAATGGAACTGATTGGCCTAAAATAATCGCAGATGTTAGGCTTGCGATCCAGTTAATTGCCGCAGTTGTTGTTGTTACTTCTCCGCCTACAGATCCTACATATCCGCTTTGATTCCAGTATTGTAATCCAGAGAAAACAGATTGGCTGTTTCCTTGATATAGAACATCTAGTGCTAGGCCGTCAATGATCAATCCAGTGTCTCGAGTACATTTAGCTGAATTATATTGGAATGGGCCACCGTATTCTTGATTTGTCCATGCAACTACTTGTTCTTGTATGAACGCTTCATTTGCTAACAATAGCGAACGAGCCGCAAAATAACCTTCATCTTGTGGACCTGAATTAACTGCTTGGCCAACATACAAACTACCTGTTGAAAGAGTTACAGTGATAGTATTTGTGTTTGCCGCATAGCTTGCGGTACCGACAGCTTCTGGAATCTGTACAGTTTGATTAGGAATAAACATGGTACCATCATACAACCAAGGACCGGATTGATTACTTACGTTTTGTATGTATGGTGAGTGATATAGATCTATAGTTCCATTAGTTGGGAAAGCAGTTGCATAAGCACCGCGATTATTACCTACCTTGTAACCGTATGGAGTAACACCGTAGCCCCCTGGGATTAAACCAGAACGACCATTTAATAAACGCATCTGGGCAACATAGCAACCAGATTGTACGTGGAATAAATCGCGAGTCTTGTTAATCGGTTCAACGTCTGTTGTACGTAAGTCACTACCGATAACAGAAGTATAAGGTTTTAATTCGATAGGATTATTTTCTAGATAACGGCCTGGCGAAACTTTAATGCTTGTACCTGATTGATAAAATGGTGATTTAGTTGCACCGCTAATAGTACGGCAAGCACGACTTGGATCCATCGCACGACCGTCATTGGTGTCATCTCCGTCCATTGTAACATATAGAACATTTGAAACAACAGGAGCAGTACCTAGAGGATGATCTCCCCAAACTCTAATAGGACCATTGATATTAACTAAAGGATTTGTAATTGGAGTTACGTTAATGTCTTGCGCCGGTGTTGCTCCAATATTAATGCCAACGCCTGCTTGTGCGGCCGCAATAGTTGTGCCTGAAATATTCAAGCCACCGACTTCTAATCCGTTAAAATAACCGTTAGCCCAGTTACTAGTTGTGCTACCGATATTATATGTGTTTGTTGTCTTAGGAATTATACTGCTGATAATTTCTGCACCAAGTGCTAGAGTATCTACTAATTGATTGCTACCTAAGATGATGTTTCCATCGGCTGTAATATTACCTTGTGCGTGTAAATTTCCACCGATAGTTGTGTTTGTTCCGACAAATACTGTTTGATTTGCGGCTGGAGTAATATTTAGAGGACCACTTACTGTGCTAATAGTTGCACTTGCTGATGCTCCAACTCCGGACTTTGAAACTGTTAAAAGACCCAATGTTGATGTAGTATCAACAACTAGTTTTATTGAGTGTATAGTTGCGTTGACATCTAAGTCATAAGCAGGAGTCTGGGTATTAATACCGACTTTATTGTTGGTTACGTCAAGGTACAGTAAACCATTTTGTACTTGTATATCTATTCCATCACGAAGCAAATTGCTTGCAAGTAACGGACCTGTTATGCGACCTACGGCCATGCTATAGAGCTCCTTATACACCGAGTTTCACGGATAACCACCTTACATTGCGGGTTTACCACAGTATGTTCTGCCATGAATTGGCATCACTAGTATTTATTCTATACTGTTAAAACTGTGGTTTTAGGACTCGAAAAGTCCGTTAGGTGTTGGGAAATAACCGTCAAGTCCTTGTACTGTGTAAACAGTTTTAGACGGTGCAGGACCTGTAAATTGAACGTAGGTTCCTGTTGAGAATACAAATTGTATAACACTACTTGTATTAATAGCGGCTGTTGTAGGTACGCTAATCCTGATAGTATTTGTTGCTGTGTTTGTTATGGACTGAACCACTGTACCTGCGGCAATGCCAGGTCCAACTACTCTTTGACTAATACCACCTTGAACATCTTGTAGAGTTAATAGGTTAAGAGTAACTGCTCCTTGAACAACAGGAGTTGATAATTGTCTTGCTACCGCAGGAGTATTTACTAGTTGATAATTTCCTGCAATATTGCTACCTGCAATATTACTGGTGTCTGGTAGTTGTGGAACGTTTTCAATATATACCGCAACGTTCTGAGGTTTTGTAATATCTGTAGCATAAGCCAATGGTCCAAATATTGTGTTCAAATAATTTGCGCCAGAATAGCTTTTATAGCTGATAGTAGGTTGACGCACGGTTCTAATAATTTCCCATGTGCCATTTATGTAAGCTTCTAATTCTTGTAGTGTTTGATTGTAACGTAACTGACCGTTTTTATAAACTGTTGGACGGCTTGCTTGTGGGCCAGCCGGTACTTGGATACTAACAGGACTATTAGTTTCGATACGCTCATAGGGAAGTCCTGACACATAGTGGTCGACTACGACATTAAACTCCGGGCTAGACGGACGTTTACGATTTAGGTTTAGTTTTTTTACGTATTTCATTATGAAGTTACTATTGCACTAACTGTGCAAGTTACGATTCCGCCATTACCGGAAACTTCGGTAGCATCTAATCTGTCATTGCTTTCCATGATAAATTTTTCAGTATCCATGATAAAAGTCTCTGTAGGAGGAATAGCAATTTGATTTAAAATTTGTGTGCTGGTGCCGATACCTAAGTTTCCTGCGACTCCTAGTGCGCCACCGCCTGCATAACTTTGTGCATAAACATTAACCTGTGCAGTAGCAGATGCTGAAGTATTGCATAATATTAGTGTAGTGACAGCGTATTGGCTACCTGTGCTGGCAAAAAATATGTTAGTTGTGCTTGGGTAACCTGCAATTTGTGTACTTACGATCATAATATTTCCTTAGAATACGATAGCATAAACCAATGCTTTTTTACGTGATACTAGCTCTTCTGGTATCACTGTGTTTGTTGTTGGATCTATCTTGTTGTTACTATTTACAAAAAATATGTTTGTACCGCCGCCTGACACGGCTGTAGTTGCACTAGAGTAAACAACGGTATCACCCGGAGTTAGATTGTTTTTAGCCGCAGTCCAAAATGCCGCAGATTGTGTTGAATCTTTTAGTATTAGATAATTCTGCAATTCGATACCGTCCGTACCGTAAGAGCTTAATACCAACGGGGCATGGGTAGCTGTTGTAGCGACTGCGCTAATACTATTATCTAGAATACTCAAACTGGCATTTAATCCGTCAATTCTTAATTCGCCGTCTGATTTAAATGTATACTGGATATTAGGACCACCTAAATTAATAGTTACATTGGGTGCATTAACACCGTTATCTGTTAGTGTAACTGCGCTGTTTAATTGTTGTAGTTTTCTAACGTTTGGAGGAGTTTGTGCTCCTAACGTGATTTGGTTCAGTACATACTGAACGTTTGGTATATTGTCTTTGTGAAGCCCGCAATAGTCTTCGTAATTGGTTGTTCCATAGACGCTCAAGACTCCTGTTCTATTTTCTGGACCTAACAAACTTAGGCTTGGTCCAATATTACCAGCTAGAGTTGGGGCGTTATTTCCTAGACGTATTGCATTTACTTTAATTGCGCCGCCGGTGTTTTTGTTTACAAAGTTAAATGACCCTTTATATATTGATGCCCCGGAATAAGTCCATGTATAAGTGTCATCGTACAGAATACTAGCTCTGTATGTAGGATCTGCATTGTTGCCTCGATCAATAATGATACCTGAATTTCCTAGGCTCACTTGATCAGTACCAGGCTGTCCTTGATTCAAAGTAATAACGTTATCTGTGATTGTAGCTGTTATAGATTCGATCGTAGTTGTTGCACCGCGAACATCTAAATTACCTGTGATAATAACAGTACCTGTCGTAGCAGGATTGCCATCTGTGTTAGTGAATGGGATTCCGGGATCTAACGTAATCGTGCCGTTAGGGGCTTCGATTATGTAATTTCCTTGGACACGTAGTACGTCATTAATAGCCATTTAGAATGATTCCTTTAGTGTATTTATTCGCCGTAAAAACAAATTTGGACTTTGTCAATCTGCATACCATCGCTATGCGGATACATAGGATGTGCTTGAAATCGCATGGTTATCCCCCAGCTAGGATCTCTTACCATGTCTGGGGTTATAATAGTTCCCCATAGATCGCCTTCTCCACCATAGGTCATAATATCGTTATTATAAAGATGCTGTTCTACGTCTGTAATATATGAAGTTTTGTTGTCGCTAACTATATTTCCGTTATATCTTAGAGCTATAGTTTCATCAAATACTCTGCCTCTTCTGCGGCATTTTGTAATTAATTTAATACCCGTTATTACATTAGGTAATGTTTCGTCTACTGCAAAATTTAGATAATTTATGAACCAACTTCTTTCTCTAAAATCTCCTATAGAAGAATTACTTAGATGTCGGATGTTACGTATTGTTTGCGGGTCGCGAACAGTATCCCACTCTATATCTCCTAGAGTATCTGTAGTTTGATCGATAAGTTGTGCGTGAAAAAGATTAGACTGAATTGGCATAACTCTTATTTACCTACTGTGCTAGGAGGCTCATAAGATGGAATTTATGGACTAATTTCAGTTGTTCGTTGATTTTTGTTACTTTAGAAGCACATTCTCTTTCTAACTGCTTTGAATGTGTTCTACGAAATTCTACTTCTAGTTTGCTTAATGCTGTTACATCCTCTCGGATAGCTTTTATAAAACGAATAACATCATGTTTAAACAAGGGTAGCGTATTTTCCAAACTTTTTAATTCGGATTCTATTGCTACCCAGTCTAAACTTGTTACCAATGTCTTCATACAAAAAAGGACTACCTAGGTAGTCCTTATTTTTAGTTTTGTCCTTCAACAACAGCCAAAGTTGGATAAGTTTGGGTTTGTCCTGGATAGTTTTGAAAAACTATTCCAGATGTTGCTTGGGCATATTGAACTTCTGCGGTTAAACCTAATGTATATGGCAGACGTACAGTACTTCCTGCTGTCCATACATAACGATTTGATATACGAGTTGCGTATTGAGTACCGCCACCGTTATATCCAAATAGAATATACATTTGTTTAGCGGATAAAGTGCCACTTTCAACAAGGGTGCAACGTGTTCTTGTTGATGCGCCGCCGCCTACACTTTCAACGTCGAACTGTTTACGTCCGCGTTGTCCTAAGATAAATCCGTCATTATACGCATTACCGCTTGCATCTTTGAAATGCACTTGAATAGTACGAGGACTTGTGTTTGTTGGGTTACCACCAACACCACCAAATGCTGTGTAAGTAGTTGTAGATGTGCTATTTGCCCATATAACTACCGCAGGACCAATCTGTGAGTCCATCTGGATTGTCGCACCAGTGTATTGCTCATTATTATATTTTGCTGTTTTTAAACCTTTTGCCATTTTAATTTCTCCTTAATGTATGTGGGTTCTACCCACTGCGCGGTTGGCACCGCAACAAGTTCTTTTGAACAGTATTATTTACCGCAGATACCCTGTAGAGTTAAATAAGCATACAAAAGGAGACCCGAATGGACTTTAATTTTACCCCTAACAAACTGCAAGAATGCTTGAGAAGCAACCAGGAAATCGGCGACTGGTTCCCATTGCTTGCGGCAACATTACCTCAATTTGGTATAACATCAATTCAACGTGTGGCGGCTTTTTTAGCACAATGCTCACACGAAAGTATGGACTTTACAGTGGTTCATGAAAATTTAAACTACCGTGCAGAAACATTGGGCCGTGTATGGCCTCATTTATTTCCACCTGAGATTGCGGCTCAATATGCTGGCAATGCAGAAATGATTGCTAATCGTGCTTACGGTGGGCGTATGGGTAACGGACCTGAGGAATCGGGAGATGGTTATCGTTATCGCGGTCGTGGTATTGTACAAATCACAGGTAAATCTAACTACACACAATGTTCTATGGATTTGTATCAAAATGATTCTTTAGCACAAAATCCAGATTGGTTAGAGACCAAAGAAGGCGCATTATGGTCAGCCTGCTGGTTCTGGCACAAGAACAATCTCAATCCATTAGCAGATCAAGATGACATGCTAACAATGACAAAACGTATTAATGGTGGTACACTTGGCTTAGATGAGCGTACTGCAAAGTATAATGCTTTCTGTAATATTCTAGCAGACGACAGTCAAGGTTAATATTTTTTTAAGTCAACAAAAAACCGCCCTAGGGCGGTTTTTGTTTGGATGTGTAATCCTACTACTGATTAGCTGAAACTTACGTTTGCAGAAACAATAGCTACTTTACCTAAGTAGTCAGCGGCATTGCCTAAGCTAGACGCTGTATTTGTCAACTCAACATAGCCGTAGCGTGTTAAGAAGCCAACTACTGGTTCGAATGTATTAGGATCTAATACAACACCAGAACTCATCAAAGGAATGTATGGGCAATAGAACGCAGGAGCATCAGCTTCTGAAGCACCTTTGTAGCCAATCAATACTTGATTGTTGTCATTACCTGTATCAGGCATATAGCTGTTTACATAGATACGCATTGCATTGTTCAATGTACCAACAAACTTAGTGTTTGTAGGAGCTTCGAATGTACCTTCTGTTGTACGAGCAAATGCGCTTGTAGTAGCAGATTGTAGAATTGTCAACGCTTGGTTTGAAACAACAGCCCAGTTAGCCGCACCACGACGTGTACGCTGAGCAATTAAGTTAGCAACACGGTTGATTTGGATAGCTAAAGCGGCATGCTCATCACCAACGAATGTAGCTGTACCTGAAACTAGTGACTGGTCATATGTTTGTTCAACAGATGCTAAACCACTTAATGAAGCTAGGATCTCTTGGTCGATTTCAGCTGTAATTTCTTGAGCTAAAGCGGCCATAATTTCTGCTTCGATGTCAATACCTTGTTGTGCTTGAGCATCTTGAGCGGCTTCGAAGGTCCAACGAGCTGATAGCTTGCGTGACTTAGCTTCTACTGGTGCTTTCAAGATTTGAATGCTCATACGCTTACCAGGTGTACCTTCCATTGCGGCTGTTGTGTTAGCTTTTGGAGTTGCATCAACATTGTTACCACTGTAAGCGGCGGCAATCTTGAATGGGCTCAATGCTTCATCACCAGCTACAACTTGGTCACCATTGTCTGCGTAACGAACACGTAGAGTATGGATTTGACCAACTGGGCCTGTCATTGGTTGAACGCCAATAATTTCATTAGCGATAACTGTTGGCATAACACGACGGATTACTGGTAGAATCACGCGGTTAAGTGTTGCGATGTTACCAGCACTGGTAGCACCTGCTGTTGCGCTTTCAGCCAAGTACTTACGTGTGTTCTCTAAGCAAACTTGCATAGAAGAACGACGGTTACCTTGTAGGCCTTCAAGCAGAGCTTCTTTGGTCTCTGACCATCTTTCATTTAATAATTGTGACATTTACGTCTTCTCCTTGAATTTCAATTATTTTAGACCCGCTAATTTGCGGATATCTATAATATTATCTAAGCCTACCTCTGGCTGACTTTTCGCTTCACGATCGCCAGTCACTTCAACTGCTTCTTTTAGGTAAACAGCTTTTGGTTTCTGGACATTGTTTTCTAGAACCGCTGGTAGGTATTTGTCATATGAAGTACGAAGTTTGCCTGTTTGCACAGACTCCAACAATGACTTCATTATGTCTCTCTTGTCAGCACTTAGAGGTGCCAATAACTCGCTCATTACTTCTTTACGTTCCATTAAATCTTTCTGAACACGGATTTGGCGTTCTTTGGATTCTGCAATGGTTTGTACTTGGTTTAGAGCTTGTTGTGCTTCGGCGACTTCTAGTTCTTTCTTAGCGATAACCTTCAACAGTTTTGCTGTTTCAGATTTTTCGTTAATATAGGAACTTGAAAACTCCTGGGCAAATGCTTCAAAAATCTTACGACCAAAGTTGTTAGTACGAGCAGAATCAATATCTTCTTTCAATTGCTTGATTTCAGATGTTAATTTCTGTGTTACAGTACCTTCTACAACCTTTGCGGCACGACTAATGAATTGTTTCTTAACTTCATCAAATTTCTCTTTAGCACCCGCTACTAACTTAACTTTCGTTTCTGCTAGATCACGTTTGTCTTCTGCGAATTCTTTGATTTCTTTAGCTAAAGCATGAACAATAAACTGCTCTAACTTGTTGATATTCTCAGCAACTGTTCTACGGTCGCCTTGGAATTCAACTAATTCTTTCGCTAGCTGATTCATAACAAATGATTCCATTTTGGTAGCATCACCGGTCATTTTTGCGGCATACTTAGCTTGAGCTTGCGCTAATGCTTTTCTGTCTTCTGCAAGTTCAGCCATTTCTACGGCCAATCTCTCGCCGATCATCTTGTCGATTGCCTCAACCATAACACCCTTATCGTGTGCATATCGTTGAGAAAACTCTTCACGAAGTTCAGCTGTGACTTGGTCGCGATTCTCTTGAATTTTAGCATTGAAAGCTTCTTCAATCTGAGACTTTACTTCCTCAGACATCATGCCACTTTCTACTAGTTGTTTGAATGCGTCCAACATCTATCTATCTCCTTAGGCTTATTTTAGACCTTTAATCACATTAAGAAGAGCTTCCTTAATGTACTTCTGGGCCTTTGGATCTTCTTTTACTTCTGTAGCAACGGTCCAGGCTTTCATTCCGCCACGTTGATTCATGAGTGCTTCATAAACCGGTGTAGGATAAGCGCCTGGTGCGCTAGGTTGTGCAACTATATCAACTGTGATGATCTCGAAATCAGATACTTCGCCACTAGCTTCGTTAACGTTTCCGCTACCTCTACTACTAACGCCTAGTTTTACACCGCTTTCAAGCATAGTTTTTATTAAGTTACCCATTGGTGTAGGTAAAATTTTCATCTTACCGTAACCATTAGGACCGTCCATCCACATATCTGTGATCATATGGCTAACGCGGTCCAAATTCACTTTTAAATCATCTGGATGATCAACTTCGCCTAAGACTGAATAACCGTTTTGTATTTGATCATTTAATGTCTTGACAGCATTTGTGATTTCGCCCACAGGATAAACACGTTGATTTTGATTACGGATTCCGCCTTGAATAGCAATACCTTTTAGGTATAAGCTCTTCTGGCCTTTCTCCTCAGCTTCGTATAATTCTACACGAGCTTGATCAAAATTTAGGTTTTCTCTTAGGTATTTTATCATCCAAGTTCTCTAATTAAAACTTACGATCTGTTGGGCTACGTGTGTCAACGGAACCAGTCTGACCAGCTTTATCGCCGCGACCTGCACCAACACCTTCACCTTCTTTCTTCATAGCTGGCTTGCTAACACCTGATAGTTTTGCACCATCTGGCATTTTAGCTGTTGCGCTAGATGCTACGTTCTTTGTACCTGCTGGAACAAAGTCACCACCTGCTTTCAACACACCTGCTGGTCCTTTTGCGTTAGGACTTGTACCTGTGTTGTTTCCAACTCCTGTACCACCTGCGGCAATATTTTTAGCACTTGCTGAAGTTGTTGGCTTACCTGCACCAGAACTTACTGGGCTTTTTGTGTTAACTGTACCTGTTTGGCCAGCTAGGTCGCCCTTGCCAGAACCAACACCACCACCATCAGTCATAGATGGAGTAGATACTTTTTCACGATATTCGCGTGTTAGTTGACGGCTTTCTTGATAAAGACTTTCGTATTCTTCTTCTTGGTCGTCAGCTTCTTGGTCGCCTTCCTCAGATTCGTCACCTTCTTCATCACCTGTTAGTGATGAGTCACCGTGAACTCCTGGGTTTTCTTCTTCTTCAGCTTCTTCTGCGCTCATTAAACGCTCGAATTCAGCTTTTAGTTCTTCTAGTGCGTCTTCTAGGTCTTGTACATCGGCTTTAGTAGCTGGAGTTTCATCACCACCTTCTTCTGCGCCCATGTCCATGTCGTCTTCACCTTCTGGTTCGTCTTCAGTGTCGCTAACAAAAGCATCAGTAGCATCGCCACCTACTTCTGGTTCTTCACCTTCGTCTTCCATATCGAAGGCTTCTTCAACACCTTCGTCTTCCGGTTCTTCTTCGTCTTTTTCGTCCTCTTCTGCTTCTTCAGCAATAAGATTCTCATAAATCTCTCTAGATTTTTCTACGACAATTTCATGAAAAAGTTCATTGGCTTTTTCTGTTTCTTCGTTTACAAGTAAATCTAGCAACTGTTCAAATTTTGTAGACATTTGCGGGTTCTCCTTTAATCGTTGTAAGGCAAGGCTGTCAAAGTATATTTAACAGCCAGGTTAATTACTTATGGGAAATAGGCCAAAAACGGCCGTTTTTGACTTTAGATGGGATATTTTTTAACGATTTTTGAATCGTTTTGACCAAAATATTTAAGATATCTGTCAATCAAATTAACTGATAGCTTAATTTATAGACCACCGGCCGCTTCTTCGGGCTCTGGTTGTGCGTACATTTTACGTACTATCACTAGGTCTTCTTTTTGCTCTTTATCCCTCGATTCGCCTGCTTTGCGCAAACGATTGATCATGCGTAGGGTTAATCTAGTCTTACGTAGATCCTTAGATTTCAAAATGCTTTTGTCGTCAAAAGGATCGTAGCGATCTTGATCTTGCATATCGCGGTCGGTTTCGTTAAAATAGATAAACTCGTTTAGTAGCATATGAGTATTTACCAAATATTAGACAGGTGAACCAGGTTGGGCCCCTGCTGGAGCACCGCCGGGTACGCCACTGCCTGCACCCATATCACCTTCTGGACTTAACTCTGAAGGATCCATTCCTTCTTCGCCGGTATCTGATCCGCCTAGCGAATCCATATCACCTGTGATTCCGCCAGCAGTAATACCTGCGCCACGCAATTCTTGGCTAGATGACAACTCTTCTTTGTCATCAATATTTTCTTCTTTCCATAGCTCTTCGTTTTCAGCCATCTCTTCTGCAGATAAACCTAAGAAGCGTTTTAGCGCAAAACGTTTACTGATAAATGGAATTTCGACTAGACTAGAGAATGTGCTAATTCTAGCAGAGTCCATTTCTGTTTGACGATAGCTAGCAAAGTTTTGCGGAGTTTGAAATTTAACTGCAAAGATGTTAGGATCAATGTTAACACCTTTGTTGTTTAGGTACAGTTTAAATTCTGTATCAAAATTGCTGTTTAATAAACTTTGTAGTCTTTCGCAGTATTTGTTAAAACGTAGCTCTTGGATATAAGCGGTACCCACTCGGCCATCATTGAAGTTACTGCCTCCATCATCTGAACCGGTAGGCAAGTAGCTTGACGGTATGCGCAACGCCCTAAAAAGTTTATTTGTAAAATAGCGTAAGTCATCTATTTCTCCTAAGTTTGTACCACCTGGAAGGATTTCCACCTTAGACCCACGACCTTCAGCAGTTTGTGGGAAGAAGTAATCTTCATTTATGCTTAAAGGATTATAACTAGCGTCTATTACTGAATTTCCGCCTCCTGTTACACTAGGAATACGTCTTTGATTGATTTCGTTTTTGATACGTTCGACAAAGCCCATAGCCAAGTGTGATGGCATATTACCTACGTCAATATAGAATACTCTGCGCTCTGGAGCACGTTGTACACGATAGATAATGATCGAGTCTTCAAGCAATTCTTTCTGCTTGTAGACTTTAAAAATACCTTCCATTAAGCTATTACCAAATGGAAAGTTATTGTCTAAGCCTTCGCTTAGACTAATATGTATAACGTGTTTTGCATCAATGGCCCACTGGTTTTGCTGTTGCATGAATCTGCTTCCAGACCCGCCTGCACCGCCATTTGCGCCATAACTACCAGTCATACCACGCTGTTGTGCGCCTGCTTGATTGTATTGTCCGCTTCCAAATCCGCCACTATCACCGGCAGTGGGTTGAATCTGTGTCGCTGATAGGCTTTGTAAATTTGGATTGATATCGCGAATTACATACTGTTCGGGTTTTTTACCGTCGCTTTCGTTAACGATAATCTTATCTACTTTACTAGGATCAATATACATCCATGCTTGTGTTTCTGGATCACGCACAAAGAAACTATCGCCATACTTAAATGCGTTACGAACGATTTTAAAAATGCGTGTATCAAATTTGTTTAGCTTGGTCCACTGTTGTAGATATTTTGAAATAACTTTGATTTCAGTACTAGTTGCTTTTTCTTTAAATTCAATTTGGAACGGAGTCATGTTCTCATCGTTCATCTGCGAGCAGAATTCAGCTAGGATATCAAAGGCCGCGTTAACTTCTGAATCAGTATCCATTGTGTCATATTGACCATAACGTTCTAAACGATTTGGATGTCCTGAATAGACGTCTGGAAGATAGCTTGAATAGTTTGTTCTTGCAGGAGATGGACCGGATCCTCCACTAATAGGACCTAATTGTCCTGTGGTAGAAACCGGTGTGAAATACTTTTTCCAAGCCATATATTAATCCTTATTCAAACAAGTTTCCTGTCCATGCCAGCTTATCGGACATAACTTTCTGATGTTTTTCTTGCTCGGCATTTAGAGCAATTAGTTTTGCTGTTTGCATATTTAACATGTTTAAGGCCGCAACAACAGCATTCTGGCCGTCAATTAGATTTTTTGTTTCTTGGGTAGATGTTACACTTGCAGGTCCTTTGATAATTTCAGGTCCTTGTTCTCCCACCATTGCGGTTTTTCCTGATGATAAACTACCGCCGGTAGCCATAGCAGTACTGTAATCAAAATCTTCAGAATTATCATCTGGTTTAGGATTAGCAGGTGCCGCAAGTTTTTTATTTTGTTCATCAACTATGGCTTTATTTTTTGCCGCATCTGCTATTTGTTGTTTAGCCTGCTCTTCCTTCATGTTTTTTGCGGAATCGATTATTCGTTGATTGTCTTTATATTCTTTTTCTTTTAGTGCCAGTTTCTCAATTAAATCTCGCTTGGCTTCACTGTCTTCCATCTTGTTTAATTTTTCTTTTTCAGCCAAGTTGTCGTTCAATAGTTTCTTTTGAGCTTCTTCAGCTTTAGCTATTCCGCCTTGTTCCATTTTTAACTTAGCGGCCGCAATATCGCCTTCGTGCATTGCATTTTCTGTTGCGGCTTTGGCTCTAGTGTCCATTGCTTCTTTTTCTTTGTCTAACGCATCGCGTTGCGCTTTTGCATCTTTCTCATCAAAGAATAAACTACCACCGGGGATAGATTTTGCTATCGCAAGTTTGATATCGATCCATAAGTTTTTAAAGAAGAACATAACATCATTCATTATCTTGTCTCGACCTTCTTTGCTGAATAGATTCTTGCCGTAGTCTACTAACTTACCAATCATCTCTTTTACATAAGAGCCAAACTGTTCTAACCTTGCCTGTCCGTTTGGACCCGATATCCAATCTGTAAATGTCTTAACCATGCCATTCATTAGAGGCATCACTGCATCTAACAGCGGACCTATAACTGCATATATCGCTTTGCCCATTGCTTGTAAATCATTTTCTGCATTTGCGGCCATGGCGGCGGCACTATGCATTTGTTTTTCTTGGGCTTCGTTTACTTTCTTTAAATTATCTACAGCACCTTCGTATGTAGTAATACCAGCTTTACTCATATCGTTGCTGGCTTTTAACATAGCTATAGCATTTTGATCGCCTTGGGCGGCCATTGCCTGTAGTGTTTTAATTCCTATTTTTTCTGCATCGTGTGCTCGGTCGAGTTGTAGTTTTGCGCCAAGCTCTTCTAGCTTCTGACGTTTTTCTTCTGCACTCATGTTACTCTTTGTAACAGCTTCCATTTCTTCTAGACGTTTGCTAGCTTCACCGCTCATCGATACAAAGTTTTGTCCTGCTTCGGTCATTGGAGGTAAGCCCATCATCTTGGCTTTCAGTGCATCAACAGCACCTTGTCCACCAGTTGCTAGTGCAACCTTAAGAGCTTCGTTAGCGGCTTCGCGATCTTTTTCGTCCATGCCTTGAAGTGTTGCTTGCCAAGCCTCGTCTTGTGCTTCCTTGGCCATTTTCTTTTCAATTTCTTCTGAACTTTGACCAGTAAGTTTAGCTAGCCTGTCTGTTTGTTTTGCATATTCTGCAACAGAATTTGCAACACCTTGATAATCTTTTTTCTGTGCGGCAGTCAATCCGCCATTGTTTCTCACAAACAATGCCATTTCGTTGGCGCTGTCTTCTGCACTCATACCTAGAGCACGTAAACTGTCGCCCGCACCTGATTGGCGCAATTGACTTGATAGTTTGACAAATGCTTTTGCTCCGTCTTCTGCATTACCACCAAGGCCACGGAATGTGTCTTGTGCATTTTTCATAATGCCTGTAAATTCTGTTAGACTTACGCCCATATCTAACGAAGCAGTTCTTATTTTTCTTAGATCGCCTTCAAATCCAACACCTGTTTTAGACATTCTACGGAAAGCATCTAATTCTTCTTCTTGGATTTTTGCTAGTTGTGCAAATAGACCTGCAACAGTACCCACGATTGGCATATCTTTGAAAGCATCAAAGAACTGGCTCATGCGTAGATGTCCGTCCATTGCTTCCATGCCTAGTTTTGCAAGAGCTTTACCAGCTTCAAATACTGCGCCAAGGACTGCACCAAAGCCTTTTAGCAACATGCCACCAATACCAGTAAGTGCTTTGAATACAAATCCTAGACCACCAGTAGCCATGCCTGCAACTTTACCAAGTACGCCCATGGATTCACCTGCGGCACTTGCGGCTTTTCCTAGTCCGGAAACACCTTTGTCACCACCACCGCCGGCACCTGCCGCGGTTGCACCCGCTTTTGCTTGTCCTTTAAGGGCCGCTAGAATGGCTTTTAGGGTTTCTTCCGAAGCCATGTTGTCTAAAACAACTGGTTGTCCTCCTAGGGTTCCTGATACTGCCGCCATTTAATTTCCTTGGTTATAGTGGTATATAAATACAATCACACATTAGTAAGTTATTTATTCGGAGAAAAAAATGGATACTAAACCTACAGTAGAGAAAAAACAAAACCCTCTGCTAGTTCACATGCGCCAACCTAAGATCTACATCAAGCTACCTAGCGGCGGCAAGTATTGGCCCGAGGGCGCAATAAACGTCAGCGTTAACGGCGAATATCCAATATATTCGATGACTGCTAAAGACGAATTGGTTCTTAAAACGCCAGATGCATTGATCAACGGACAGGCCATAGTAGATGTTATACACAGTTGTATGCCTAACATAAAAAATGCTTGGGCATGCCCTAGCATTGATATCGATGTAATATTGATAGCTATTAGAATGGCTACCTACGGACATATGATGCCGTTGCAGGTAACACATGCGGAACTAGAAGGAGGTAGCGGAGAATTTGAAATCGATCTACGCACTATTTTAGATCAATTACAGGCCAGCATCACATGGGACGAACGCATCGAAGTTAAAGAAAATCTAGTAATGTATATCCGTCCTTTGGATTACAAAACAGCAACAGGTAATAATTTGGCTGAGTTTGAAAGTCAACGTATTATGAAAATCGTCAAGGATGAAAGTTTAAGCGAAGAACAGCGTCTAGAATATTTTAGAGAAAGTTTTAAACGATTAACTGATATCACAGTTGGTATTATCAATCAGTGTATCTATAAAATTGATTCAGATGCAGGGTCAACTGAGGATTCTGATTTCATTAAGGAATTTATGGAAAACAGTGACAAAGAAGTTTTTGATGCTGTTAAAGATCGTTTAGATAAGATGCGAGAAA